>JACCDR011254008.1_pt1 | contig 25267 bp, 32 predicted proteins | sample 7446431 | NCBI WGS metagenome assembly JACCDR01 (sample SAMN15323443, study PRJNA562643) | freshwater metagenome | isolation source: river surface water | place: USA:Blue River Watershed | collected 2017-08-17 | reverse complement strand
GGCTCAGTCAATATACATCACAAATTAATATCCCAGGACTCGGAGGTGGCCCTGGTGGATCTAGAGTTGGTCCGCTCGTAGGTGATCAAGTTGCTGAAAGATTATTGACGCCAAATCAGGCTCATCAGCGTGGTCTGGATCAAGGCATGATTCATATGCGGGACATTACTAAGCTGATGTTCCAAATGTCTGATGCTACTGGAAGGATCACTCACGAATTAGACAGTGTTGGAAATGTAACTCAAAGAAATGTTGAAGTAACAAAAGACTGGCGTGAAGAATTCTTCAGAACTGCATCCAATCAGGCAGATTTCTACAGGCAATACGGCGCAGATACAGATACGGTAAGAAAACAACAAGTTCGTAACATCCGTCGTGGTATGACCGATGCTCGCAAGGAAGATGCTATTAGACGAGCAGGCTTAGGTCTTGCGCATTTGATCGGAGCAGAAGCAACTCAGACTGGTGATGAAATCCAAACGTGGGCACAGCATTTCAGTTTGACGAATGTTGGAGCCAGACAGTTAGCCAACACGGTTGAACGCATTGGAAAACAAACAGGCATCACTGGTGACAATTTGATCATGGCTGTTCAGCAGTCTCGTCAATTTGCTACCAATATGCGTAACCTTGGCGTTCAGACTGATGAAACCAATAGATTTTTGATTACCCAAGCCGCCGAATCAAGACGACTTGGAACAGAACAACTAATGGCACCAGTCGTTGAAGCTCTTCAAAGCAGAATGCATCTTTATCAGGCCGCTCCAGGGACAAGAACCCTGTTGACGCAGGCTGCGGCAAATGCTGACAGAGGCAGTGGAGCATACAATGCATTGTTCCAGGGCGATATCATGAATAATCGTGAAGCTCGCATGGGATTAGTGCAAGGCATGGAACGATTGCTTGAAACCCAAATTGCTCGTATCACCGGACGTAGGGGCATGAAAGTTCAAGATTTAAATGCCGGCCAAAGAGACATGCTGAACACCTTCATGCAGAACGCTTATGGAACAGGTGTCGGTGGCGTGGAAGCTATCATCCGAACGATGAAAGAGTCCACAATGACGAATCAAGAGAAGTTGACGGATGTTGAAGGACAATTGCAAAGAGCATTGGCACCCGATAGCAACGCCAGCAACGCTCAGATTGCCGACTTGCGTGCCCAAGTAGCAAGATTGACCGCAGGCGTAAGAGGTGACGAACAAACAAACCGGATGAACGAGCTTATTGCTCTACAAACAAGACTACAGCCTGGGGTGTCAATGGATCAAGCCCTAGCACGTCAGAGAATGACCCCTGACAGGCTTCGTCAAACTTTAACTGACGCTATCAACAATGCAACCGACGACCCGACCCAAAGGGCAAATTTGATTGAAAAAATAGGGGCGGCAATGCGAGATGGCGGCCAGTTGAAAGATTTAACAGAGGCCATTCAAGAGACTCAGCGTCAACGCCAGATGCAAAGGCAACAAACGGAACTTGATCCAGCAACCAGATTGCAGACAAGAGCCATTGAAGACAACAACCGCAACGCTGCTAATAACGAGAAGTATTGGAGAGACTTCCTAGAGAAAAATGGCGAAGAGCCAATGTGGCGAGGACTGGTTCTAGACAAAGCCACCAGAACACTTGAAGAGACATTGGAAATGGTCAAGAAACTCAGTGACATGCTGAGAATTCTTACTATCTTCCAGGGCTTGTTCACGGGCGCTCAATTCATGCAACTATTGCGTGGTGGCGGCGGTGGTGGAGTGCCAGGAACATTTGGCGGCGGAACAACTATGGGACGCATCGGCGGTGGAGCATTCCTTGCTGCTGAGGCCGTCGTGGGCGCTTACGCAATCTACGAAACATGGAGCGCTCAAAAAGCAGCCATTGATGCAACCGGAAAGTCGTTGCAAGACATGGCAACAAAGGCAAGAGAAAACACTACCGCCATTCAAAGAAATTCAGCAGCCCTAACTGAAGCCGCCTCAAGACTTAATCCAGAAGAGCGAGAAAGAAGAATACGAGAGCGTCAAGGCAATATCACAAACATTGACCAAACCGAAGCATGGCTCAATGAACAAATGGGTGGTTGGCGAATGCGTATTGCTGGCATTCTTGGAATGACTCAAGAAGGTGAAGCTGGCGCTCGTGCGGCCATTGACGCTAGAAGAAGGGAAGAAGAAGAAAATCTTAGAATTCTTGAGGCTGGTAGGATCTTGGATCAAGCTCGTCGTGATAGTGCGGCCACTATCAGAGGCATGGATACAAGGCAGACTGACATTGCAAAGAGATTAGGCGATCTTGACATTCAAGAAGCGTCAGGAAACGTCTATCATCTTGACGCCACCATTGCAAATAACATTAGAGAATTAAACAGATTGAACACCCAGCAAGGCGCAGCACTAGAAGCGTTGCGAGAGGTTCGTGGTGCGCAATACATGACTCAGTTGCGAGGCCGCTTCCGTCAAGAGGATCAAGGATTGTTGCAGGAAGCAACAAGACACCTAGCGGGTGGTGATCCTAATGCGGTTCGTGAACAAACCAGCGTAGCAGACCTTGAAAGACAACTTACTGAGGTACGGGCTGAAGAAGCAGGACATAGAGAAACAAAGCAATTACGTCAACAAAGATTGACCGCATACAATAGCCGAAGTGCTATTTATCGAAGATTTAATTCTCCAGAAGAAGGTGGCACAGCGCAATTAGTAGCAGAATCAACCATCGCAGAGGCAGCGGCGGCTCGTAGAAGATTCCTACTTGAACAACGACTCAACAACGCTCGTTACTTTGCTGGAGTTGATACTTTTAACGCACGGCTCGGTCGTGCCGCCGGAAGACCAGTGGACTTACTTGCCGAATCTCAATACGGCCAAAGAAGAGAGGCCGCAACGGTCAGAGTGCGTGAACAAAGCGATTCCGTTTGGAACACGATCAAAGACAACGAAGACCTAAGAGGCTTCCTGCGTGCAAGATTTAATTTGGCTCAAGACGCAACCCCAGCCCAGATCGAACAGGCTGTCAGAGGTGCTTCTGCCGCAACGTTGAGAACCCACGTCCAGGCATTCAAAACCGCCCGTGGAGGAACAGCAGGAGATTCAACACTCGGATTGCTAGATGAACTAGGAAGACGACAAGACTTGGCAAGACAATATGCCACGCAACCAACATTCAACAGGGCAGCAATTGATGCCGCTCAAACGAGGATTGGTGCGGAGGGCATGCGTGACATTATGGCAAGGGCTGGAAGAGAGTCTACATGGTGGCAAGGACGAAGAGATAGCGATTTGACTGGCCCGCATCGTGCCCTCTGGTCAACAGCCCGACAGGCTCGTCAGACAGGCGAGTCGGACTTGATGTATGCAACTCGTCAGTTGTTTGGTATGTCGCCAGAAGCCATGAGCGGCCTTGACCTTCAGAAATTACATACTGGCCCACAAGCATCCATCTATCGTGAGCTTCATAATAAGTTATGGAATAATGATACGGCTGGAGCAAACAGATTAGTTGAAGCAAATAGGGATTCTCTTGATCCAGCGATCTTGAGAGCGATCTACGGGCAATACAATCAAGATACAACGCTTCAAACTTTGGAAAGAAGGTTCTATCAGGCAGCAACAACGCCGGGATCTATCTACACCCACGATACGCACCTTGAGAAGTTGTTAAAAGATATATTCATTGTCAAAGCGGAGACGGACGACGGCGACGAAGAAGAAATGAGTATCTTCAGCCAGCACTCCGAAGAACTGCTGGGAACGTTGCGTGAGTTGATCCCGTCCGCAGACGACATTGGAGCAAGCATTGTAGGCGCACTGGTTGAAACTGGAGCGATCACCACTGACACCGCTGATGACGCCAATGAAGCGATGCTACAGCGAAGAATTGAGACTGAATTTGCAGGAACGTCAACGAGCGACAGTCTAACGTCGGCTAACTCTCATTTGGAAGAGATCGCCGACCACACTCGTCAGCAACTAGAATTGCAGAGACAGGAATTGGAAGCATTGAGAGGAATTTTGATGGCAATGACGACCATACCTACGGGGGCTGGTACGCCTAACACTGACTCAAACATTGTGCCACAAACACCGCCTAATTATTTTCAGTGGGTAGTAAGACATATCAACGCACCGAATTATGGCGGCGTAGATAACTTTACCAGAGGATAAAAATTCATAAGGCTAATATATAATACAACAGAGACGGAGTTGATCAAATGCCACTGAAGTTTACACAATTTATCAATTTTCGTGAGGGTAAAGAAAACTTTGAACAGCCCCACGAAATTAAAGCCGAACCGCCAATGAAGATTCCCGATGGAATCAAACGGTTGGCTGATGCGTTCAAAAAGAGTAAGGAAGTATCCCTCGGCAAAGAGATTGATAGCAATGTCGGTGGCGAGAAGGATATTACCATCAAAGCCAAGAAGCTATACATCGTTGGTGGGGCCGTGCGTGACTACATGCTCGGACACACTCCACGCAACTATGATTTAGCCACGGACGCTCACCCGATGGAGGTAGAGCAGATCCTACGTCAAGCCAGACCAGCTATTCGTATTCTAAAGCAAGATCCCAAGAAGGGCATCACCCATATCTCTGTTGATGGTGAAGATTACGAACTTCATACACTGAAGAAGAAGTCTGAGAACCCGGACGAAGGTGATATCTTCACTGCCAATCCAGGCGACGACTGCGAGAACCGTGACTTTACGATCAACGCTCTGTATTACGATATCATTGGCAACAAGATCATTGACCACTGTGGAGGCATCCGTCACCTTCAGGATGGCGAAATCAAGCCTATTGGCAAGCCAGATGAGAAGATGAAGGATGGCATGACAAAGTATCGTGCCATGCGCTTCATGAACACCGTCCCTAATGGAAAGATTGACGACAACACTCGTCAGGCTCTATCTAAGGTAGCCGGCGAAGACGACGACGTTCCACCTGAGAAAGTGCGTGAGGAGTTCCTACGAGGATTGGAACACGCTCACTCAGACGTGCGTAAGTATATTAAATCTTATGCTGACCACGGATTGCTTGAGAAAGTCTTCCCGAAACTCAAGTTGACATCAGAACTGCCAGAGTGCGGCACTTGCAAGAACCGAGCAATCATTCTTGCCTATCTCCTGAAAGATAATCGCCCAGCCAAGTTGGTTCAAAAATTAAAAGAGTTGAAGTATACCGACCGTGAAATCAAGGACGCTGTATACCTCATCAATTTGCTCTGGTTCGCCCCAGACCACATCTATGACTTCAAGAAGGAACTGCTCAACACCAGTTTGACGAAGCGACAGATCCTTGATTGGGCAAAGATGAACAATCTGGATAAGGACATGGTTGAGAAGTTGGTTAATTATAACCTACGAGTCAACGGTGGCGATCTAGCCGAGAAGGAAGGACTCCAAGGCGATCAGCTTCGCAGCAGGATCAAGAGCATGGAAGCCGACGAATTCAAGAAGACACTACACGATGATTGAGTATAAAGTTCAAGGATCTTGGGATGGTTCAGACTGGTGGGATAACGCCACTACAGATAATCTTGATAAAGCTATCAAAATTGCAGAAAGTTATATCAGAACAAGATCATTCAAGCATAGAAGAATTGTAACAGAAAACATTGTGGTTTGGTCATACATTCCAAAATAAAAAAAGCCCTCCTAAGAGGGCTTTTTCTTTTATCTACTACCCATGAAGAGTAGTTCACCATCTTCAATAAAGGTGACGCTACAGTTGGGTACTGGTTTCTTCCTTGGATCTTTCGTATCTGTAATCAACCCAACCAAATCCTGAATCGTGGTCATGTGGCTGACGACAATTGAGTCTTCTGGCATTTTCTTGACGAATTGCTTGAGATCATTCCAGTAAATCTCATCATTTCTGTGTTCGGCGTCAAGACCGTTGATGGGATAGTCGTCCCAATTAAAGTTTACAAACTCTTTGTATCGGTAAGGCAGTCGTGTATATTTCTGAGTCTTTACAGGCTCAGGCCACTCGCCTACTCTCAAATCTACCAAGAATGGAACGCCCCAACGTTCATTGATTGGAACAGCCGTCCGCAATGCTCTCATATAAGGACTTACGAAGCCCTTGAAGGTATGAAAGCGATCTTTCATACCCATATACTCTTTGACGTGCAGAGCCGCTTCTTGAATTTGATACTTGCCACGTTCTGTAACGTCAGAGTCAAACTCCATCGTTTCGCCTGCATTGAATAACGACTGTCCATGCCTTACGAGAATACATCTCATTATTTCATTGCCTCATCATAGATTTCTTCTGAAGTTTTACCGTCCAACGCTTGATACGGATTTCTTGAATCGTTGCGATATAGTTGAAGGAACTGATCCAACTTCGTAATCATGTAGTCTTTAGTTTCTTTTAGTCGCTTATCGTATTCGTCGTATAATTCAACTTCTAACTTTTCATTATCTTTCAATTTGCTCTTGGCAATCTCTAAATCACGTCTAGTTTCATATAGTTCGTTGACCAGATCGGAATAGAGCTTCTTCTTCGTTTCCTTATCTTGTTTTGGCTTTTGCTCAAACTGCTCAAGACTATACTCGTAATTGATACCCAAGACATGCTGGCCTGGATTGGCGTTCCATGTCAACGTAAGCGTGCCAGTTATAAGATTTAAATTGCCACCGACTGCTACTATCTGTGGTTGTCCGATGCTTGTAAAGGTGAAGCCACCATTCATATTGGCAACAAACGTTTGAGTTGCTTGATTGCCAAAGTTGATGGTACCTGTCATCGTGCCTGCAAGCACTGGAGTAAACTCTATCTGATAGGATAGAATCTGTCCACCGCCCATATGAGGCTGTTGTTCATTCTGGACGAATTGATTATTATACCAAGTCTCCAGATTGGCAGAGTCGCCACATAACTGCTGCAAGGAATAATGGTCGTCTGAGGGGAAGCCGCTTGCCCTCTGTTGCAAAGCGTTCGCATCGTCTGAGGGGAAGCCTGCTTTAGAGCGAGCAGGCTTTTCTTCCACAATATCCTCTTCTACTTCGATTTCCTGCGGTGTTTGCCGGATATCGGTCCCCATCTTAACCCAAAAATCATCACTCATATTTTAACTCTTAAGGAATATTTTTATCTAAATTAGCGGTGCTTTCCATTAGGGACTTGACATTGTCCTTACAGAAGCCGGCACCTTTTCTTTCAATGAATTCATAAATCATGCCTGTAAGAGCATGAGGTTTGGAGAAGATTTGCGTCAGGTCTTCGCACTTGAATGGCTTGTCGGAAGTGAAGTCACCCCATCCCTTAGCAATCCACAAATCTCTTTGCTTTTCAACGGATTCTACTTCATAAGCCATATGATGAACGCCGCCGATGCCTCCACGGGCTTGCACCCACTTCCAAACTACCGATCCTGGCGTTCCTTCAGAGACAAAAATCTCCGGGGCCATATGATAGTCACCAGATCCGTCCCAACTCAGATGTTGAACCATAAATGGCAATCTGTTAGTTGTTCTTTCAGGCGGCTCCAAGGCCACACATAGCGCCTTTTCCTTCTTTTCGTCATCAAAATAGATTTCAAATTCGGCTTGGAAGTGGTATCCGAAAGCCTCTTGGAAAAATTGAACGGCAGCATCTCTGTTTGCTACCCTATACGCAATGTGATCGAGCCTCATAGTATATCTACCTTCACTTTGACTAACATTGATCTTGCTGGCTTCAAGTCTGATTCCCAAGCCAACAAATCATTCCAACACCAATCAAACTTAACATAATACAAACGTTCTGTGTGACGCCCTGGCAAATACTCTCTAAGAATCCTGCCGGGCTTATTGCCTTTCTTAGATACAACTAAATCATTAGGTTTAAACATAAATACCTTATGCGAAGTTATAACGAATATGCAGGAGCGTCCCTATCTCCATCCGACAAGATGAATGCCAAGAAGATTACCATTAGTTTCTTGCAACAATTAAGAATTAATTTCCCCAATCAAGTCGCATTCAAAAACGCTATGGGTTACGTCATGGGCATCATGAATGGACAAGATCCACAGGCCAAGATCATCATGCAAACGATGATGTCTCAGCCCGTGACATCTGCTCCTGCCAAGACTGGAATGCCGCCTATTGCTCCACCAAACCTTCAGGGTCAGTAAGCCCTTCGGAAAGTGCCTCTGACATTAGGTCTACTCTTAATATACTCCTTACACGCTCTGGTGTCCATGTCAGCATGGAACCAGATACGAAAGAGTGGACGTTCTGGGCGACTGGTAATATCTTCAACTCTTACAATTCTTAACTTCGGAAATTGGGCCTTGAAATCTTTCGGCCTCTCATTGAACCCTACGACGAAACAAACAGGTCTTGCAGGAGGTGCTGCCATTTTATACTCCAAATCCAGGGGCGAATGCTTTAAGTATAGTAGCAACCCTAGCTCTTGATCCTGTGTCAAGCGCTTTATTTTTGTTCTTGTTGTAGAATTCCATGAAGGTGCTGACTACCTTGTTGAATTTAAAGTTTTCAACGTTATAGTCAATCTTCTTCTCAAACTCAGTCGTGTCAAGGGTTTCGCTACCCTCCATCTTTAGCCAAGTCCTCATCCGGTTGAGGAATCTCGTCAGCCCAACGATCTTGTCGTCAGACCAGTCCCCACCATCAAAGTAATGCCCTAAGAACATCAGATACATTCTGAGTTCATCCGGGTCATAGTCGTCTGGGTTGACGGCATTGCCCTTGCTCTTGCCCATCTTAGCGCCGTTGGCTGTAATCATGCCCTGATGGATCACCTTCTTGAAAGGTTCTTCCACCGGCACGATGCCAAGGTCGTAGAGGAACATATGGATGAAGCGAGTGTAGATCAAGTGCATACAGGCGTGTTCATTGCCGCCCACATACAGATCCACTTGCTTGTAATCCTTTGCAGGGAGGAAGTAGTTGTCACTGTCAGTCAGGTAGCGTAAGTAGTAAAAGGAACTGTCCACGAAGGTGTCTAGCGTGTCCGTCTCACCCTCGATAGGGATTGGACAGCCCCATTTACGTTGCCTGGAGACGCACCAGTCCTTTTGGTTCTCAAGCCATGCCCTCTGCTGCTTCTGAGTCTTGAGTGGCAGGCCAGACTTCTCAAGCCCTCTGACGAGCCTGTCCTTGTAGGCAGTGATCCTGAAATACCATTGGTTCATCTGCCTCATCTCAACCGGATAAGAACAGCGCTCACAATGGCCTTCACGCACCTGTTCGTTTGCGAGAACAGTGTCGCACTTAGGACAAAAGTTAACTTCTCCGTCTGCCTTGTAGGCCAGTCCGAAGTCGTGGAGTTGCTTGAAGATCCATTGCGTCCATTTGATGTAGGACGGCGAGCAAGTTACCAGTCTCTCCTCGTATTCGGTATTCATACGAGACATCTGACGGCGGAATCGCTCAATGTTGGCCCACGTCACTTGCTGAGGGTCGCCGCCGATGGAGCGGGCGTAGTTCTCTGCTGGGAGGCCGAATGCGTCGTAGCCGAAAGGCTGAAAGACCTTCACGCCTTTCAGTCTCTTCCAACGGCAGTAGGAATCCACGACTGCATAGTTGTAGTAATGCCCTAAGTGCAAACCAGCACCGGAAGGGTAAGGGAACATTACCACGCAATAGAAATCAGAGGTTGTTGATGGAACAGTAGTAGAAGTTATCGTCGGTGTCGTACTCATCGTATGGACTCCATCGCTCATGCTTTCGCTTCGTGCAGTTCGTTATCAGTCCGTAACCACAAACATAGTTCTTAGACCGAACATATACTTTAGTTTCACCACAGTGGGGACAAGGATCTGATTCGATGTAACTTCCCTCACTTGGTTTAAAATTTATCTCAAGGATCTCTTCGTCGTTTAACATTTTCCTCTATCAGTATGTCTAAAAGCCTATTTAATTCTTGATCTAATGAACGGTCAATAACACGGGGATTACGCTTTTTATTACGCAACTTCCTGTTTGCTAATTCTTGTTTATCCAAGCAATCTATCACATTTTGTTTGGCAATTTCGTATGGCCCACGCTTGCATGGCTTGTTGACATTGTCAGCCAACGTTCCATCTTCGTGATATACCCAATGATTAGCATACCCGCAAGCATAATGTCCTAATACATCCTTCATTCGCTCGCCACAAACAGGGCAAGGATGCAGGACTGCTTTTAGATGATACTTGGATTTCGGACGCTTGAAATTAACTTCTAAAAACTCTTCATCCACGGCTAAATACCTTTATGATACCAGATTTTTTCGGATGGCTTGAAGCTAATTTTGGAATTGATGAAAAAGGGGCGAGAACATCCCTTGGCCCATACCCACCCAGCTACGGAGCAGCAGGAACGCACCCGCCCTTGTGGTCGACTCCTCGTTCGGCTGGTGCAGCACGTCAATTGCAGATAAACCACAAGGACGTGATCAATAGCACCAAGAAAAAGAAGACTAAGAAAAAGAAGAAGACCAAGACTTCAAAGAAAAAGAAGTCTTAACGTCCTAATGCCCAGCGGTCGCCAATAAGCAACCCAAGTGCCAAGCAGAATAAGCCCCAAGTTACGGGGTTAGGAATGATGGCTGCGCCGACTCCACCTAGAAAGAAGAGTACAACTGCAACGATCATAAAAAGAGTGCCAATACCCATAATTAATACCTCTATTTACAAAATAAAATCATACCACAAATAGGTTTACTGTCCATAGTGACTTGCAATACGGACATACCTATCCGTATCATCCTCTACTGGAGGATCTTCAATCCACTTCTCATATGCTTCAATACAAGAGGGACAATCAAGCCAATCATGCTCGTATTGTCCCCACTGATTACATGCCCAAGTTGGAATAGTCATAAAGTTTAAAATGGTAACTTACGTTTCTTGAAATCAGGAAGGCGCTTTTCAGGCACTTTACCTTCTTGAGTAATATCCTTCAGCGAAATCTTAGTGGATTCACGAAGGTTAGGATCTTCCTTCATCTTTATATCAACTGCGTTCTTTAGTTCAACATCACATTCGTAGAGCCGGAAAAATACAGAATCGGCAATTACCTCAACAGCCATTTTGCCCTGGCGATCATTGAGTTCAGTAAGTTTAGGAATAGAGATTTCGCAACTGCCGTCCTTGTTCAACTTACCATAGAAAAACAGGTTCTTGTTGTGATCGAATTCAAGGCATAGTCTCACCTGAGTGTTGTCCATCGAAGCTCCCTCGATGTCGAAACTGCACTTGAACACTTCTCCTTTGTTTTTCAGAATCGTAAATTTTTCCATAGATGCTCTCTAACCTTAATTTTGGCTCGGCCTGATGTTCCATAACGACATTCTTGATGTCGACAGTTATATTTAGGGCTACGTCCCTATATTTTTCCTCTACATCTGCTTCGTGGAAGGTTAATAACTTCACGAACCTTCTTCTTTGACTTACTATGGCGTAAGTCCCCACCATGTTAACATTTAGAGCGCTTACAGGTGGCCCAACCGGCTGAATAATGTAGGAGTCCGTGTTCCAAGACACGCCAGCGTTGATGGTGACTGTAGTTCTGTCACTGGTGTTCCAGCCTGTAGTCCTCATCTGGAATACGCTGGTATGAATGTCCCATAGCGTTACTCTGCCGTCACTTACATGCCCAACTACGTTCCATGTTGTATCAACAGAAGCCGAAACAACGGCAGAAGCATTCCACGTCGTTTCAACATTAACATTTACAGAAGTGGTAACATTCCAAGTGCTAGAAATGCTCTTGGAAATAAGCGTATGAGCATTCCACGTTGCACTTGCGACTTTATCGCAATGAGCCAAATCATTCCAAGATACATTCCCTTGTCTTCTTGCAGTTGGCCTTATAAGCACATCAACGAAGACCTGAGTAGCCCTGGCTTGATTGTCAATTGTGTTGTCAGTGACAACATAGACATTTTCTCTGGTAATTCTAACAGAACTATCAGTATCAGTCTCTAAGGCCAAAACTTCAGTAAGGGCTTTAGTTATTCTTATTGAGGAATCAGCGACAGAGAGGACTTCAACAAGCTCACGGGTGATCCGAACTGTTGGGTCATTGGTGGTAAGAACATCAGCAAATTCTTGAGCTATCTGTACTGCTGGCCGGAAATCTACATTCCAAATTGCTTCTGCTTGTTGGCTTGCTACTCCTACAACATTCCAAGTAGTATCACGACTTACTTCGGCATCTGTGTGGACATTCCATGTTGTAGATCGGTTCTTACTAACAACTGTGTGGACATTCCATGTCGTGTCTCGGTCATCGTCCACATGCGATATGACATTCCATGTGGTATCTCTGGTGTCACCGACAGTTATTTGATCGCTAACATTCCACGTCGTATCTCTGCTATCATTGACCAAAGAATAGACGTGCCATGTCGTATCTCTGTCGTCAAACGCAAGAGCCTGGGCGTTCCAAGTTGTATCTCTACTGTCGCCAACAACGGTTTCGCCACTGGCAACATCCCAAGTGGTGTCACGGGATGCCGATACATATGGGTTCCATCCTGGCACGAAGAATACGGGCGAGGCAAAGGCAGGCGTAGCGAAATATCTGGCGTAAGTGTTCCACGAAGTAGAAGCAGATTTACTGCCGATAGATTTAATATTCCAAGTCGTTGATGCAGATTGGCCGGCAGTCTGAAACCATGTCAGAATCTCACCAACGATATGTGAAGCCTCCATGTTAACCGCACCTGGGTTATTCAGGACTTCTACTACGATCTGTGTTGAAGTAAGTCTTGTTAAATATTGAACAAGAACTTCGGCAACGACTTGAGTTGGAACAAAGCCTGGGCTGTTCGCAACAAGTGCTTGCGCAACGAGTTGTGCTTGGACTAGATTGGGGGTATCGGCGACCAATGCCTCAGCAACCACCTGACTGACTCGTTCAGGAGTAGGCAGGGTTGAATTGGGAACAGTGCTGAGTGGTGAAGTAGATAGCATGGCTCAATTATGGCCTCATAATGAGCCATGCTGTATTTAGCTAGTCTGTTTAGTTATGCATTGCGAGTTAATCCATAATGTAAACTCACAGCTTCGCTCAAACCAGATATCGGTTTTGGATCTTTTTTCCAGTTAGTCATGTAGGCATAGAACATTTGCTTGGCGCAAACGTCATGATGCATCATGCCAACTGCGGTGCCAAGGCCAGGGCACAAGATTGTTTCAATCTTATCTTCCTTGTCCTTATTCCAATCCAATACACTGCGGATAACCGCTCGGAAAGCAAGGTAGGCGTTGGGAGTACCCATAATAGGCATCGGGACACGCATGGTGGGAGCGGAAATAAGCCACTTGATATCTTCCATGCCAGTCTTCACGATGACGGCTTGACCTACAGGAAGCTCTCCATCGTGACTTTCTTTCAATTCTGCTTGCAATCTTTCTTGTAATTGCCAAGGCGATTCTTTGGTAGAGAAGTGCTTGCTATAAGCCATATCAATCCCTCCGTCCATAAAGCCGAAGCTATTAGCGGGACTAACTATGGCATCAAACTTACCTTCCGCACCAAAGATATCGCCTTGTGAAACGGTTACGTCTGATAGATCGCTAAACCATTTCTTCCATGCACCAACCATTGCTGGGCTGATGTCTCGTAAGTGAAACTTCATAAATTTTAACTTTCATTCAATACTGTTCTCTGTCTTCTTCGTTATCAGTTCCGTACATCTCTTGTTCGTAGGCTTCCTGCTGCTTACGCTTATCGTTGTCAAATCCGTTTAGACGGACAGAAGAGTTGTACTCATCAAACTCAAAATCATCAAAATGGGCATTCTCTGGGTCTTCCAAGAGTTGCCTTTGAAAGAAGCGACGGCGGCTACGGTTGCCATCTTTCTTGACCTGTCGCTTCTCTTCACGGAGTAACCGCTTTTTGTCATCCATTGTTATGTCCTATTAGGGTTCATCAACCAGTTGAAGGATTTGAACCTTTCCTTCTGGCAATTCCTTAATGACATACAAGTCAAAATCCACATTGCCAGTGTCAAAATCCTTCTCGTTCCAATGCTTCATGTTTAACACATCTCTAGCAAGGAACCGGAATGCTTTGTCATCATTAGGTGCAGAAACTTGGTAAATAGTACCAGTCGCAGATTCAATGGCAATGTATTGCATGTTAACCTCCAAAATCAACCAAATCGTTCAGACAACTTGTTGGCCCACTTGATTGCGTCGTTTGACTTCTTCAACTCAGCGGCCAATTCCCTAACCTTATTGATTAGGAACGTCGTCTCTTCAATATGATGTTGTTCTAACTGTATGTATTTATCTTCCCAGGACAACGTTTCGTCCATCTTGTACTTTTTAACTTTTATCCAACCATAACCCGAATAGTCGTCAGCCATTCAATTCCTTCACTTTCAATCTGATTGCAGCATCAATGTCGCCAGTCTTCTCAATCTGTTCATACAAGTCGCAGAACAGACACTCGCTCCACTTGGGAGGAGCGTTAAAGTCTACGGCGTGCTTCATATCTTTCATCTCAAGATACATTTTGTTGTAGAATTCAACCTGTTCTTGAGTGAAGACCTTATAACGGTATTGCCATCTGCCCTTCATGTCACGGGCAAAGAAATGCTTACTCATGGGGAATCTTCCACTTGATCTTGAGTTCTGCCTGTCGCTGATCCCGACGCATTCGGTACAAGCGCTGATGGTAAATAACCCAGACGTGCATCGCAAACATCACGACCATCACTGAGCCAGCAGTAGCCAATAAGGTAGTCGTCATTTCTTATCCTTCTTGATTACATTATAACCGATGTTACGCCGCATCTCTTCAAGCCAGTCTTCACGGTTTAAATCTTCACACATTTGGTAGTGCCGCTCCTTGTAAACGCTCCAGGCGTAGAAGCCTAGCACGAATAGAGCAGTCCCGATAAGGAATAACCAAATCATTACTTTCTCCCGGCTGCTTTACATCCAGGCATCCAAAGAGCCTGCTGCAAAGAGCTAATTTTATCTTGAAGTTTTCTGATTGCATGAGTGACAGCCAACTCTGGTGTCGGCCAGATTTCACTATGCCAGTAGACAACCCAGGTGTTCTTGTCTTCCCAACTGTGTGAGTGACGAAAACAACCTGCGGGGTCGCCGATACGTCCGTTGCATGGCCCTATAAACTTTAATTCCAAAGGACCAAAGATGCTTGGGTAGTCGGCTGGTTGATGATACACGATGTCACCATACTCTATTCTTCTTCCGGTGGCATCGTGCATGAATGGATTAGGAGCAGACTCCATCGGTAACTATATCCCGTTCAGCAGGAGGTTCTTGCATCAGACCCAGATCCTCTGCGGTCTTGGCGCACATTGCAGCCAATTGAACAAGTTCTTTCAATAGTTCTTTTTTGTCTAACACCTTTTTATGGATTTCATCACGAACTTCTGTCCATTCCTCGTCCATGATTCCTAATGCTTCGTGTTCGCTCCGAATATTGCCATGTTCTCGTCTGGAGTTGGCTAACTCAAGTTTAACTAATTCAAAAAACATCAGTCTTCTTCCACAATATAATTAAGTTCGCTAATCAATTGATTAGTCAATTCATCAGATATGTCATGCATATTACGCAGGTCTTGCGCCGCCTCCATTGTCCAAACTGCCTTCAACTTCCTGTTTTGTGCCTGGATGTTGACCGTTTCAATATTTAAAACGACCGGAGTTTGCGTAAGAGGGATATAAGGTGCGTAGAAGTACCCAGAGTCTAGGTAAGAATCTCCCTTGTACCCACCACCCGGCTTATTATTATTTGGTTGATGACGACGGAAGTTGATCTCGATGATCTCTTCTTCTATCGCCGCATAACGCTCTTTTACTAATTCTTCTTCTGCTAACGACCAAAAGTGTTGGTCTTGATTGAGTGGCTTCCCAGCTTCACACCATTTCCAGTATGCTTTTTGTTCTATTTCTTTGCGGGTCGCTTCACTCCATTCGTTCTTTTTAAATTCTGACAACAGCTTCCAAACTCCTTTACAACATCACAAATACCTAATTTCTTTGCTTCATTGGCCGTCAAGAACACATCACTCGCAGGAAGTAAGTATTTTCTTACATCCTTCTCGTTGAGTTTAGTGTGTTTGACGTAATGCCTAATGATCTGGTTGGTAATGATCTCATTTTGCCTTTGCTGGGCAATAAGCTCATGTTCCTTGCCCCAATGACCACCCGCCCACTGATGAGACATTACAAGCGTGTTCGGTGTCAGAGTCCTATGACCCTTGGCACCGGCAATGAAAATGTTAAGTCCCATAGAAGCGATTTGGCCTAACCCCACGGTATGTACAGGAACCGTGCTGCCCTCTATCACGTCTATGAGGGCAAAACCGGAGGTAATGTATCCGCCTGGAGAATTGATGATGAGAGTAATGTGATCGAATTGACCACTCAGATTCGCTTCTAAGATGAAACGAATAGCATCATCACAGCTATGGTCATCAATCTCGTCTGAAAGCGGGAAGATGCCATACTCTTCTAAACTTTTATGCTCGGCCATGTCCATACTTTTAATATAGGGGTCTGTAGAACAGTTTGCCATTAAACAATCCGTATAATAGCGTCATCCTGATCCACAATCCGTTACGGACCTGTGGGTGAAAGTATACCGCCTGCGGCATCTTGTCAATCTCAGGATCAATCTCGCCGTTCCTTGGCAATGGGTGCATCACAATGCTAAACTTATCCATCCTGTAGATATCATCCTTCCGCAGAGAACACTTTTTCCATTGATTTTCCAAACGCCAGAACTCTTCGCTATTCAGCCTGCCTCTTTCGTCATGGAAATAACTTGGTATCCGCTCCTTCTGTAACCTCGTCATGTAGAGAACGTTCACGTCCTCAATAGCGCCTACGCCGTCCAAACCCTTATATTTGACAACCTCAACCTGAACACCTCGCTCCTTCAGTTGCTTGATATTCTCTTCCGGGTATTCCAAGCCGTCAGGACTCAAAAATTTAAATTTCATCCCTGGATACATGCTCAACAGCTTCGTCAGGGAATGAACCGTTCTGCCTCCCAACAAGTCGCCGCAGAACATCACCGTAAGGTTCTTGAGTTCAAACCTCTGTTTAATGGTGTAGAGATCCAGCAGAGCTTGCGTAGGATGCTCTCCAGAGCCGTCTCCAGCGTTGATGACAGGAATGAGGGAGGCACGGGCTGCTTGTTCTACAAGACCGTTCTGAGGGCATCTGAGAACGATTACGTCGCATGTCTCGCTCAGGGTTCGCACCGTGTCTTCAATGCTCTCCCCTTTCGCCAGCGACAGTTCTTGAGCATTGGTGCTGGTTGTGACAATGCCACCTAGTTTCTGCATTGCAATTTCAAAAGAGAAGCGAGTCCTCAAGGAAGGCTCCAAGAAGAGGCTCGCCATTACCTTGCCACGCAATTCGCTGTGATAGCGACTGTTGGTAGCATACTTCACCATGTCAAATAACAATTCAATGTGGTCAGGCGTGAATTGATCAGCGCTGATTAGATGCTGCATTATTTCTCCTTGAGTGCTTCCCACAGGTTCCACAAACCTAAAAGGAATGCACCTACTGTAATAAAAATTAAACTAACTGCAATAGCTGTTTCCATATGCGCATACCAACCCTCTAGGGACATAAGGAAGAACTCTTTTAAATCGATAGGAGAGTTCTTTGTCCGTTAAGTTTAATCCAGATGCACTTGTTATAGTCGCTAAACTGAAACCCCTTGTCCCTTTAGATGACGGAGCGGCAGTATACCTTGACTAGAGCGTTAGGAGTGGGTTGAGGCTCCTGGGAATGCAAAGGTGAAGCACACGCAGGTTTTTTCACTTACTAATGTTGGCGAGTGCAGGCCCACATGCGCAAGTGGAGTCGTAGGGGACTCGTCCTCGTTGTCAAAGTTTGTTTCAAGTTTTCTTAGTTAAATTTACAGTTGCTCCACTACTATATCCTATAAGTAACGGATTTCAATGCGAAAAAGTTTCCGCTAGAAAAAAATCCGCCTCAAAGTACTAAATAAGTCATAGCAGCTAGGGGAAATAAATGTCAACATTACAAGAAGTTCAATACACAATCGGTCAGGACGTTTCCATCAATATGCATGGTTTGGCGGATGGATCTAAGGCTATTTCTGATGCAATTGATAACAGCACTACCCGATATCAACAGCTTGATATTGGTTTTAAATTTAAGACCAATCAGCATAAAATTGATACGCAACGTGGTACAGTCGTAATTGGTATTCTGCGAAGTGCCGATGGTGGCGTTACATACGACAGCCATCTTCGTCCCGGCAACATCATTGCAGTGATCAATGATCTTGACGCAGACACAGATTACCGTTTGAGTGTATGCACCAATCAGTTAGGTATGCTGCCAAGCCATTTTAAGATTAGCGTTCGTAACGGAACCGGCGCTCCATTCTTCCACAAGGAAGAAAAGTTCGGTATCTGGTTTACTGGCAAGAGGTTCTTGCAAGTTGACAGCAACGCATCTATGGCATTCAACATGGCGGCTGACTGGCTACGTCAGTAAAAACAACCAATCTCGAATCGGTCATTGGACCCTTTCTATTTTAGAGTCGGCTCGTGGCCGACTCTTTTTTTTGGATTACATTTATGATGATGATGGGTAAGAAAATTGCTTATGCCCAGAAACAAGGCATAGGCAATATGGAAATAGATGTTATCAACCTAAGCTCCAGACGTAATACTGCTGTCATCAACGCTGTAGCGGCAGTTCAAGTGCAAATGGACGAACACTTTGCGCCTCTCTGGAAGATCAATGGTAATTTGCATATAGTTCAACGATATCGGGGCAATCCTACCGTCTTTATTATGGATTTCTCAGATGACGTAGACATTTTAGGCTACCACGATATCAACTCTCAAGGCATTCCTGTAGGATACGTCTTCGCCGAAGATAGCGCTGAAGAATGGACAGTTTCGCTTGACCATGAAGTGCTTGAGATGTTGGCGGACCCATTCGTCAACGTTTCTGCTGAAGGACAATATCTAGGTAAACCCGCCTTCTACGCATATGAGAATTGCGATCCCGTTCAAGAAGATGTCTACAGATTGAATGGCGTCCTCTTATCTAACTTCGTCTTCCCGTCATGGTTCATCCCAGACTCAGCAGACCGATATGATTTCATGGGAGTGCTTGACAGTCCCTTCACCCTTGGAGATGGCGGCTACTTTAGTTTCTTCCGAGCAGCAGGCAAATGGATCGATGTGACGAATAGTTCTTTACTACCTGTGGACTATAAAGCAAAATTCTCAAGGTGGATGAGACGCAGAAGATTGAATAACAATGACTTCCAAAGAAAGGACGCTCAGACTATTCAATTACTTCCGAATTCTATCATTTACCATAACCTTGATCCTAACGACGTAAAATGAAGTCTACGAAGTGAAAGCTCATCACTCTCGCCAAGTCGCCCTTACCATCACGGTATTCTGGCATAGGAGAGTCGTTGTAGTGTTTCTGAATTAGCTTCTTCATGAGATCATTCTTCAAGAAATAGTCTTCAACAGGCTCTTGGATCTTGTCTTCCTTTACAATTCGCAGTTTGGCCTTGTCAATCCAGTTCTTGTATATCATCATTGGGTGAACGATCTTACGAGTAGGCATCTGGTTGTATCCAGCAGCAATCAATTGTTCGTCACTGAAGATGACATGTGCAAAAGCCCTATTCAAGCCTTGCTGATACAGGTGCGTGCCGTGTCTGCTGATCCAGGGGTGGCATCGCATGACAATATGGCCGTCAGTCGCTAATAGCCGTGCTAACTCCGATAGAACCTCGCCAGGATCACGGTCAATGATGTGATCCATTACGTCGTAGAGCAGGATAATGTCGTAAGGCGCTTTCGCAACAACGTCTGTCCACTCCATAGTCAAATTTAAACGTTCTGTGTTCAAGTTCTGCCAGGAGTCATGAGATTTGATGTCATAACCAACAGCGATGCTTGCTCCACGCTCCAGAGCCTCATGAGCGACGTATCCGATGCCGCAACCAAAGTCCAAAAACTTTAAACCGTATGGATCTTGGTCAACAACGAGATCCATAATGTTCCTAGCCCTGATCTTTGTTTCTTCTTCGTTGTCTGGGTCAATAATTAGGGCGGGGTTGGCAGCGAGAGGCCAATCAGGATCTTCTTTGATCTCTGAAAGCATACCTGTCAAAAATGTATCGATATCGTTTACTTTAATAGTTAATTCAGCGACTTCGTCTGGAGAAATGCTAGACTCCAGCAGTCGTTTGATATGATTTGGATTGGAAATCTTGTAGGTATACATATCCTAATATAATGTTGAAACATCTGAAAAATACTTACGTCACACACTCCAGATACTATCACTTGGGCGATGTAATCAATATCATACAGCAAATACACCATAAGTCCATCGACATTCCAGGGTTCTATAGTATCTTCAGCAATATCAAGTGTTGTCCCTGCTGTGGGGTGAATACTGGTGGGATGATGAAGAAAATTGTTGGACTACTGGACACGAAGTTAACTTTTACTACAGCCACGCCTAAGACGTATGACATACTAACGCCTAAGTGGGTATTGGCGCATGCTCCTACTCCTTATGATGACTTACCATATGCGAAGGCTAAGAATTTGCCACCGAAGAGAAACTATGTGGTATGCCAGTTTGATGCAAGGAGTAGGGGAGAGAAAATCCCTGGCAGAAACAAAATTCAAAAGTTAATAAACAACCAGATGATAAACATAGGCGACAAGCGATTGCCTTGTATCAACAAGACAGACCTTGGCCTACTTGAGAAATTCCGTCTGATTGCTTCTGCCAAAAGTTATATTGGCATTGATAGTGGTCTAACCCATCTGGCGCTCATGACCGACACGCCGATTGTTCTTGTTCATCCTAAGAGTTGGGATGCCAAGAAATATTATCCTAAGACAGACCAGATTGAGTACCGTGTTCTTTAGGACTGACCTAGCATTCCACTAAGCCTTGATTTGCCGGCTTGATACTGAGCCTTCAATCTAGCGTCTTGCTTATTGAGCAACCTGATTAGTGCATCAATCTCTCTGGAAGACATACGTTCGCCGGTCCTGCTCTTGTTCACCAGCGTTTGCAACAAATCACGGGGAGAGAGGTTATCATCAAGCGAATCTCTTTTGCCAAGGATTTGCTTAGGCGTTCCGACTTGGAAACCTCGCATCTTGCCTGATGCCTGAGCCAAAGGATAGGCGGCAGACAAACCCAACTTAGAACTTCCATGAGGGTGATCATCGTCATCAGCCCACGCCTCTATGTCGTCAATGGCCTGTGGATCGTAGTCATCATCCGCAGGGTCATCGGAGGGAATTCTTTCAGATGCTCTTTTCTTAGGATTCCTCTTTGGGTCAACGATGTCTTCAGCCAAGAATTGATAAAAGTCTCTCATGTGATATTTAGTCACCTTTCTCAACTCTTATTGAGTCTTCATCAAAATGCTGTGTGGAAAACTCGTAAATGTCGCTATCTTCTATTGCATAGAGCCGATGACGTAGCCCACGGTGGACGTGAAAATTCATACCAGGGGTAAGAATGATTTCCTGGGCGACAGACATGTCATCTGTTTCCCCATAAATCAACCTAACTTTACCTGAAGCGACGTAGAAAGTCTCTCGCTTCAACTTGTGATAATGCCACGAAAGTTTTTTGCCTGCAATCATGTGTAATAATTTGCCGCAATACTCTTCGTTATTGTCGATCCAAAGTTCGTGTCCCCAGCCTTTAGGAACGTATTTCATTGGTGTTGTCATATAATTAACTATTAGTTCTAAGGATTAAAAAATGACCTTTCTTCGTGGCTTCGCTGCTCCTACTTCTAAATCTATGGACGAACTGGTAAAAGGCTTTTTCAACAATTCTTTGACCAATGACGAATATCGCCAGCTATATCAAACTGCAAAACAAAGCAAAAAGTATCCAAGCATCTACAAATATCCTGATGCAGTAAAGTCTTCGGACGATGATAAGGTAGGCCACGTCGTCCTCACTGATTATTCAGGCTCCATCGTCTTTGAGAGCGGCCTGACGCTTACCATGAAGAAGAATGGGGACATGTGTGCGTCGTATGACGGTAAGGACGTGGAAATCGGAGAAGATTTAATTATTAAAATCCCTGCGAACTACTTGGCTCATATCTACAACCACGTCATCAAGTTGCATAAGTTAGACAACGCAATCGCTCAGTCTGAGATCATGGAACAAAAAACCCGCTATATTCATACGCAGAATAAGCGGGCTTTTATTGCAGGAATGTTAACTGGACAAAAACTTACAAAACCTTAACCTGTCTCCAGGCTTTTCTCAATGCTTTAGTAATACGAGTGCCCTTGCCGTTAATTTCTCGGCAAGATTGCATTGTTGCTTTAGCAAAACCTTCAAAGTCTGTATTGCGTCCTATCTTTTGGGTGATCGTGTTATACCAAACCTCACCCAGCGTTTGCCAAGCATATCCACCTAGTTGTATTGCTGCCAAATAGAAAGCATGACTTGGAATAGTGCAATTAATATGCACGCCACCATTGTCTTGCTTCGTATTCACATAGCCATCCATTGTTGCAGGGCATGGGTCTTTTCCTAAGACCGGATCATTGAATGCCGTTCCTGGCTCGGCCAAACTCCTTACGCCGATGCCTTTGACGGTAGGCATAAACAATCCTCTTCCAATAATCCAATCGGCTTGATTGGCCCTTTGCTTTAGACTGTGTTGCTTTACCAGACAACCGAACACATCAGAGATGCTTTCGTTTAGTGCGCCTGACTGGCCGTGATACTTCAACTCAGCAGAAGCATTGGTGATACCGTGAGTCAACTCATGACCAATTACTTCAACGCAGGATGTGAACCTTTTGAAGATTTGACCATCGCCATCTCCGTATACCATCCTTTCGCCGTTCCAGAAGGCATTATTAAAGTTTTTACCGAAGTGGACGGTTGAAAACAGCGTTCCACCTTTATTGTCAATGCTATTGCGGGCAAAGACTCTGTAGTAGAAATCATAGACATCACCACAGTATTCGTATGCTTCATCTACGGCAGCATCACCCGATGGTGGGTCGCCTTCTTCTCTTACTACTCTACCAGTTACTTCTTCGCCTTGTTTGGCGTTCTCAATGATGCGATACTTGACGCCGTCAGGCTCTTGTAGCGCAACATGTTGATATGGTGCAACTTCGTGTCGCTTGGCTCTCAATTTGCTTGTGCAACGGAGCGTTTCGGCAGCGAAGTTCTTTAGCATCCTACTACCTCGCTGCTCTAAAGCAGTTAGAATGTGCGGAGGTACAACACACTGAATCGGACAATGGCACATAGTATTCCTTACTGATTATGATAAATCTTTCTCACCTTATTTATCATTGTTCGGGCTGCTTTTTCGTCTGCCATGCCATTTGCCATCAACCATTGAATGATTTGTTGATCTGGAACACCATCTCTGGTAGCATTGATAATGTGTCTTTGCTTATCAGATGTATCCATTGATTTTTGTTGAACCTTATTCAAATCGCCGGGCGGATTAAAATTGAACGCCCTGCCGCCTCTGGAAACATCCCAGCCTGGAGGCATTGGCTTGAAGCCGCCCTCTTGATCTGGCTCAAACTCAGCTTGTGGTTGCTGGACACGGTCCATCTGTTCTAGTCTGTCTTGCAGAGCGGTTGCTAAGTGGTATACTCTGGCATATCCCGCTGGGAAGCTGATTTGATTAGCTGCTTGAGCCGCTTTGTGTGCTACATCTAGGGCTTGACGTAGCATTGCTTTATCTTTAAATACTGGTTGGTTATACAACCAGTTTCGCACTTCCGCTTCACGCTGGCCGGCAGGCAACTTGTCGAATTCAGGAAGCCCTGGCAATAATTGAAGTAATCGTTGCATGTTGTCTTTAAAGACTTGCTGACCGATAGCCCCCACTTGCCCCGGCTGTCCGTCCAGTTGTGATTGCATCCTTTGGAAGTATGCTTTCTCTTCCGGGTCTACAGGCTTCTTTCGGGAAAAGAGATTGCCTAGCCACTTTCGCAAGTCCTCATTCTTTAGATTGTGGAATTCTTTGAAAGTTTTGTACATGGGAATATTTATGTTTGCCGATCAAGTTACTAAAATAAAGTTTCTACAAGCGCAGATACCGCTTATCGAGAAAAGCGTAAGGGATCTACGAAGCGAAGTAGAAAAGCACGTTCAACAGCGCCTAAACGAAAAATTCCCCGGAGTTAAGTTTGAATTCTATGCTCTTGTAGACATTGGCTATTTAACAACCGACTGGAAACCAGAAGTTTATTTTTCCGAAGTAAATGACTGCGAATTCTCAAGCAAAGGTGTGTGGCATAACTGGTACGATGAAAGAGTGAAGCCGCCTGTGCCAACAAAGAGATTCCTTGAGTTCCTGAAGGAGTTGAGTGAAGAGTTGGGAATGAGATGTAGGATGAGTAGACGTGACCCTTTAAAACTTAAAGAGGATTGACTATGCAGTTATTCGATAAACTATCCCGTATCCAGATCAATAAGAACGCATTGCTCTTAGACTATAAGAACAGTCATGGCTCATGGCTCGTTGACTTGGAAGGCAAAGAGCGACTAGATTGCTTCAGCCAATACGCCAGTCAACCTGTTGGCTGGAATCATCCCAAAGTTCTTGATAGAGCAGCCCGTGTCTTCGCAGTAGCACTCCACAATCCAGCAAACTCCGATGTGTATACTCCTGAGTTTGCTGATTTTGCTCATGCATTCGAGAAGATTACTCCTGATTTCAAGCATACCTTCTTCATTTCAGGCGGCACTCTTGGCGTAGAGAATGCGTTGAAGACCGCATTTGATTGGAAGCTGCGTACCTACAACCTAAAAGACTCCGAATCGCATTTTCTGGATGTGATTCACTTCCAGCACGCCTTTCACGGGCGAAGCGGCTACACGCTGTCTATGACGAACACTCACGATCCTAACAAGTATGAGAACTTCCCCAAGTTCAAATGGACCCGTGTTCTCAGCCCGGCCATTGGTCCTAATGTAGAAGAACATGAGAAGATGGCGCTGGAACACGTTGAGACGACGCTGAAGAACAAGTTTGTGGCGGCAATCCTCATTGAACCGATCCAGGGTGAAGGCGGCGACAGACACTTCCGTCCTGAATTCATGCAGGGCTTGAGGAAGTTAGCTGATCGTCACAAGGCAATGTTAATTTTTGATGAAGTTCAGACTGGCATGGGCATGACTGGCAAGATGTGGTGTTACCAGCACTTCGGTATGGTGCCAGACATGATATGCTTTGGCAAGAAGACACAAGTATGTGGCTTTACTTGCAATAAGAGAGTGGATGAAGTCAAGG
>JACCDR011062067.1_pt1 | contig 25284 bp, 30 predicted proteins | sample 7446431 | NCBI WGS metagenome assembly JACCDR01 (sample SAMN15323443, study PRJNA562643) | freshwater metagenome | isolation source: river surface water | place: USA:Blue River Watershed | collected 2017-08-17 | reverse complement strand
GCCGACATTTCTTTCTCTACAAGATTTCGTAGGACGAGATGTCCGATTCGCGCTGCGAAGGGACCCCTCCTTCTCCGTTGACCATCGTCACAACGCGTAGCCGGGGGTCGATGTGGTCGGGCGCGAGATCCCGCAGATCGCCGACGTGGTGGCCACCGGCAACCGCACCGACTCATTGATAGCCCTGCGTGACCGCCTGGCCTCCGAGCTGGACGAAGAGCGTGCGGCCACCCACAAGCGCGAGTGCCTGTGCACCTGCGGGATGGGCGACGGCCGGGTTGCGGTCGCCATCAGCAAGGAACTACGCGCAGTGATGGACGAACTCGACAAGATTCCAGGCGCGCAGCAGGAGGATCCTCTTGACCGCGTTGCTGGCGCCGTCGCCGATGAACTGGCCGAGAAGCGGGCTACCCGGAGCGCCCCGGCTTCGTAGCGTTCCGGCCTACGACTCGACGATCGGCCACGAGGTCGTCGACTTCATGGCCCAGGTCGGCCGGGCGCTCGACCCGTGGCAGGTCGAGATCGTCATCGACATGTTTGGCCGCACCGCGGACGGCATGTGGGCCGCGTTCGAGGTCTGCGTGCTCGTGGCCAGGCAGAACGGCAAGGGGCTCATTGCCGAGGCGCAGGAGCTGGCCGCACTGTTTTTGCTCAAGGAGCCGGTGACGCTGCACTCGGCGCACGAGTTCAAGACCAGTACCGTGCACTTCCGGCGCCTGATCGAAACGATCGACGGCAACGACTGGCTACGGCGCAGGATCAAGGCCGTCTCGCGGTCGAAGGGCGACGAGGGCATCGAACTGACCCGGGCGGCTGGCGGCGCGCTGCTCAAGTTCGTGGCCCGCACCGGCGGATCCGGCCGCGGCTTCACTGCTAACCGGCTGGTCTTCGACGAGGCGTTCGCCTTGACGGACGCCCAGTACGGGGCCCAGACGCCGACGATGTCGACGATCGACAACCCGCAGATCACGTACCTCAGCACGCCGCCGGACGAGAAGACCGGTCCGATGCCTGAGGACGCGATGCTGCCCTCGGTGCGCAAGCGCGGCCAGGGCGGCGATCCGCGGATGGCCTACTACGAGTGGTCGCCGGCGCCGGGCGACGACCCGTCCGCACCGGCTGTGCACGGCCGGTGCAACCCGGGCACCTACGTCAACCGGGTCAAGCTGCCATTCCTGGCCGGCCAGTACCGCGCGTTCGCCGCGGCCGGCAAGCCGAAAAAGTTCAGCACCGAGCACCTCGGCGAGTGGCCGGACGAGGCCGGCCCGCAGTGGACGGTCATCACCGAGGACCAGTTCCACGCCTCGCTCGACCCGGCCTCGGCCGCCCGTAAGCCGCTCGTCTTCTCCGTCGACTCGACCCCCGAGCGGGACCGGACCTCGATCTCGGCGGTCGGCGCCCGCCCGGACGGCGACCTGCACGGCGAGGTCATCGAGGACCGAGCCGGCATGGACTGGGCGCCCGGCCGCATCGCTGAGCTGGTCAAGAAGCATCGCCCGCCGGCCGTGAGTCTGGTCGGCACTGCGGCGGCCTACGCGCTCTACCCCGACATCGTCCGCGTGATCACCGCGCTGGGCATGCTCGACGTGATCACTGAGGTCCGGGTCCTGACCAACCGCGAGGTCGCGGCCGGATTCGGCAGCGTCATGAACGGCTTCACGGCCACGGACGGCCGTCGGCTGCGGATCTGCCCCGGCCCGCACGGCCAGGCGCTCGCCGACGCGGTCCGCGGCGCGGTCAGTCGGGACATCGGCGAGGGCAAGGCGTGGGACCGGGGCGCCAGCAGCGTGAACATCTCGCCGCTGGTGTCGCTGACGAACGCCGCGTTCACCTTCGTCAGCACGAAGATCTCCCCGCCGGTCGGCGCGGTCAACAACTCCGGCCAGCAGCCGGGCAAGGCTCCCGCCCAGCAGGGCAACCCATTCCGCCAGTCCGGCCCGTCGCCGTTCCGCGGCGGCTCCCGCCTAGGCATCTGAGGAGGCCACAGTGGTGACGATCCGCGTACCCGCGCCCCCGCCGGGGCTGCTGGCCAACCTGCTCGGCCTCGCCGGCCTGGTCGCCATCATCGTGGCCATCGGCGCGCTGGCCAGCTGGCCGTGGGCACTGCTCGCCGCCGGCGTCTTCGCCGTCGGCCTGGCGTGGCTGGCCGGCCTACAGCAGCAGGCGCCCGCCGTTCGCCCGGCCGCCCCGGTGCGTCCCATCAAGGCGGCCGTCGCCAGCGCGAAGGCGAGCTGACCGATGCGGTCCTGGTTCGCGACGCCCCGACGCGTGGTCGAGGCCACGCCGGAGCAGATCGTGGCGACCGGGGCCGCGGCAACCTCGTACGGCACCGATCCGATCGACGGCGACCGCGGCTGGCGGCGCTCCGGGCCCGGGCGGCGCGAGGTGCCCGAGTGGACCCGCGAGCAGGCGCGCGCCGCCTCGATCGCCGGCTACCGCAGTAACCCCATGGCCACCGCGATCATCGACACGTACACCTCGTTCGTGGCCGGAGATTCGGGCGTCTCGTTCCAGTGCACGAACCCCGAGGTCCGCGCCGTCGTCGACGAGTTCTGGAACGACCCACGCAACCTCATCGGCGAGAACCAGGAGATCGAGCTGCGCAGCCAGATGCTGCTCGGCGAGCGGTTCATGGAGATGATGGTCGGCAGCTCGACCGGGGTGGTCCGGTACTGCCCGATCGACCCGTGCGCGGTGTCCGATGTGGAGACTTTCCGGGGTAACCCGAACTGGCCGGACTACGCAGTGCTGGGCCAGGACGACGCGGGCGAGCCGCGTCGGATGAAGATCGTGGCCGTCGACGACGAGACGGGCCTACGCGAAGGCAAGGTCATGTACTGGGCCCCCTGGCGGACGACCGACACGGACGTGCGCGGGATGCCGTTCCTCACTCCGGTGCTCGACTGGCTCGACTCGTACGACCGCATCCTGTCCGACCTCATGGACCGGACCGCCCTGGCCCGCTACATGGTCTGGGATGTCACGGTCGAGGGCGACCAGGACACCGTCGATGAGTACGTGGCGGCCCGGGGCGGTACCCACATTCCGCCCAGTGGCGCGGTTGAGGTCCACAACCAGAACATCAAGTGGGAGGCCAAGACGGTCTCCACTGGCGCCGAAGAGGACAGCGTCGCCGCGAAGAGCGTGCTGACGCTCGTCTCCGCCGGCGCCGGCCTGGCCAAGACTTGGCTCGCCGACCCGGAGGACTCCAACCGCGCGACGAGCCTCACCATGGCCGAACCCGTACGGCGGCGCGTTGGCGGCGTGCAGCGGGTGTGGCTGCGCCAGCAGGCCGAACGGTGCCGGTTCGTCGTCGACCGCGCCGTGGCGGCCCGACGGCTGCCGAGGCTCGTCACCGCCGTGGACCCGCGTACCGGCCAGGAATACGACGTTCCGGCCGCGCAGTGCGTGACCGTGACCGGGCCGGAGATCGCGGCGTCGGACGCGCAGATCACCGCGCAGGTGCTACTGAACCTGAGTACCGGCTTGGAGAAGCTGGTGACCATCGGGGCGTTGACCCCCGAGGCGTCTCAGGTGGCCGCGCAGAAGGCATGGGAGGACTTCGTAGGCATTCCCTACGACGGGTCCCTGGGCAAGCCGGACGCGAACGTGGACGACATCGCCACCGCAGTGCAAGACGCCGAGAAGAAGCCACCGCTGCGCGCAGTGAAATGAGGGCTCCAGTCCCGTTGCGGTGAGCCGTGATCGGGGTAATCCGGAGCCGGGACGGCATACGCGACAAGGAGATTCGCTCGTGAACATCGAGGAAGCCGCCCAGCGCCTGGGCATGAAGGAAAACGAGATCGTTCGAGTCGAGCAGGCCGGGCGCGGCGAGGAGGGGCACCTGGTGCTCACCTTCGACGGCAACGTGGTCCACGTCGACGACGACGGCGGCACGCACCCGCGCGGCCGGGTCTCCGACCAGGAGCTGGCCGAGGCGAAGCTGCAGGCGCAGGACCGTGAGGGTCCGGCCGCCGCGGTGACGCCGGATGAGGCGAAGGTCGCGGCCGGCCAGGCGCCGACCAAGGCCGCGCAGAGCACCAAGAAGTAACGCCCGTGGCCACCGCGCTCGCCGTCTGGGAGGCTGCGGGCACGGTCGGCCGTGCCCTGGAACGGCACCGGTCGTTCGACCCGTCACAGCCGCGCGACGAGGACGGGAAGTGGACGGACGGCGAACCGGGGCCGAGCGTGCCGTCGGCACCCAAGGCGCGCGACAAGCTGCGGCTCGGGGACCGGGTCCAGCTCGCGCCCGGGGAGCGGCTCACCTATAGCAGCAAGGTCGACGGCGACCAGGGCACCGTCCGGATGGCTGTCACCGACGGCCTGGCCGGCAAGTCGGTCCGACTCGGCGTCGGCGGCCGCGGCTATGGCTCCAGTGCCGACGCTCGGGAGACCGGGCAGCCGATCTGGAGCGGCAACCCTACGGGTCAGGATCTGGAGCGCATCAACGGCGACCGGGTCAGCCTGGAGAACGAGCAGGAAGAACTCGAAGCGGAGCTTGAGGAGGACGACCTCACGCCCGAGCGCCGCAAGGAGGTCGAGCGGCGCCTGGACGAGATCGCCGATACCGACACCTCCGAGCTGTATCGCACCGGCGCCACAGTGAAGTTGGACGCTGCGACCGCGACCGAGTTCCGGCGGGGCCTGGCCACCGCCCTGGACGAGGCCGGCCGCCAGCTCCAGGAATTCGAGGCTCTCGAACTTGAGGTCGACGGCCTCCTTGAGGAGCGGCGCAAGCTGGCGCAGATCGTTGAACGGGTCTGGACCGATGAAGAGGACGCCCGCTGGGACGCGGCGGGCGAGCAGATCGACGCTCTGCGTGCCCAGATGGAGTCCATCGGATCAGGTAACCGCGACGGCTTCATGGTGGGCGAGGGCGCCGTCTCCGGCGAGTGGGGCGACCTGCTGTGGGGGGTCGAACTCGACGACCACTCGGTCGGCCCGATCGTACGTCTCGGCGTGAGGCCCGACGACGAGCCTGACTGGGAGCTCGACTCCGACAATGAGGACCAGTTCGCCATCTTGGAGCCCAAGGATGCCTGGAAGGTCCTCCATCAGATGGGCGACGAGATGGGCCTCCCTGAACTCAGCGTGGAGTCCGCCCGGGCCGACGGAGCTGTGACTGCGCTTGCCATCTGGAGGACCGGCGGGCGCGTCCTGGAGCGCCACCGCTCGTTCGACCCGAGTCAGCCTCGTGACGATGACGGCCGCTGGACTGACGGCACGCCCGGGCCGGACGTGCCGAAGCTGCCCAAGCGCGTCGACAAGCTCGGCCTGGACGGGCGGATCAAGCTCGACCCGGGCGAGCGGCTGGTGGCAACCGAGAAGGTCGGTGCCGACGGCGGCGGTGCCCGGCTCGCGGTCGTCGAAACGGCCTCTGGGCGAAGAGTCCGACTGGGCGTCGGAGGCGACGCGTTCGGGCGTCGGCTTGACGGCGAGCCGGCATGGGACGGCAGTCCAGTCAACGTCGGCGCGCTCAACCGTGAGCGAGCCGGGAACTCCGCCGAGGAGGACGCGCTCCGCGAGGAGTGGGACGACGCATCCCCGAAGCGGCGCGAGGAGATCGAACGTCGCCTGGACCAGTTCGATGAGGGCGAGGTCGAGACTCAGCGGATACACCGCTCAGGCGCGACCGCTCGGCTCGACGAGGACAGCATGTGGGCGCTGCGGAACCGGGTCGAAGCGGGACTTGGTGAGGCCGAGCGCCGACGGGCGGACATGGACCGAGCCGTTGCCGACGTTTCCACCTCTGCCGAGTACGACAAGGCGATGCGGGCGTACGCCGTCGCTCACGGCCTCGACCCGGAGACCTATGACGTGGTCGCGTCGGGTGAAGTCCGGGGCGAGTGGGGCACGGCCGTATATCGGGTGCGGTATGAGCCCGGGTTTACGGAGGAGATCCAGGTTGACCTGGCCATCCGGCCTGACGATGAGCCCAATTGGGACTTCTATCCCGATGGTGACGGCCAGTACGCCACCTGGGACCTTCCGGTCGCCAGACGGTTCCTGCGCCGCCTCACAGCGCTGATGGAGACGACCCAGGAGTCCGTCCAGAGTGGAGGCACGATGACGACCGCACTGGACGTGTGGCGGGCCGGCCGGGTCACGGAGGGCCGCCGCAGCGGCGGTAACGACGCCTGGCGTGGCCAGCCGCGCGACGAAGAGGGCCAGTGGACGGACGGCCCGGGCGCTGCCGGCGCGGCCGTGTCCAAGGCCGTGAAGGGCATCCAGCAGCGCCATGCGTCGACGATGATCGACACCGATGGCGGCGGGAAGATCAGCCAGGAAGAGGCCGGCCGCAGGATGTTCGGCGACGCCGGCTACGAGGCCCGGGTGGCGAAGGCGGCGAAGAAGGCCGCGCCTCGCAAGTCTGCCCGCCCGGCTGCCGCACCCGGGTCAGCGCCACCAGCCACCACCGCGGGCGATCACGCGCAGCGACTGTCGGGCATGTCGTCGCGCGAGGAGGCCCGCTCCTACCTGGCCGGCGTGAAGGGCAAGGACCTGGAGGCGTTGCGTCTGGAGGCGGGCGCCGCTCGGGGCCGGGCTGACGACGTGCGCGACACCCTGCTCGATCATTACGTCGGCTCGCGGCTCAGCTCAGCTGCGATCCGGGGCTCGGTCGACTGGAAGATGCGCGACTCCCGCACGCCGGAGGAGAAGGAGATCGCGGCGGCCCGGGCCATCACCGGCCAGGACGTGCATCCCCTCGCCGCCGGCGCACTCGCGGCGCAGGCCAAGAAGGGCGCCGCTCCGAGGTCGAGGCCGTCCGCCCGGGACCTGGCCGACGGCCTCGACGACGGCGACCTGGACTCGCTTATCGCCGAGCTGACCGCGATCCGTGGCCAGCGTGGCGGCGGCACCGCCCGCCCGAAAGCCGCCCCGAAGGCGCCGGCCCGGCCGAAGCGTGCGATCGACTCCGCGTCCACCCAGGGGCACGTCGACGCCCTGGGCCGCATGGACAACCTCCAGGATGCCGAGGCGTACATGTCCGGCGTCAAGGGGGCCGAGCTGGAGGCGCTGCGCCGCAACCTGGGGCTCAGTGGCGGGACGGCGTCGATGGTCCGCCAGCGGGTCGTTAATTTCCTCGTCTCGAACCGGCTCAACGTCGACGCCATCCTGTCGCTGCCCTTCGGAGCGCAGCGCTAACCACCTACCCACCTCCACCCCGCCGTCCAGCGGGGTCATCACCATGCCCGAAGGAGGGTCGCGGTGACCGTGACCATCGAGCACGCGACCGCCTGGCGGGAAGCCGTGCAGTCCACTGTGGAACGCGAGTGCGAGGCGGCCGGGGTCGACCCGCAGTCCGTCCTCGGCGACGAGCGGTTCTTCGAGTCGCTGAACGACCTGGCGACCGTGCCGGCCGACGACGAGTTGTTCGTGCCGCAGGTCGAGAGCGCGCTGAGCGAGTACCTGGCCGGCCGGGCGACCGAGGCCCGCACGACGGAGTCCGTGGTCACCGACCACATCGACTCCCGCGTCCTGGAGGCCAAGGGCACCAACGCGGAGGGCGGCCGGATCTTCCGGGTCAAGCTCATCTCGACCGGCACGTCCCGCAACGGCAACCGGTACACCGAGGCCGTCCTGCGCGACAGCGCCCGGCTGTACGAGGGCGCGAAGGCGTACGACCGGCACCGTGACGCGGCCGAACTCCGCAGCAGCACCATCAACGGTCTCGTCGGCGGGTACCGGTCCGTCGAGGCGACCGGTGACGGCCTGTACGCGGACCTGCACCTGCTGCGCGGTGCCACGCACGCGGCCGAGGCCCTGGACGCGTCCATCGAAGCGCAGGCGGCCGGTCTGCCGCCGCTGATCGGCCTGAGCCACGACGTGGAGGCCACGTTCAAGGACGTGCAGGCCAGTGGCCGCCGCGTCCGGGAGGCGACCGCCATCCGGAAGGTCAATTCCATCGATCTTGTCGCCGACCCGTCGGCCGGCGGCGTTCCCGTTCGCGTGCTCGCGGGCGGGGTCAACACCGAACACGAAGAGGAGGGCGACGTGACCGTCACCCGCGAATCCGTGCTCGGCGCGCTGGGAACCGCCACTGACGAGCAGCTCGCCGCAGTCGGCCTCGCGCGCACGGCACGTACGACCGAAGCGGCCGGGGCCGAGGACAAGGGCTCCGTCTGGGGCCGGATGTTCATCCGGGAGAAGGTGAAGGACGCGGACCTGCCCGAGGCGGTCATCGAGTCCATCACCGCCCAGCTCCCGCAGCGGATCACCGAGGCGGACGTGGACTCCGTCATCGCCGGCTACAAGGCCACCCTGGTCGGCCTGGAGCGGGCGAACCTCGCGCCGACCGTGACCACCCAGGTCACCAAGGAGTCCCGCGAGCGGAAGGTCGAGGCCCTGGACGCCTTCTTCCAGGGGGACTTCACCAAGGGCTACAAGAGCTTCAAGCAGGCGTGGGCCGACTGGACCGGCTACCGGTCGAACGGGCTGCTCGACGCGGGCGACATCAACAAGCGGATCCTGCAGGAGTCCTGGGGTGGCGGCTACCACTCCGACTCCGCCGCCGGTCGCACGACCGAGGCGCTGGACTCCAGCTCGTGGGCGCAGGTCCTCGGCGACTCCGTGACCCGGCGCCTGGTCGCCGAGTACAAGAACCCGTCGCTGCAGGTGTGGCGCCGGGTCGTGTCCAACATCGAGCCGGTGATGGACTTCCGCACCCAGCGGGTCGCCCGGATCGGCGGCTACGGGGAGCTCCCGACGGTCCTGGAGGGCGGGCCCTACAACCCGCTGACCAGCCCCGGTGACGAGGAGGCGACCTACGCGCTGGCGAAGAAGGGCGGCACCGAAGAGGTGACGCTCGAAATGATCGCCAACGACGACCGGCGCCGGATCGCGACCATCCCGCGCAAGATGGGACGGGCCGCGGCGCAGACGCTGTACCGGTTCGTGATGGACATGTTCGCCAACAACGTGACCTGCACGTACGACTCGACGGCGTGGTTCCACTCCAACCACAACAACACCGACACGTCGAGCGCGCTGAGCCAGAGCACGCTGTCCATCGGCCGCCGCAAGATGATCGAGCAGTCCGCGTACGGCGACACCAGCGAGATCCTCGCGGTCACGCCGAAGTACCTGCTCTACCCGCCGGAGCTGGAGGAGCTGGCCTTCCAGCTCACGAAGAGCGCCGTCGCGGTCCCGTCCAGCGGCAGCGTCTCGGACATGCCGAACATCCACCAGGCCAACGGGCTCATCCCGATCCTGGTGCCGTACTGGACCGACGCCAACGACTGGTTCCTGGTCGCCGACCCCGACGACATCGCGACCATCGAGGTCGGTTTCTACCAGGGCCGCGAGGAGCCGGAACTGTTCACGCAGGCCGACCCGACCTCGGGCTCCGTGTGGTCGAACGACGTCTTCCAGTGGAAGATCCGCCACATCTACAACGGCACCCCGCTGGAGCACCGCTCCGTCTACCGCGGCGTCGGCTGAGCCTCTCCCTGATCGTGCCCGCCCCCAACCCGTCCCGGGGGCGGGCACCCAGACCATCCACATTCGACACTCCACAAGGGGAGAGGCGATGACGCAGTACAAGCACCTGCAGGGGACCCAGTTCCACGAGGTGTTCCTGGAGAGCGTCGGCAACGCGGCCAGCACCGGCAACCTGCCGGCGTGGCGGGCCCCGTACGACGCGAAGATCGTCGGCGCGCGGCTGGTGCCGGCGGCCGCGATCACGGCCGACCCGACCAACTACGCGACCTACACCCTGACCCGGCACACGGCCGGCGCCTCGGCGACGACGGTGGCGACCCTGGCCTGGTCGGCGACGAACTCGGCCGCGGTCACGCCGGAGGACATGACCCTGTCCCTGACCGCGGCGAACCTGCTGCTGGCCCAGAACGACACGCTGTCGATCGTCAAGACGGTGGCGGCGTCGGGCCTGCTGATCCCGGCCCTGCTGCTGGTCGTCGAGTACCAGCTCACCGGCATCTGAGCCGTGGGCGTATCGGCCAACCCGAAGGCGTTCACCGCTGACGGGCAGATTCTCAGCGCTGGCGCCATCTACCGCGGCTTCGCGGTCCGGGAGACGGCCGGCTCCACCGCCGAGATCCGGATCTACGACGGCACCAGCACGAGCGGCACCTTCATTGGCGGCACCACTCTCGCCGCCAATGCCCAGGTGACCACGATCGTCGACGGCGGCCTGTGGTGCGCCGGCGGCATCTACGTCGACGTCGTGTCCGGCGCGGTGTCCGGCTCCATCTGGATCGGCTGAGGGGAGGCCGCGGTGGCACTCACCCGCGTGGTCCGCAACGCCGCGGCCACCCTCACGCACACCTGGTACGTCGGGGAGACGCCGACGGACCCGACCGGCACTCCGACGATCGCGATCGTCGACGCCAACGGCACGTCCGTGGCCAGTGGCAACGCGACCGTCGTCGGATCCGGTACCGGGCAGGTGACGGCGCCGCTCGCGGCCCAGTCGTTGACCCGGCTGCTGACGGTGACGTGGACGGCCACCGTCGCCGGCGGCACGGTGGTCGAGGTCGACCAGGTGGAGGTTGTCGGCGGGCGGCTGTTCTCGCTCGCTGAGGCCCGCTCGTCGGACTCCTCGCTGGCCGACGCCGGCAAGTACCCAACCGCCGACATCGAGCAGGCGCGCCTGGAGGTGGAGGAGGAACTGGAGGAGATCTGCGACCGCAGCTTCTTCCCCCGCTACGCCCGCCTGGTCCTCGACGGCACCGGCCTGTCCGACGTGATGCTGCGGGGGGTCGACGCGCCGTCCGGGTCGTCCGGTGACTTCCGGACGCTGCGCCGGGCGTCGGTCGCGACTCGGGTCGACAACACCTTCACCGACCTCACCTCGGGCCAACTGGCGGCGGTCGCGTCCACTGCGGACGGTGGCCTGCGCCGCACTGACGGCCTCGCCTGGTACGAGGGCTACCGCAACGTCGTCGTCGAGTTCGAGTTCGGGCTCAACGGGCCGAGTTCGGACCTGAAACGGGCCGCGCTGACCCGGCTGCGGTCCCGGCTGAACATGTCCCGGTCCGGCATCCCCGACCGGGCAAGTTCGTTCTCGCTGGCCGAGGGCGGCACGTACCGGCTGGACATGCCGGGCGAGTGGAAGACCGGCATCCCCGACGTCGACGCGGTCTACGGCCGCTACAGCCGACGGATGCAGGGCGGCAAGCCCCGGCCGGCCAGTCGCACGCTCGACTACACGCCACAGCAGCACTCCCTCTTCCACCGATCCCGGGGCCGTCGGTGAGCGCCAGCATCAAGCGGTTGCTGCGCGACAAGTTCCGCGAGGTGCTGCCGGACGTCGCCGTGTCGTATGGCGAGCCTGCCCGCGACCTGGAACGCGACCACGTATGGATGGGGAAGATCGGCGGCCCGATGCGGCTGCTGACGTTCCAGTCCGCCGGCCGGCAGATCGCGCGCGAGTCCGACCTGCGCGTCCAGGTCCACATCCGGGTCACACGGGAGGGCTCCGACACCGAGGAGTCCGACGAGCGGGCCGAGGAAATTGCCGACGCCATCATCGCGATGCTCGCCCTGGATCCGAAGCTCGGCAACCAGGTGCTCCTCGCTCAGGTCGTCGAAACCGACCTGTCGTCCGGCGTCGATGACGCGGGCGCCATGTCCATCTACACCCTCACCGTCGCCGTCAAGGCGTACCTGGCCTAGGAGGCACTGGTGGCCTACACCGCGCACGTCCTGACCGACACGCGCCTCTACGCGGGTGGCTGCGATCTGACGGCCTACAGCAACAAGGTCGACCTCAGCCTGAGCGCGGAAGTGTTGGACCGCACCACGTTCGCGTCCGACGGCAATAAGGAGGTCAAGGCGGGCGACAAGACCGCCGACATCTCCGCGTCCGGGTTTTTCGAAGCCGGTTCGGCCGGCGTGGTCGACGACGCGATGTGGGCGGAGTTCGGCGGCGGCGACACGCCCTGGTCGTGCGGCCCGTCGACCGCCGACGTCGGCGACCTGGCCTGGGTCCTGCGCACGCTCCAGACTCAGTACAAGCTGCTGGGCCCCGAGGGCCAGCTGGCGCCGTACGAGGCCGCGGGGAAGTCGAAGTGGCCAGCCGCCCGGGGCGTGTTCCTGCACGCCTCCAGCTCGGTGCGGACGACGACCGGTACCGGCACGGCTGTCGAGCACGTGGCGATCCCGGCCGGCAGCTACGGCTACGCGTCCCTGCACGTACTGAGCATCAGCGGCTCGTCCACGCCCAGCATCACGGTCAAGGTCCAGTCGGACGACAACTCCGGGTTCTCCAGCGCGACGGACCGGATCACGTTCAGCGCGGCGACGGCCGTCGGTGGCCAGAGCGGCCGGGTCGCAGGCGCGGTCACCGATACCTACTGGCGCGCGCAGTTCGCGATCACCGGCTCGTCGCCGTCGTTCCTGTTCGTCGTCGCCTTCGGCGTCGCCTGACGTCCCTAGCTCTTCCCGGCACCTGAGTGGTGGCCGGGCATTCCGCCGTGCCCTGAAGGAGGCTCGCCGTGGCCACGCTTATGACCCTGTCCGCTGCCTACATCGCGCTCAACAGCGTGGACCGCTCCGAATGGTGCTCCAAAGTGGAGCTGACCATGACGGTCGACGAGAAGGACGTGACCACGTTCGCGTCCCAGGGCTGGAAGGCCGTCACCGGCGGCCTGAAGTCGGCCCAGCTCGGCCTGTCCTTCAAGAACGACATCGTCGACAACATGCTCGACGAGACGATGTTCGCCCTTTTCGGCACCGTCGTTACGTTCGAGGTCCGGGCCATCAACACCAGCGTCAGCGCCTCGAATCCCAAGTACACGGGCTCGTGCCTCATCAACGAGTGGAAGCCGATCAACGGCTCCGTTGGCGAGGTCAACGAGGCCGACTACACGTACCCGAGCAGCGGAGCCGTCGCCCGCGCGACGAGCTGATGTACGTCAACGTCGTCGCCGACAAAGCCACGTTCCAGAAAGCCTTCCGCGCCCTCAAGCGCGAGGAGGACGGCAAGGAGCTACGCGCCGACGTCGTCCACAACTTGAAGGCGTTGATGGAGCCGGCCGCCGGCGAGGCCCGGTCCCGACTCCTGTCGACGCCGACGAAGGGCCTGGAGCACCCGCCACCGCCGCTGTACGCGACGGTGGCGCGTGCAACCCGGCCGTTCGTGCGTCAGGGCGGCAAAACGGCCGGCGTCGGCGTGAGCGTGCCAGACGCGGCCGTACGCCGGTTCCCGAAGGCGCCGCGCCGGCTCAACGCCAGCAAGTGGCGGCGCCCGGTCTACGGCAACCGGTCCGTCTGGGTCAACCAGGTCGGCAGTCCGGGATGGTTCAGCGGGCCACTGGAGGCGAAGCGGGCCGCCTACCGGGCGGCCGTCGTCGAAGCAGTGTCCGACTCGATTAAGCGCGTCCTGAGACGGGGGCCACGGTGATCCTGCGCTACACGCCGGCCGGCGGCGACGAGCAGACGTACGAGATCCAGCGCCTGAGTATGGCCGAGCAGCTCGACGCGTTCGTCCTCGGCGGCGTCGACGATCCGAAGGCGGCTGCGGCTGCCGGGGACCCGCGCGGGCTGCGGGCCCTGCTGTTCCTGGCGATGCGGCGCGTGCACCCGTCGCTGCTGTGGCAGGACTGCCGGCCCGCCGACGGCGAGGTGTCCATCGTGGACGCCCCGTTCGTCGGTGAGGCCGGCCCCGAAACCGTCGTGCTGGACGAGCCCGGCACGGTCAAACCCAACAGGAAACGAGGGACGGCGTGATCCTGATCTACACCCCCGAGGGCGGGGACAAGCAGGAGTGGAAATTCAGCCTCGGCCGGGTCCGCGTCAAGGAGCGCGAGCAGGTCGAGCTGCGCACCAACATGTCGTGGGGCACGATCAAGGCCAGCCTGGAGGAGGAGTCCACGGCCGCCCTCAAGGGCCTGCTGTGGATGATGCTTCGGCGCACCCACGCCACGTACCGGTGGGAGGACGTCGACTTCTGCGACGAGGAGCTGACCCTCGTCGTCGAGGCCGAGGACTACCGGCGCGGCCGCAAGGAGATCGAGGACCACCCGGCCCTGTCGCGCGCCGACAAGGACCAGAAGATCGCGTTCCTGGACACCCTCATCGCCGCACGGGAGGCGGTCGAGGCCGAGCTGGCCGCCGAGGCGGCGGCGCGCGGCGAGGTGTCTGAGGGAAAAGCTCAGGCGCCGAGCGACGACACGCCTACGCCCTAGAAATCGCGCGCCTGTACGGGATTCCACCCAAGGACCAGCCTGATCTGACCGTCGAGCAGTTCGACGAGGCGTGCCGGCACGTCGACCGGTGGTACGAGGCCCAGAAGAAGCAATGACGCCACGGAGGTGACCCCGCCGTGGCGAATTCCCTTGTGTACAACGTTATCGCCCGCGACCAGACCGGTCCCGGGTTGGCGAAGGCGGCCGCGAACGTCAAGCGGGCCGAGAAGGTGTCGCTGTCGGCCGAGAAGGCCGCGCTCCGCATGGCTCTCGGTGCTGGTGTTGCGGCCGGGAAGTTTGTCGGCCTCGCCGGTGGTGCGGCCGTGGCTGCGTCGTCGATCGTCCCGGCCCTCGGCGTCATGGCCGCGGTCCCTGGCGTTGCGTTCGGCGCGGCGGCCGGCGTCGGCGCCTTGGGCCTCGCGTTCAGTGGCCTCGGCAAGGCGTGGTCGGCGGCCGGCGCGGCCGGTGGCGGCGGAGGCGGCATGTCCGCCGCAGCCCGGGCCCGGCAAGTCGCCCAGGCGCACCGCGAGGTCCGCGACGCCGCGTACGGTGTGACCGAGGCGCAGCGGGAGCTGCGCGAGTCGACCGACAACCTGAACCGCAGCTGGCGTGAGGCGTCGGAGCGGCTGGAGGACCTGTCCCGGGATCTGCGCGAGGCGCACCTGGACGAGGCCGACGCGGTGGACGCGGTCGAGGAAGCCGCCGAGCGGCTGAATGAGGCCCGGCAGCGCGGCGGGACCGAGGACATCGACGACGCGCAGCGGGCCTACGACCGGTCGCGGCTGTCGCTGGAGCGGGTCCGGGATCGGGTCGACGACCTCAAGCGCGAGTCCACCGAGGAAACGAAGAAGGGCGTCGCCGGCAGCGACGAGGTCACCGAGGCCCGCCTGCGCCAGCAGGACGCGGTCCGGGGCCTGCAGCGTGCCACCGAACGCCTGGCCGACGCCCAGGCGGCCCTCGCGGAGGCGGGCCAGTCCGGTGGTGGCGGCGGGATGTCGGCCGCCCAGGACGCGATGGACAAGCTGTCGCCGGCTGGCCGTGAGCTGATCACCGTTTTGAAGAAGATCGGCCCGGCGTGGTCGTCGATGCGCAAGGCCGTCCAGCAGGCCACCCTCGTCGGGGTTGCCGGCGACATCGAGAAGCTGTCCGACGCTCAGCTGCCGACGCTGCGCCGCCGCCTGGTCGAGGTCGGCGCCGGTTGGAACGTCGGGTTTCGCGAAGCGTTGAAAATGGCTCGCAGTAAGGAATTCGTCGCCGACACGGACGAGGCCCTGGGCAATGCGGCCAAATCCAGTCGCAACTTTGCGCGCAGTCTCGCCCCGGTGTGGTCGGGGCTGCGGCACATCGGCGTCGTCGGCTCGTCCTTCCTGCCCGGGATGGCCGACACGACGCTCACGCTGGCGCAGAGGTTCGAACGGTGGGCCAAGGCCGGCCGGGAGACCGGTCGGTTCGAGTCGTGGATCCGCAACGGGATCACCACCCTCAAGCAGTGGGGCACGGTCGCCGGCAACATCGGCGCGACCATGTCCGCGATTTACAAGGGCGGCAGCGGCGCGGCCGGGCAGGGCTTCCTCGCCTGGCTCGTCGACGCGACCGGCCGGATGCGGGCCTGGTCGGAGTCGGTGCGCGGCCAGGAGGTCATCGGCCGGTTCTTCGACACCCTCGGCCGGGTCGTACACGTCGCCGCCGAAGCGTGGGATGCGTTCACCGAGGGCGGCCTGCCGGTCGTCGGCATACTGTCGGCGCTGTTCCGCGTCGCCGAGCTGGTTCTCGGCTCCTGGGAGGACTGGGGCCCGACCATCGGCGGCGTCGCCCGGGTCCTGATCCCCCTCGCTGTCGGCCTGCGGGCCGTCTACACCGCGACGATGTTGGTGCAGAAGGGTTCATTGCTCGCCGCGACGGCCATCAAGGGGATCGGCGCCGCGTCGTCCGCCACCCCGTGGGGCGCGATTGCCACCGCCGCGTACGGGCTCGGGTACGCCCTCGGCTGGGCCATCGACCACGCCGACGAGCTGGTCGACCGGGCCGGCGACCTCGCCCGCGAGCTGTTGGGCGTCAAGCCGCTGATCGGGGGCGTGGCCAAGCAGTCCAAGGTCTGGTCCGACGTGATGGGCGTGCTGAACAACAAGACGGCGAAAGAGGTCAGCGCGCTCGTCGCCCTAGACAAGGCGATGGACTCGGCATTCAACCGGACCCTCAACGCCAATGAAGCCGCCATCCGCTGGGAAGAGGCCCTCGACGGCGTGACCGCCTCCGTCAAGGAGAACGGCCGGTCGCTCGACATCACCACGCCGTCCGGCCAGGCGAACGCCCGCGCCATCAACGGCGCCGCCGAGGCCGCGTGGGAGATGCGCAGGGCCAACATCGCCAACAACATGGAGGTCGGCGAGGCCAACCGGCGCTACCAGGAGTCCATCAACAAGCTCGTCGGGGTCGGCAAGCAGGCCGGACTGTCGAAGTCCGAGCTGGACAAGCTGTCCGGCCAGTACCGCATCGAGGTCATGCTCAACCTCAAGACGACCGGTGCCGCCCTGTCGGCGCTGAATGTCGGCGGGGCGGGCGTGGCCGGCGCGATCCTCACCGCACTGAGCAAGGCCAAGCCGCGCGCCAAAGGTGGCCCGGTCGCGGCCGGATCCCCTTACCTAGTCGGCGAGCAGGGTCCGGAGATCGTGGTACCCGACTCTGACGGGACGGTGCTCACCGCGGCGCAGACATCGTCCGCGCGCCGTGGTGGCGGTGGACTCGCGGCCGCGCCGACGACGGTGGTGATCGAGGTGCGCTCCGGCGGATCCCGGATGGATGACCTGCTGGTGGAGATCCTGCGCAAGGCCATCAAGGACCGTGGCGGCAACGTGCAGAAGGCGCTGTCGAAGTGACCGGCTTCCGCACCGACGCGTCCACCGTCAACGCGAGCGCCGGCACCAGCCTGGTCGTGGCGAAGCCGACCGGGACCGTCTCCGGCGATCTACTCCTGGCCGTCATTGCTGCCGCGTCGCAGACGACGATCACCGCACCGGCCGGGTGGACGCAGGTTGCCACCCAGGATGCGGGCGCGAACCTGCGGTCCCGGGTGTACCGGCGGACCGCTGGCGGCAGTGAGGGCAGCAACTACACCTGGACGCTCGGCGCCAGCGCCCGCAACTACGGCTGGATCGGCTGCTACGAGGGCTTCGACCCGACCGACCCGGTCCCCGAGGCGCTCGCGTTCACGGCCACGTCCGGGTCCGGGTTCAACCCGACCGATGTGGAGCCGGTCGAGGAGGGCACGATCGTCACTGCGGCGGTGGCGCTGCGGACCGCGTCCGGGTCCGGTACCACGTGGCAGGCCACGAACATCAGCGACGGCGTCGAGCGCGACGACTCGACGACGAACGCCGGCTCAGGCCTGGACATTGCCGGCGCCGTCTACGAGGGCACGTCGGATGCCACCAGTGTGATCGCGTCGCAGTCGCAGACCCAGGTGGTCGTCTGGTCCATCTCGTTGCGTCCCTACTTCGTCCCCTACGACGGTGGCCTGGTCGTCCCGGTAGTACGCGCCGCGTTCGGCGCGGACCCGGACGGCGACCCGGACGCGTGGGTGTGGACCGACATCAGCGACTACGTCCGCGAGGACCCGGGCATCGTCATCACCCGGGGCCGCAAGACCGCGCACGGCCAGGCCGACCCGACCCGGATCACACTGGCCCTGGCCAACGACGACGGCCGGTTCAGTCCGTTTCTGGCGACCGGCGAGAACTATCCGAACATCCGCCGCGGCGTACCGCTGTGGGTGGGCGTCGACAACATCGGCGCGTACCCGCCGTACGAGCGCGGCACCGCTTTCGTCGACTCGTGGACGCCGGCCTGGGACGAGTCGGCCAACGTGCCGATCGTGGCGGTGGAGGCGATGGGCCGGCTGGCCCGGCTGTCGCAGGACTCCGACACCGTTATCTCCCCGATCCGGGCCGAGGCGGTCGGATCTTCGGCCCTCGTCGGCTACTGGTCGATGGAGGACGGCGCCGGCTCACGCCGCGCCGCCGAGGTGCTGGGCGGGCCAGCGGCGAGCACGTCCGGCGTGACGTTCGCGGCCGACGCGACTCTGCCCGGGTCGTCGGCACTGCCGCAGCTGTCGGCAACCTCGCTCATCGCCGGACGGGTGCCCGCCTACGCGGCCGCCACGGAGTGGGCGTGGGTGTGGATGCTCAAGATTCCGGACGACGTGATCGCGACGACCACGCTGCTGGAGTGGGCGACCGGCGGCACCATCGCCTGGTGGCGCCTGCAGCTTGTGCCCGGCTCGCCGGACACGCTGCAGATGGAGGCGTATAACTCGGTCGGCACCCAGGTTTTGACCAGCAACACGTTGTCGTTCAATGAATCCAAGTACGGCGAGTGGCTGTGCTTCGACATCAGCGCGAAGCAGAACGGCGCGAACATCGACTGGACCTACAACTGGTCCCAGACCGGCGCCGGCAGCGGCAAGGTTGGCACGGTCAACACCCAGACGATGGGCAACCTCACCAGCTGGAAGATCCCCGCCGCCGCGTCCTGGGAAGCCGGGGCCGACAAGGCCGCCGTCGGGCACCTGGCCGCGTACGCCGACGCCGACGCGGTGGCGATCGTACTCATGTCGCTGGTCATGAACGGCCAGGACGGCGAGCGGACCATCGACCGATTCACGCGCATGCTGGATGCGGCCGGGGTGCCCTACGAGTACGAGATGATCCCCGACTACGACGCCCTGCAGATTCAGACGATGGGCCCACAGTCGCGCAATCCACTGTGGTCGAACCTGATCGAGGTCAACGACGTCGAGCTGGGCCTGCTCCACGACGGCGGCGCCCTCGGCGCGATCAAGCTCCACATGCGCGAGACCCGCTACAACGCCGCGGTGCGGATGGCACTCGACTGTGCCGACAGCGAGGTGATGCCCGGGTTTCTGCCGGCGTACGACTCGCAGCAGATGGCCAACGACGTCACCGTCACCCGCTCCGGCGGGTCCGGCGACCAGGGATCCTCGGAACGCCAGGTCGACACCGCCCACGTCGCGGCCGAGGGCCGGTACGCGCCGTCGCCGGCCAACGTCAACGTCGAGTCCGACCTGCAGCTGCCCGGCCAGGCCGGTTGGCGGGTTCGGCTCGGCACCGCCGCGGGCATGCGGGTCCCCCGCCTTTCGCTGGACTTCCGGGCCGCACCGCACCTGGTGCAGGACTGGATCTACGGCGGCCTGAATTCCCGCGTCACCGTCGACAACCTGCCGGTCGAGTTCCCCGAGCGCTTCGCGGACCTGTTCTGCGAGGGCATCGAGGAGCGACTGTCCACAGTGACCTGGACCGCCGACCAGGACTGCTCACCGGCGGCCCCGTACGCCGTCTTCGTCGTCGAGGACCCGGTCCTCGGGATGTTCGAGCCGGAGTCGTGCGTCACCGCCGAAGTCCTCGACACGACCGAGACGGGCATCGACATCATCAGCAGCACCCTGCTGGCCACCGGCGCGCAGGTGATCGAGCTGAACGTCGGCGGCGAAAAGGTCGTCGTCTCCACCGTCTCCGGCTCCAGTAACCCGCAGACCCTCACTGTTACCCGGTCGGCCAACGGCGTCATCAAAGGCCACGCGGCCGGCACGCCGGTGCGGCTGTGGTCCCGCCACGTCCCGGCCCTATAGTAGGAGGCGAAACCGTTGACGTTCAACGCTTTCACGACACCCACAGTCGAGGAGCTGAACCTCGCCGCGCAGCGGATCGTCGCCCGGGGCCGGCGCATCACCAATAGCAGCACCACCACGACCGAGATAGGCGTCCTGCGCCTGGACGACATCCCGCTCAAGGGCGGGCGCCTGTACTGGGTCGGCACCAACTCCGTCGGCGTCGACACCGGCAACACCGGCGATACCGCCCGCCTGAATCTGCGCTACACCACCGACGGCAGCACGCCGTCGACGTCCAGCACCGTCCTGACCATGGGGCAGGCGAAGCCCGTCGACATCGCAGTGGCCGAGTCCATCCACGTCGACGCCCTCTATGCGCCCGGCAGCGACGAGACATTCAGCGTCCTGCTCAGCGTCCAGCGGGCGGCGGGCTCGGGCGCGGCGGTCGGCGTCACCGCAGGCACCGGCCAGCCCGGCCCGATCGACCTGTACATCGTCGACCTGGGCGAGGACCCGGGCGACACCGGCACGGACATCTGACCCGGAGGACCCCATGCGCGTCACCTGGCTCGCCAGCGCCCTCCGCGACGCCGGCCTCACCGTCGTCGAGCACGACGGGTGGCAGGCCCGCGGCTGGGACGACTGGACTCCGCAGTGCGGCATCGTCCACGCCACCGCAGCCGCCCGGACCAGCTCGGACGAGACGCAGGTCCGGATCGTCCGCGACGGGCGCGAGGACCTGCAGGGCCCGATCGCCAACGCGTGCGTGGACCGGTCCGGCCGGTGGCACGTGCTCGCGTCGGGCCGGTGCAATACCACGCTTGCCGGGACGTCCGGCCCGTTCGAAGGGTTCGGCAACAGCCGCGTGCTCGGCGTGGAGGCGTGCAACGACAACCTTTCCGAGCCGTGGCACCCCGAGCAGTACGAGGCGTACGCGCGCGGGTGGGCGGCGATCTGCCGCCGGATGGGCTGGGCGGCGAACCGGCTCGTCGGGCACAAGGAGCACACGCCGGGCCGGAAGACCGACCCGACGTTCGACATGGCCACGTTCCGCGGCCGGGTTGCCGCGTACCTGGCCGGGGAGGACGAGGACATGACGCCCGAGCAGGACAGCATGCTGCGCGAGGTCCACTCGCTACTGACGACCGGCAAGCGGCTCGGCCCGGCCCAGACTGCCGGCGGCGGCGTACCGATCGCCGACCTGCCGCGCCAGTTCTGGGAGGTCGACGGTGCCCTGTCCGCCGTCCAGCAGGCGCAGGCCCGGATCGAGGCGAAGCTGACCGAGTTGGCCGCTGACGACGGCGACGCCCCGGTGGGCCAGCTGACCGCGGCCCAGGTGGGCGAGATCGTCAACGCCGAGGTGACTGCCGTGTTCGCGCGTGCGGCCACGTCCAATGCGGGTACCCAGTAGCTGATGCCGAAGTGGGCCGAGACCCTGATCTGGATCGCCGGGGTCATCACCGCGGTGGGCATCATCGGCCGAGCGATCCAGCTTGGAGGACGCTGGGTGCGCAGGACGTGGCGCAAGCTCGACCGCCTGGCGGACGAGTTGCTGGGCGAGCCGGCCCGGGAGGACCGGCCGGCGCGGCCGAGCCTGATGCAGCGGGTGGCGGCGCTCGACCGTCGCCTCGCTGCGGTCGAGGCGGAGATGCGGCCGAACGGCGGCAGTAGCGTGAAAGACCAGCTCAACCGGATCGAGGACCAGCTCGGTTAGCCCCGAGTTTCCGGGATATTCGGGCCCGCCGGCCACCGCGACCGCCCACTTTCCCGAAAGTTCAGCCCGGCCACCGGTCGGGCCTCTCGCCGTTTCCGCAGGAGGAGCACCATGCAGCCGTCCGTCGTCCGGGCTGTCCACTACGTCAGCCACGGCACGCCCGTCCGCGCCGACGGCACCCAGGCGTACGCCAGCAAGTGCCGGGCCGCGACCATCACCGAGGTCACCGAGGGCAGCACCGACGTCGGCCTGGCCGTCTTCAACCCGGAGGGCATGTTCTTCCAGCGGGGCGTCCCGTACAACGAGGGCGCGGAGACGCCCGGCGACCCGGACTGCCCGAACCGGCAGCAGCACGCTAACCCGTTCCGTTACTGCTCCTGCGGCTGGGCCGAGGCCAGCCACGTCGGCGGAACCTGGCACTGGCCCGAGCGAGTCTGACGTGGCCTGGATCTGGATGGCCGCCTGGCCCAACGAGTCGGTCGGGCCGCAGTCCCCCCGTGTGGGCCGGCCGCACCGAGACCGCTCCAAGAACAAGGCCGCGCGGAAGGCCGCGCGCCTGAACCGGAGGTAGACCCATGACCCGTCCGCTGTCCACCGAGGCCGACGCCAAGAGCCGCGCCTGGCGCACGTTCGCCCAGGGCCTGTTCCTCGACGTCGCCGCCGTCCTGGCCGTCGTGCTCGCCACCGCGTCCACCAACGTCGAGTGGACCGTCGAGTACTGGTACGGCATCGGCGCCCTGGCCGCCAAGACGATCGTGCAGACCGCCGTCGCCTACGTGGCGCGGAAGGTGCTGCCGCCCAGCGCGTAGACTGGCCGCACCAGTTTCCATGGGATCCAGCGAGGCGCCCGCTCTCCTTCGGGAGGGCGGGCGCTTCTGCATGTCCGGGTACCGTACGCGGAGGGGCCGGGAGTGCTGTCATCATTCCCGGCCCCGCTCCGTCAGATCAGGCTCGGCTGCATGTCGGTCAGGCGCTGCTTGGCAGCCTTGCGGGTCTCGCGCTCGGCGGCCTTCACGGCCCGCTCGGCGACGGCCCGGTTGGCCTTGCGGGTCGCGGCGGCCTTGAGGGCGGCGGCGCTGCGCTTGGCCTTCAACTCGGCGTCGACCTCGTCCACGGTCGGCTCGGGCGTCGGGGCGGCCGACAGGCGCGAGGCGTACCACTCGGCGACGACGAACCCGGCCACGACCAGGCCGCCGAACACCCGCTGACCGATGTTCTCGCCGGCGTGGATGTTGCAGACCAGGCTGACCAGGCCGGCGCAGATCATCAGCCGGAATCCGGTCCGCCGGGTGGCCTCGCTGAACTGGCGGCTGCGGCCGATCGCGCCGAGGATCGCGAACCCGTCGATCAGTGCCGGGGCGACCCAGGCTTCCCAGGTGAGGCCGTACCGCTGGCCGACGGTGACGATGTGGGTGAAGCTGATCGCCGCCGCGCCGACCGCCTGCAGGTAGACCAGCGCCCGGACGATCTCGAAGGTGTTCGGCTTGCGCATCTCGTGCCCTCCTTGGCTCCGTTGTGCCACCAGTATGGCATGGCGCCATGCATGGCACTAGGCATGGCGGTAGTCCTTTCAGTCAGAGGTCGACCCGCCGAACGGGGATGCCGTCATGCCTGGCGCCAGGCATACACTGAGGGCATGACGTACGACCGGACCCGCCTGGACCAGCTGGGCAAGAAGATGCAGCGCCTCCGCGCCGAGCTGGAAGCGCTCCGCCCCGACCTGGCCGACGAGATCCGGACCGCTCACGAGGCCGGCCTGCCCCAGGTCGAGATCGTCAAGGCGACCGGCTACACCCGCGACCAGGTCCGCCAGATCTGCCTGCCGGCCGAGCGGAAGCGCACCCGAGCCAAGGCCGAGTAACTACCGACCGGAGCGGTCCAGGATCTCCTGGACCACGGCCTCATTCAGGCCGACGTTCGCACCCGCGATCTGCTCCGCCGTCGCCCCACCGAGCGCCAGTCGCCGGATCATCACGTCCTGGTGCTCATGCCAGCCCAGTGCGACGTACGCCGCGAGCGCGTCGACCACCTCGTCGGTCAAGAACAGCGGCTTGAGCCTCGGCCTCGGCCGGGCCTCGTTGATCCCGCTCATGCCCATCGCGCACCTCCCGCCGGTACGTGGCGGGCCGGGCTCTGACCGCGACCCGCCACTCCAACCCGGCCCGCAGTCGCCTGTCCACCCCTAAACCCTCAGGACTCGCGACCGCTGACCTCGGCCCCGGGCCGACGAGTGTGAGTCAGCACGGCCCGGGGGTCTGGGGCCGGCGACAGCACCATGCTCGGGATGCCGCCGCCGGCTGGGTGGAACCGCCTAGTGCCACCTAGGGAGGTCCCAACCGGAACTTAGCGCGCTAAGCGCGCTAGGTCTAGTCTTAGCGCGCTAGGCGGTTGAACTTCTGGGACGGAGCGTGATCGAATGAGTGCGCCACCTAGGGAGTACTCCATGCCGACCACGCCCAACTACCAGCGGGTCTACGACGACATCAGGGCCCGCATCATCAGCGGCGAACTCAAGCCCGGCGAGCAGCTGCCGTCCGGCGCCGTCCTCCAGTCGCAGTACGGCGTGGGCAACAACGCGCTCCGGACCGCGATGGTGCTGCTGCGCACCGAGGGCTGGGTAACCAGCCATCAGGGCAAGGGCGTGTACGTCGCGGATCCGATACCGGGTCCTCCGAACGACTGACGGTGATCAAGCCTGCGCGGTTTGTACTGTGCCGGCCATGACCCCGACCACCCCGCCCGGCTGGGCCGAGCAGCCCAACTACGTCCCGCCCGGCCCGCCTGCGCCCCGCAAGGGCCGCTGGCTCATTCCTGCGCTCGTCTTCGCTGTTGCCCTGGCCGGCGGCGGCCTGTTCCTCGCACTCCGGATCGCCAACGAGCGCGAGGAGGCCAGCCAGGCCGGTCCGGCCATGGTGATTCCGACCATGACCAGCGCGGCCGCCCCGAGCCCGACGCCGGTCGCCGAGACCATCTCGGTGATGGGCTACGTGCTCCTGCTCGACGACAACGCGAAGTGGAAGGACGGCCAGCCGTGCTCCGGCGACGGTGGATTCCAGGACATGCGGGCCGGCGCCGACGTGGTGGTCAAGGACGCGTCCGGGGCAACCGTGGCGCTCGGTGCGCTCCTGGACGGCAAGGGCTTCAAGCGGGACAGCGGCGCAGTCGCCTGCCAGTTCTCATTTCCGCCGCTGGACGTGGCCAGCGACAGCGCGTTCTTCGAGGTATCGGTCAGCCACCGCGACGGGGTGCGGTACAGCCGGGCCGACCTGGCGGACGCGGGCATTCTGTCGTTGACGCTCGGTAGTGACTGACCGCCCGGACATGAGCAGGCCCCCGGCATTTGCCGGGGGCCAGTGCTTTGCCGGGGAGACGCGGTCGCCCCTCTGTGCGTCACACCGCGGTGAGGCGGCGCTGCTGTCGGCGCGGTAACGGCTTGCGGATCCAGCCGTCGGCGTGGCCGCGGACCCAGTCCTCGGTCGCGTCCTCGGGCACCTGCTGGTGGGCCAGGCCGGCGGCGTAGCCCTGGATGTACTCCTCGCTGGTGGGCGTGGCGTCGGCGCGGTCGCCCTGGTCGCGCTGCCAGACGATGAGGGCGCCGAGGGTGAGGATCGTGACGGCGGTCGAGGCGATGGTGTGGAGTTCGGGCCGCAGGCGGCCGACGGTGCTTAGGCTGACGATGGCCAGGGCGAACGCGACGGCGAGTGCGGCCCCGAGAGTTCGACGGTTCAAGGATTTCCTCCTTGAGTGGTCCGGCCCAAGATCGCTAATTAAAAAGGCCGGGGGGGGGGGGGCTT
>JACCDR011992010.1_pt1 | contig 25316 bp, 17 predicted proteins | sample 7446431 | NCBI WGS metagenome assembly JACCDR01 (sample SAMN15323443, study PRJNA562643) | freshwater metagenome | isolation source: river surface water | place: USA:Blue River Watershed | collected 2017-08-17 | reverse complement strand
TCCGGTAACCCAAACATTTTATAGAAGGGGTCACCGTGTAAGCCAATCCAGTCGTTGATAGTGAGATTCATTTGAGAGCAAGCCACAATATAACCATTGATGTCTAAATCATTAATAAGTTGTTCAGCAGCTTGCATCTCATAGAACTCCCAGTTACCGACTAATATCTCCGCCTCTTCGCTTGTTAAAGTCTTAAAAGGAATCGGCGGATAATCAGAAGGGAAAATGCTACACCGATGAGTCAGGGACAAATAAGTGTAGTCAAAACATTCCCCGGCTACGGCGCTACTGCTTCTTTTGATTTCACGGCAGAAGTGGCTGGAGAGGCCGGCGCAGCGGATGGGCTGGTAGATTGAGGCTGAGACAGCAAGGCTGCTCGCAGGTTCTTCCCCAAACTCTTAGCTTTCTGGCGACCAACGTCATCAAGAAAGAACATCCGAGTAAAGACAGAGACAGCAAACTGAATATCAATCAGCTCGTAGTCATAAACTAACGGCAGAACGTTACGAGGGTTCTCTACTGCTTTACCATTGACATGACTTAAGCAGGTCAACATTAAGAGGTCAGGGTATTGGCAGCCGTTAATCTTCTCAGAGGAGTAAGTGCGGTGAACGTGCATCTTTACCGCAGAGCTCAGGCGGCGGAAAGTTAAGCTACAGCTCTGTAATGGTAAGTTTTCAGGTACAAGGGTAAACTCTAAGCCAGCCCGGTCAGATGCCAGTAATTCTTCAGCTAACATCTCTGCTTCATCTTGTCCTTGCTGGTCAAGCAAGAACGCACTGGTAAAGATATTGACCAAGGCTTGACGGTCAACGTTATCTAGTTCATCAAAGCGGGTGATAGCATCAGCCGGCGCTGCATCGGGTTCAGTACCGTCGGCGTTACGTAAACAGTAAGCAGCTAAGAACTCTTCATATTCATAGCCGGGACCTTCAGGGTTCTCTCTAGTCGCGCTGGGGTATAACTTCCAGACGTGAGAGTAATCTTGAAAAGTAGGTCTTTGAAAATAAAAGTCTTTCTTGGCATAGTAAAGGTCTTCTTTGCCAATTTTAACTAGACGGGTCGGATCAACTTTTGACATGATTTTAATGAAATTGTGAGCCTAGCGAAGAATGAATCTTCTTTTCCTAGCTTAATAGCGAGTTAGTCGGATGGCAGACAACGTTAATTATGGTTTCGATGACGATGATAATGGCGGGCTAACCAGTGAGGTTCAGGCGTCAGAGATTCCTGCTGAGATTGCTAGGGTTGAAGCCAGCGTTGTCGAAGGTCGTCTAGATAGTTTTAACGAAGCAGAACAAGACCCGTTTGCCCCTGTCAGAGCCTTAGCTAAGTCAAACCTCACCGGCGCTAGCCTAATTCAAGAGAGCTATTACAAGGGCAGTAGTGTCAGTGAATATTACGGAAGAAGATTAGAAGCTTCAGCGTCTACCTATAACAGCCTTAGCAAGAGCCGTATCAGTGAGAGATACCAGACTGTTACTAAACCCTTAATGCCCAGTGGGTTAGTCGCCCGCCCCACTGATAAAGATTATCTACGGGTTACCAATCGGTTGTTAGACGCCCCTGGCACTTCAATGCGCGGTGTCTACTTTCAGATGCAGGAGAAGTCTGTTGTTAGTGCTCTATTGGAAGCGCGGGGTAGTGTTGACCTGTTAATGGATGGTGTGGGGCTAAACTCTGACGCCACCGCTATTGGTGTAACAGGTAAGAACGAGATTGTTAAAGAAGCATTCAAAGCCAGAAATGTCATTGACAGAGCTAACGGTAATAAGGTAGCCCAGACTATCCACATGGAAAAAGGCTATCTCCACCCTAAGAGGGCTTACTTCCAAGACGAAGATAATAAAATAACCGGGTTCATGTTCGGTACTCAGAACATTACTGAGACCTTACCTAAGAACAACACAGTAGAAGAAGCACTGTTCATTACTGGTAAAGTACGAGACAGAACTACAGGTGAGTTAGTGGACGCCGCCGACGGTTATATAGGTAGACAAATCAGAACCGCTGTGGACGTTATACAACTAGCAGCTAGTCAGAAAGATACGTTTGCTAGCGACAAATCTTTCAGAAACACATTTAGAAGTCGTATAAATAAGGAGCTAGGAAGGGACAAAAACTTATTTGTCAACCAAGACATTCAAGCTAAGATGCAGTCTCGCATTCAGCAGTCTGTCAGAGGTACAGAGAAAGTCATCTTAAACATTCAATACCTAGAGACAATCTTTAAGTCTGGCGGCGCTGAGGCTACAGATGGCTTTGGTAAGTATCGAGAGTCGATGCTGAAATCAATGCAGACCCTAGCGTCTCAGAATAGGTTGGCATTAATCACTAGCGATACCTCGGTCAATAAAAGCCAGGGCTTGTTTAGCTTGTTAACCCACATGAGCAAGTTAGACGGTAAGACTCTCACTGGCACCGACAAGCTAGCCTATGATACTTTCCAGACTTTAGTTAAAGCCGGGTCGTTCAAGACTCAGCCGGTGCAGTATATGCACTCAAAGACTGCCGCGTTCTTAGAGAAAGATAACGAGGGTAACTACTCTGTTCAAGATGTCTTTATCACCACCGCTAACTATAGCCGTAACGCCTTTGAAAGAAACATTGAGATGGGCTTGTTCCTGACTAAGTCTGATAGAGAAGCGTTAGGTATTGGCGCCGGCACTGATGAAGAGAAACGTTTAAATAATTATTTTGTTAAAGAGCTAGACAACAAACTCAATAAAGGATTGTTTGTCGAGAAGATGGGCAAAGCCGACCAAGTGCTCAACACTATCCAGCGTTTAGAGTCTATCGGGGGCAGAGAAGTTGATAGCACAGAGGCTGAGGCACAACACAGAGACGCCCGCTTTACCTTTAGTCGTAACTATATCAGGGACGGCAAAGACTATCGGTTAGTCGGCTTAGATATCAAGCTTAAAGATAAGCAAACGATGAGCGTCACTATCGGCTCTACGTTTAGATACACCCAGAATAAAGACTCCGGTCAGATGGAAGGCAAAGAGATGCCAGTTATCTACCTCAATAAGGGTAACCGCATCATTACTGGTGCTGCCTATAAATATAGTGGCTCTAAGCAATTAGTAGTCAAAGGCTTTGATGTAGACGGTAGCGATATAGTGCTGCGCCCCGGCGACTCAATGTGGCTAGATGCTAACCAAGTCTTAGCGAGTTATATAGAGACGTTAGAGAAAAGCTATGCCTTTGAAAGAAACCAGCGCAGTCTATTACTAGCTCTTAACTATTTAGATAAGAAGCATGGGATAGTTGAAGCCATTCAATATATTAAAGGTAAAGACGCTGACGATACCTTTAAGCAACAGCATAGAGCTTGGACTAAACTTACTCAGTTAATCCTGCACAAGGACTTAGCTGGAGTGGCTCATAATGCTGACCAGATTAGGAAGTTACTCTCGGTTGTACCAGATGCTGATGCTTTCTACCAACGCACTATTAAAGAGACTAAGAAGTTAATCGCTAGTCAGGTTGTAGATCCACTGCCCCAGCCCCACGAATTACCTTATAACTCTATCCAGGTCATTGAGAACACGTCTCTGTTTGGTTCTGACACTAGCAACATGGAGTTGTTATATGACCATTATGCCAAGGCGGACAGTGTAGAAGTTAAAGGATTAATCCTGAGCCAGATTAGCCTGCGCCATGAAGATGAATTAAAACTAGAGGGTAGACACGCGGTCAGAGGTGTTGCAGCTATCAGTAGACCACAGAGTTTATCTGAGTTAGAGATGCACGGTGGTTTACATAAGGCTAGAGAAAGCGCTCCTAAAGTATTAAATGCTAACTTTATGAATGCTACTCAAGGTCTGCGGGCTATCACCGCCGGCGAGTATCGAGATGAGTTTGATGCTAGGTTCGGCAGCACAGAGAAAAGAAAAGCTATCGCAGAAGGTGAAAGAAAATCATTAATGATGCCTAAAGGTAAAGGTCTAAGCGATAACAGTTTATACACTCAAGTCAAGGAACGATATGTCAGCCAGATGTTCCGTCTCTATCAAGAGCGTGACCTAAACAAGAAAGAGCGAGAGGATAGCCTGGGGGTTAAAGACGATGCTGTTATATACTTCTTCCCATATCCCAAGACTGAGCAAGTCTCCCAGCGTCTCAAGAACTTATTGTCTGTTCGACCCTTTGCTTACGGTAGTGAAGCGTTTAGAGCTTACGTGACTAGCTTTGGTGGGACCAAACAGTTCAGTGAGTTATCTACTGACGGTAGCGTTGCTGGCTTAGTCAGATCTAACTTGTTGTCAGGATTACCGGCTGCTCAGTTTGCAGAGTTTAAGCGTCGACTAAATGAAGGCGGCGACTACGATGACTTAAAGACTGACAAGGAGAAAGCAGATAAGTTCAAGACAGTATTAGATAGCTTTAGAGAAGGGTTGCTTAACGTTGATGATCCTAACCAGGGCTTTATTGGTGAAGAGCAGCGCTTCTTAGTGAGCATGGGTAACGCCGCCCTCAGTGACTTCTCCTATATAAATGCTGAGATTAATAGGGATAGAGGTTTTATCTTTGGTCACAGAACCCAGACGCCGATTAACTTTGCTGAGTTACAAATAAGCCAGTCAGCGTTTAATAGTCTGTTAGAAGATAGATTAAAGCCTGGCACCTTATTCGTTGCTAAAGACGTTGACCTACAGAAGTCCGGCGAAGGCACTCAAGAGTTCTCTAAGTTTATTAATAGAGAATTGTTAAAAGCACATCAAGCAGCAGATCCAACCAACACTCCAAACATAGATGATATAAATGTCAATCAAGCTAAGTCATTACTGAAGAGTCTTAGTGAAACTAAAGAGTGGGCTAAGCACATCAAGGTAGTTGGCAGAGATGGCAAGGTTAACTTCTATCTCAAAGCCGGCGTCTACCAGGCTGAGGGTACGTTTAGTAAAGGCTATGACTTGCATAGAATTGGTCAAGTAACAAACAGTGGTAGTAGTTTCTCCATTGAAGGAGTTGTTACCAGTCGCCGGGCTAATGTTAGTGACAAGCTACAGACTGTAAGTGTTAAAGCACCAGCAATGTCACGGCGGGAAGAAGACTCTATCTCTGTGATTACTGATGTTGCTATCGGCACAGTAGACGGTCAGCCTGGCATGGCGACATTAAACATCCAGTTCATTAACGAGATGAGCATTGTCGGCGGTCTGCGGGGTAGCTCTGTTAAGGGTCCCATGTCATTAATGGAAGGCAAGTTCTTCGAGACGATAGACCAACTATATAAAGATAGCTCCGGTGCTGAGCTAAGAATGGGAGGCAAGACCAACAAGTTTAGCCAAGCTGATTTGTTCGGGATTATCGGTGCTGGTCAAATGAAGGGCTTTATCTTTAATGCGGGTAACGCCATGCTCAGAGATAAAGAACAATCCAAGGTTTATCAGTTGGTCAGCGGTGACGCAGTCGGCGGAGATATTGGAGTAGCCGGTAAGAAGGTAGCTGAAGCGTTAGCTCTGACGATGATGGGTGACGCTGATATTCGTTCTGCTTTAAAAGACTACTATGGCTCTGGAGTAGAGAATCGCCAACAAGTATTGACTGCATTAAAGTTAATGGAGAAAGGTGCTGCTATTAATAAGCAGACACAAGACGACAGAAAGTTAAAGAAACAGGATTGGGAGACTGCTATCTACCCAACGCCTAAGTCTTTGGTTAAAGATAAAGGTCATCAAACAGTGGGTGACGCTTACACCAGCACTGTTGCTATCTACACAGGTTTAGTGGGATTGATTAATCCTGAGTATGTAGCTGACGGCGCTGTTAAAGGCTTGAAGCAGACAATCATTGATGCATTGAGAGGAGATGCTACAGCGTTACAAGCCGCCGCTAAGAGTTTATTAGATGACACGTTTGTTAATCAAGCTCAGACGATTGTTCAAGAAGCAGGCAAAGGTAAGTATGTAGAGCAGTCTATTGCTAATGAGACTACTGGGCGCTCAGCATCGTTACTCGCTTTCTTCTTAAAGGCAGCCAACGACTTACTCTATGATGTCAATCCTGAAGATAGGTTTGGTAAAGACGGCGTAAACAAGAAGGCTATCACCGAGTTTGGTTACATTAACTATGAGAAGTTATTGGAGAGTGACGACGGTAGAAAAACTGTTAAAGCACTTGTTAAAGGCACGCTGGACTCTTACCTAAAGGTCAATCATGTCTATGGTAAAGACGCTGAGGGTAATGAGAAGCTATTGACCCAAGCTAGTGACGTAGACGCCTATAGGACTTTAGATGATGATGCTGGGTTAACTTACGACACATTCGACGACTTTAGAAGAGGTTTAGTAGACAAAGGATTCTTCAAGACCATCACCGGCACTGACGGCATTAAGAAGAATGTTCATCTCTTCATGTCAACCAGTGAAGCTTTTATCACTGACCAAGACATCCAGCACCGTTACTTAGCTGCCGCCCAAGCTCAAGGTGTAACACTGAATAAGCCTACAACCAGCCTTGATGCCTATACGGATACAGAAGCTTTAGAAGACTTAGACTTAGTGCTCTATCAAATCTATGCGACGGGTCAAGCTAACCGTTACATAGAGATTGAAGCTGACCCTGGTATTGGTAGAATCATGCCTGCGGCAGGGATGCAAGACCAGACTGAGTTAGAGGGACATTACGCCTCTAAACTCTCTAAGAGTCAGCTAGACCTTTACACTTCATCTATTAAAGATATCGATGCCTATGCCAATATCCAGCAGACAGTATTGACTTTGGGGGCTATTGTCGAAGAGAACTACGGTTACTTAGGTGAAGGTCGTTCTCGCTCTATGAAACGACTGGCTAGAGTTAACATCCTAGAGCTTGGGCAGGATGACCCTAACTATCGCATCAACGTGTTAGAAGCTGGTAAGTTAACTGAGCAGCAAGTTGAGTCTAATCAGAATAGAATCGCAGCGACTAAGTTATCGTTGATGTTCTCTGATGCTTTCAATAAGACATTAGAGAAAGGGCTGCCCCGCTTACTGAGTGATAGAGAAGTTGAGAGCAGTAAAGGCATTGTCTCTATTGCCCCGACAGAGACTCTAGTAGACACCTTCTTCAAGGCTTACAACGGCAAAGCCGGCAAGGATGAAGTGGTAGCTCAGGTGGAGTATATGAAGCACCTGAAGCAGGCTACCAGTGAGCTGACTAAAGACTTAGAAGATGATGTCCGTGTTGATTACTTGATTGATAACTATATCAGTAAGCTCGCCGGCGCTGATAAGAATAATCCTATCCGTACCCAAGCTGAGCAGTTAGTCAGTGACTTGGTAGCTCTACAAAGTATGTACAATACCATTCACGGTAAAGCTGATGGTGGGCAGTCCTTAGCAGATGTAAAAGAAGAGTTAACAGGAGCAATAAAAGAGTTAGGAGAAAACCCAGATAATGCTAAGAAAGATGCAGTAAGGGAAAAGATAGGGAGTATCCTAGCCGGCACTGGGCAGATACGCCAAGGAGCCGATGGTGGTTATATCTCTGTTAAGAGTAACTTGCCCGTCAACATTCTTAAGTTAGCTGACACAGTTATTAAACATAAAGATACAGAGACTACCTACAACGATTTAAGAGGTAAAACCAGAGCAGACGTTAAAGCAACCCTCGCTGGTAAAGGTGCTGAGGAAAGAAAGAGACTGCTGCAATATGCTTTAGCAGAAGAATATACAAAAGCTACGATTAGAGTCGAGCAAGCCGGCGGTAGCTCTAACAAGGCTGCACAAGCTGCTGCTAAAGATACTGTTGAGAGAGAAGTTATCGGTGAGATTGTTAAGTCTGTTGTAGACCAGTCGGTGCAGGAGATGAACACTTCTGTGCCACCGGCAGCTACTGAATCCTTGTCTAATACTCAAGTAATGTTCGAGCTAGTTAAGAGCATTATTGGTAAGAACTTCAAGGACAAGATTGAATCCAGTCTGTCGTTAGATCCTGGCAAAGAATACTTAGAGGGTCGTCAGAAGCTGCGGGCTATCTCCCAGACTAATCGCCTAGTAGATGGTATATCTCAGAAAGACAGAGACTTCTACGCGACTGTAGAGCAAACCGTAGGCACCACCCAGCTCTTTGAGATTCCGATGCTCAAGACTGATAATGAACGCCGCACCGATGGCTACTATGACATAAGTGTTAGAGGCGTTACCAGTGAGATTGGTTTAGTCTTGGGGCTAGATGTCTTAGAGCGAGTAGCGCTGATCTTCCCTGACTTTAGTAGTGAGGCGATTAACGCACAGTATGGGTTAGTGAACGCTTTATCTAGAGCCATAGAAGAAGGTGTGATTGAGAAGCTGACTCGCTCTGTCATTGACCCTAATGTTGAGACGGTTAGGTTGAGCGCGGCGGAGGTAGAGATCTATACCAACTTAAGAGACGCCGCCATCCTATCTAACAAGACTGCTATTGATTTAATCAATAATCAGAAGACCATGCGTAACGCTATGGGTGAGCAGTTAAACATGGTCGGTGCCTCCTATATCGGTGTGTCTTCTTTCTTACTGAATGCTAATGAGTTAGCCACCGGCAGTCGCTTTGATAACTTACTTGATGTGGGTAACGCCGGGCTCAAGACTTTACTAGATACGCTATACCAGAAAGTCAACAGCAGCAAGACTAGTGCTGACGCTAAAGAGACTGCTGCCAAAGAGATTCTTTATGTCGGCTCAGCATTAATGGGTACAGAGCCAGAGAAGATTGCTAAGGGTTCCACCGCTACCAATACTGTTTTAGAAAGACTTCAAGGGGTTAATGGTAGAAGCGGGTCAGAGAAAGTCTTGGCAATGTACAACACCATCGATAAGACCCTAGGCTACAGCGTTAAAGACTTAGAGAGAAAGCTATACGCTACGAATATTCTGACAGGACGACAAGGGGCACCGGCAGGTTCAGGTGCGGCTTATGCTGAGGGTAGAATCGGCACTACTATTAGTCACCTAGTCTTACGAGCTGATGAAGTTAACAGTGCCTTCAAGCTCGACGTAGAGGGTAATAAGACCGCTTTAATCTTGTCCACTCTAGGCACTCAGTTTACAGAGTTGGGTGACTATGACGGTGACTCATTCCAAGCCGCTATTACTCGCATGGCTGAGACCACGGCTGAGATGAAGAAAGGTTGGGACGAGTTAGACGCTGTCAGAATCAAGATAGAAAGCATGACCGGCACGTTAGCAGTAGAAGGTACAGCAGAACAGCGGAAGAAAGCTTTAGATACCAATGAGGTAATCGATAGCATTACTAAGCAACTCAACCTTGACCTTAAAGCTGCTGAGAAAAGGGCTGAGGCAATTGCTCAGAGCTTAGCCAGTAAAGTGCAAGCGCTGGCTGACTTACATAAACAATCTAAAGAAATAGGTCTGAAGAAGATTAGAAACTACGCTGAGCAGTTCTTAGGATTACCGGCGGAGATATTCAACGATGGTTATACAGATGCTGCGGGTAATAGCTGGGCTATCAATGCCGTGGAGGATCGTGAGATTGGGATGCTGTTCAAGCAGACACGAGACACTATCTCTGGGTTCTATGACAACCGTGGCTTTAACCAAGGCTGGCTTGCTGATTACTTAACCAAAGTAGAGAGTGTTGCTCCGAGAGTGCCTGGGGATAAAGACGAAGACAGAAGCATCTATCAATTTAACCTAAAGACCATAGCAGATGAAAAACCTTTAAACGACTACGAACTTGACAAAGACAACGAAAAAAGGAAATTACTTAGTGCATTCATAGAAGAATACAACGTACACGCTCAACCGGATGGCTCCAAGTGGTCTAAGCTATCATTCCGTGACGGCGGGGTTATGGGTCAAGACGACAAGATGAACTTGATTAACTTTGTCGCTAACCTAAGCCAGAGTGTGACTGGTATTGAATCGCTGAATAAGATTGCTCAGAAAGCATTAGGTAGTAACTTAACCCCTGACACGTTAAGAGAGATCCAAGCCATCATTGGTTCTACTGGAACTGGGTTGTTAGGTCAAACCTATAACACTATCATCCCGTTAATTACAATGACTGCCGGCGACCTGGCTATTAGTAATGTCATTGACCATAAAGAAGGTTACCTGAAAGAACTGATTGGTAAAGCCGTAGCTGTGGCGCCGGCGACTAATAGTGTTAGGTCTATCTTTATGGACTTGTATGATGTTCAACCTACTGTGGGTGTAGAAAACGTATTACGCGACCCTAGCCACCCTGCAGTGGAAGCAGTCGGCACGCTACAGGGCAGCCAAGTTCGTAAGCAAACTCAGAACAATGCAGCGCTGGGTATGCTGCTTGATATTCAACAGTTCCTACGAGATGCTGCCCTGAAACCTAAAGAGAAAGCTTCAGTCGGTCAAGCAGCCAGCTCGTTCCAATTACAGAAGCAGAATGATTACGCCTGGGCTAAAGGCATAACTGGGTTATCTGGATTATTAGAAGCCGCGCCGGAAGCTATGAAAAGCGTAGTGCTAAAAGAGTTTATTAAGACCAACGTCGGTGCCCAGCTCAATATAGACTTTGGTTTCCCAGAGAGAGGTGTGAAGAGTATCGAGTCCGGTATGGCTCAAGAGATGAGAGCATTCAGTGTCTTAGAGATGATGAATGAATATCTCAGTGGTAAGCTAAGCGCCAAGCAGATGATGACTGAAGAGAGTTCTTTCGGTGGCTTACTCTCTGCTCGTAAAGAACAACTCAGAGAAGCTGGACAAGAGTGGACTGATAGAGAGATTGTTCAAGATACTTTAATTCAATCCCTGACCAGATTCAGATCTGAGTTTATCTATAACTCAGTCTTAGAAGGCGATACCTATAGCCAAATGCTGGGTGACTTCGCCGCTAAGATGATGACTGGTTATGACGTAGCTATAGATAAAGACGCCGACGGTAAGTATAGCGCCACTGAGTTTGGGGTTGATATAGACAAGCGAGTAGATGCGTTTAGAGCTAGCAAGCTGCAAGCTATGAACGAGGTTAGTGCCGCTGCTAATGTTTTGAGTCCCGATGTCATAGAGCATCAAGTCGGGCAGGAGAGAGTTAACCATTTAGCAATGAACACTGGCAGAAAGTTAGAAGAGATAAAAACTCTAGAACAAACTCTGGCAACAGAAAGAACAGAAATAGAAGCTGACATAACCTCTTACGAAGAAAAGACCAAAGAGGCTGCTAAAGCCCAGAAAGAAGAGTACCGCAGCAAAGCCCATTTTGTTTATCAAAAAGCGATAGAACAGAAAACTAAATTCAATCAACTAGCTGCTGACTTAAGATCAATAGCCAAAAAAAGCAATGATAAATTTACGGAGCCAACATTAAAAGAAGGTGCCGGCGCCCCAGAACAATATCGCTATGACTTTGAGTCTATAGAGAATGTCTATAACTTTGTCATTAATGCTAAGAATCTAATCAAGTCTGTAGGGATGGAGTCGGCGCTGCAGTTAGTAGGCTACGAGAATAAACAAGACTACATCTCTAAAGAAACTGAGAGACTGCTTTATATACACAACTATGATGAGTCGCAAGATACAGACCTTAGTGAAAAGAGCAGACTAGTCGAGTTTGCTCAGAAGAAAGCTGAAAACTTGTACACTTACCAAGCTAGCTCCTTAGAGAGCCTACTCGGAGTAGGTGGTTATATAACAGATCATGAAGCAAGGAAGCTGGCAGAAGAGAGAGAAAGCGAGTATAAAAAATGGAATGCTAAATTACACTCGCTAACTATAACAGTAGATAAGAAAAAATACACAAAATATGCTTATATAGACTTCTTGCAAAAAAGAGATGGATTAAACCGAGAAGATGCTTTCAAGAAAGCAGATGCAGACTTTAGGCAGAAAAGTGAGATGAGAACGCTCATTAACTTAATAGACAGAAAAGCTAACAACCGCGATGTATACCGAGCCCTAGACTTAGCAATAGATGACGTTGTCAAGAAAAGAGTGTCAGAGTATAAACAAAATGCTTGGTCTGAGTTCGAAGCTAGTAGTGGGGCTAGATATGCAGAGATAACTGAAAGATATATAGCTGATGCTGATACCGCGGCAGAGACTAGACATGCGGAGTTGTTACAAGCTAACGCCGGGCTTCAAGATGTCTCTAAGACTACTCCCACTAAAAACATTGATGACCAAGTAGCTGCCTTCAGACAACGTCAAGTAGAGATGCAAGGCGTCATTATTAAGTCAATAAACAGACTAGACCAAACCCAGATACAAGATAAAGGTGAGGTCGGTAAAGCCGTGTTCAAAGGTGTTATCTTCCATAACATCAAGAGCACGATGCAGACCTTAGTCTCTAAAGACGGCAACTTGTTTGACAAGCTGATTGAAGTCAACAAGACTATGGCAAGTATTAAAGGTGACCAGGGCATTATCGGTATTGACCAAGACCCTACCAAGTTAGAAGTAATGAACATCGCCTTTGCTTCATTGATGGGCGCCGGTAAGTTAAACGCCAGTGCTATCAGCCAGGGCGCGTTATTGATGCACAGCATTGCAGATAAGTTAAAGACTAAGACTAATGATGCTAAAGCCGTCTCTAGTATGCTAGCTGGTGCTGGGCTTAACTTAGATGCCGTCGAGGATAGCATTAAAGACGTTGCTAAGCGACAGTCTCTTGGTGATAAGAAAGAAGAAGAGAAAAAGATTAAAGAGATGCGCAAGGATTACGTTGAGCTAATGACGACTAAGTTTGATATAGATGATCCCGGCGCTCAAGGTGGAGTAAGAAGTACTTCTATTGCTGAAGAGGTTATTTCTGAAGCATCTAGAGCAGCAGAGTCCAGAGACTTCCAGAAAGAGACTGAGGTCTACAAGGGAGCCTACGCTCAAGCCGTAGCTGAGGGTAACACAGAGCGCGCTGACACTTTAAGTAATATGATCAGCAGCTTAGCCGCCGGCGCTGATAGTGAGTTTGATGTTTCCCTCCATAACCTACGGGCTATACACAGAGACTTGAGCCGTAAGGAAAGTAAAGCAACTAACGAGTTACAAGGCAGACTCAAAGGAGAGACGCTCAAGTTAGCTCAGAAAGAACACAGCCGGGGCACGCTCTTATCTCTCTTTGCTATCCCTGCTTTATTCGCAGTCGCTCAAGGTGACATCACATTCAATGACCGAGTTGCTTCAATGTTCACCGATGTAGCTCAGACATTAATTACGTCTACCTCTTTTGAAGACTCACCTATTCGTCAGATGCTAGCCGGTAAAGATCCAGAAAAGGATTTAGGTAAAGCTGCTCAGCGGGCGCAGAAGACTAACCAGCTAATGCAGCGTGCTCGGATTATGGAAAGTATCCGCCGCTCTCCTAGTGAGACTGAGGGGTTACTTAAAGGGGCTGCCTTTGAAGCCAGTATGCAAGTCTCCGGTGCTATCAGTAGTAAGTTAGCCAGCAAAGTATTTAAAGGTAACTTAACAGCTCAAGTCGCTACAGAAGTCCTGTCAGGAATGGCAAGCATGGCAGTCGGTAGTGCGTTAACTAACCGGGCTGTGCCGGGTACCTTCAACACTTACGACGCTCAGATGGCATTGACTCTTAAAATCATTACGAACATAAAAAACAATATGCTTATGGTAGAGAGTCAAGCTATGTCAGCCGCCGTAAACGGTGAGGTGTCGATGGGTGCAGACTCAATCAGCATTGACGAAATTCTCAGAGCCGGAGACTTTGAAGCACCAGAAGCTAACACGTCTATGTCTTATGTTGAGCGCTTTAAGTTCTATCAAAACACCGTAGACAGCTCAGAAGAAATTCCAATCCTAACTGAAACAGAAAATGTCTAATCGATTTGCTTACCCTGCTGAGAAAACCTACACGACCCTCTGGAATATGGTTAACCCAGACAAAGGGTTACTGTTAGGATTGGGCAGAACTAATAGCTGGGCTTCAGAAACCTCGCCTCCCGACGTAGACCCATTAACAACAGAGCAAGAACAACTAGCGTGTTACTTTCCCATCTTGACTAGAAAGGTAGCTAAGAGAGTAAGTAGTGGTGGCACAGAGTTTGGTGGTCAGTTCTTTACCATTTCAGAAGCAGCAACGTTAGATAGTATCCGCGCAGCTCAGGCTACTCATCTATATATAGAAGCTGTCGTAGACCATAACTTAATGCCTAACAATAGTTTTAGGTCGTTAGGGTTATACCGTTTTATTGAATATGCAGAAGAAACAGACCCAGAGGCGAGCGTGTTCTTACCGGGTGATGTAGACGCTTCTCTCTATTTCTTAGAGCATATTGAACCAGTGGTTAAGACGACTAACTTGCTACAAACATTCAAGATTATTGTGAAAGGATAATATGGGCACTAGAGCTAATCGCAGCGCCGGAGTTAGTAGTAAGAAAGCTGAGCCGCCGGTGCTCAAATATAGTGAGCTGAATAATCTAGGCAGCGATAAGAAGTCTTTTAGAATAACGACTAAAGAAACGCCGGCAGTGACCTGGAACTTTGCTCTGTTACCCTCAGTAGAAGCCGCGCTGCAGTATGGGCCCAACACCAGTGTTAAAGGGGCTATCACCGTTCCTGAAGTTAAACCTGGGATTCTAAATAATACCACTGCTAAATATAAAAACTCATTAGTGCCCGGCGGTGCTCCTGTTATCCAAGGCGTAGGCATTCAAGCCACTACTAGGCAGATTGTAGGGTTGTTTATTGGCACCGAGGGGAGTAATAATTATCCATCTCTTAATCCTATCTATAGAGTAGAGGGTCAAAGCGGCTATAAAGAGACCTCAACCGGCTACACGCAAGATAACAATGCTATTGCTAAAGCATTGGAGTTTGATAGAGATATTGTCCAAAAGATGAAGGTTGTAAATATTGTTATCAACAGTGACGTTAACTTTGAGTTTGAGTGTGTGATAGTCAACTTCAAATACTATCTAAGAAGTGCTAATAGAGTTTATTATGTAATGGATGTATTAAGCACTAAATACCGAGGAGATTAGATGCTGCCTGCCACATTAGAGAGTCGAGCTAATCAAATATTTGAAGAGATGGGCGGGCTCAGCGCCGCTAGATCCTACTTTAGAGAAGAAGACATAACTGATATCTGTTTGTTTAACGGCTTTACTGAAATCCTCTTCCCTTTCTATAAACCTTTTGATGGGACGCTAGAGAATGGGCTATACGATTACAAGTCCATCGACCTAACCTTAATCAACTACAAACCCGGCACTCACATCTGTATAACCGATAAATATTATCGACCTCTATACAACACTAAAGTTAGTCCTGAGATTATTGATGGCAAAGTCTCTTATTATTTTGGCAGGTCAATCGCTGATAAAGACTTCTTAGCCACCTGCCAAGACGGTCAGTTATTGTTAATGCTTTACACCACCGACACTTCACCTAACCTTGCTCAGATAGTCGTTTCTCATAAGCTACCAGTCAGCGTTGTTAACCTTAATAGAAACCTATGGAACTCAGGATTAAAAGCAGTAGGATCGGAGCTAGCATCTTACGGTGAGCTAGTCATTAGCAACAAGCAGAATATAGAGGTAATGGCTTTTAGAGTTGATGGCACTATTAAAGAATCATTAACTGAGCAAGACATAGTTTACGGCAACAACACATCAGCCTACGCTCTACCCACTTCAGACATATATATGAAATTCGATAGAGATACTTGGCTATGCTTACGGGAATATAGCCCCTACAGTGAAGAGGATATATACAGTATTGACGACCAAGAAGAATTAAAAGAATTACTAGAATTAAGAGGTTACTTGCTAGCCCACAACACTAAGCAAGGTTACGTGATGACTAAGCTAGACGGCAGCTACATATTAGAGGTTATAGTAACAGTAGAAGAAAATAACGTTGTTGACACCGTGACTTCGTCAAAGTTTAGACGGCTAACTTTAGAAGCTATAGCTGGTTCTAACACTAATCTTATTCAGACTATAGATAGTGTCTTTCATCTAAGCGTAAAGTCTAATCATATTCACAGTAATCTAAACACAGAGTCAAAGTTAATGAGCAAGTCAGTCTTTAAAGCTGGAGCTACTTTAATTTATGTCTAGACCTACAGCAGTAGTCGGTGATCAATTGTTATGCCCAGGCTGCCCTACACCACCGTATACGCCATTGGGTTATATAACCACTGGTTCTCCTAATGTCTTTATTGGTAATCGTCCAGCAGCAAGAGTCGGTGACTTAGGAATGTGCGGCGCTGTCACTCACTTAGTAACAGGATCTGAAACAGTCTTTATCAATAACCGCCCAGCCCACCGCATAGGCGACCTCAATAGCTGTAACGGACCTACCATCAAACCCAGTATCCAAAATTGCTTTATAGGTTAATATGTTAAATCTAATCAAACTGCTACTCTCTATCAAAGTCCGATACACCCACCGGGGCACAGAATTAAGTTACAAAGGTTTAACATTAATAGTCACAGAGAAGGTTGTGACAGTATTATCAAGCTCGGACTTAGAACTTCAAGCCGGTAGAGATTTAATGCTAGATGCTAAATGCTATATCGGCATAGATAGCAGCCGGACAGAGATTGAAGCTTTATACGTAAAACAAGATGCACCTAAACAAGAAAGCCAAAGCTGCTCTATCTGAAATAAGTCAAGCTAAATCATTAACAATGTCAGAGACTGTTATGTATCTACATAGCATCTACAACTTGGACACAATAGAAGAGATAATAGCCCAGGTTAAAGAGAAGCATATATCAGGAGATTTAACCCCGTCGCATAAAGCAGCTCTAAAGATACTTGCTACATATATAGACATAATAAGCTAATAAATGGCTCTAAGTTAAACTTAGAGCCATTTATTATAACTTATAATTTAGAGCTTTATGCTAACAACTGAGCAACCTCTAAGCACTTATCTGCAATTTGAATCAAAATCTTGTCACCTTCAGAATTGGTTTCTTTAACCGAAGATTTAGCCAGCTTGTAGATTGACTCTAATTCTTTATTTACCCCAGGATATTTGGAGGTTCGTAGTGCCGCATAAAAAAGAGCATGGTTTTCGTTGATGTCATCAATTACAGGTTGGTCAACAGAAGCATCCCATTTGCCTGTGTCAACAAACGGAAGTAAGTCTACTAACAATTCTCCCAATTCAGCAACAGAATGAGCGGCAACATCAGGTACACGCTTTGCAACAAGCACCAAATGATTTTGCATTCTTTTCAAATAGTTAGTACCGTAAGTAGTAGCCATAAAAAATAATCCTCGACAATTAATATGATTTAGGGTTTGACTTCGTTTGCAATTTCACCACATAGCAGCCAAATTTTTTGCAAAATCTGATCACCTTCGGGTGGAGAAACCAACTGTAAAGACCATGCAATATTGACCAACGTAAGCAAAGCTTTAGCAAAAGTTTTAAAAGCTTTGTCAGTCTCATATTTAGCGGCATTCCGAAATAGAGTAATTCGGGTTTTAATCGGTTCGTAAGTGGAATAAAAATCAAGAAAGTTTGTCTTATCCCCACCACCAACACTTTTACCGTATTCAGCAATCAAACTACCAAGTTGATCAAGTTTGTCTTGAGAAACAAATTGAGTAGAAAGTTTAGCAAAATTAGCTTTTAGTTCAGGGTAAAGAATCTGAGCATCCTTGTCGCGTTGTGCCTGAGTAGACATAAATAATCCTCGATAATTTGTAAGCTTACACTTCTATTGTAACTGGATAGAACTAAATCCGTTGTCATCTAAAAGCGATCTAACCTCTGTTAGTTGTTCGTTATTTAAAGGGATACCGACTGCATTTAACGCCATTAAAACAGCGTAGATACTAGCTTGAAATGCGGCTAGGCGATTTACGTTGGTAGGGTCATCTCGTCCGTCTTTAATCGAAAATCCCATTACTGCCATGACACCAGAAATACTGGGGTAGGGTATTGTTTGAGACAACAAATAATCGTAAACACTGGATACAATCAACTGGTCATAAAAGTCGTCCCAGTTAGGTGTCGTAGATTCTGCAATTGGTTCTGGTTCAGAGACGATCTCATAATTACCAGCATCATAAGCAGCTTGCAAAATAGCTACAGTAGAATCACTAAAACTTTTAAAATCGGGTTGCCCCTCAACTTCCCTAACGATAGTTTTTATTCCTGCGGAATTAATAATGATCATGGTATTGCGTTCCTGTAATAAATAGTTCTGGGAGGTGTGTAAGCAGTGGGGCTACCCACAATAGTAGTTGATAGACTAAAACCCTGTAGATAAGTTGCTAGTCCAATAGTTGCTTTGTAACCCGCTGCTGGCATTAAGTGACTAGCAGGCGAAGTATGAAAAGTGTTCGTGGAGCCGCTAGTATAAAACCTAAAAACGTGCGTTCGGTTATTAGAAGAGTTTCCAAATTGCACCAATTGTCCTGGGTAGCCAAGAACCGAAACACTTTCTATTATGACAAACCCAAGCTCTGCTGCTTGCTCTGCTCCATAAGTAGCTTGATAAAGATACATCCCTGAAGCGCCAAAAACCCCATCCGTCAGTCGAGGCTCTGTGGATCGAAGTATTGTTTCTGCCCAATAAGCCCCGTTCCAAGACCAATCCGAACGTTTAGTAGTGTTATACCATTTGTCTCCAATAACTAATGGAGAATTATCAACTCGCTTAGTTGGTCCGGCATTGTTTATCTCCGGTTGATCAAAGTGTGCAACACCATTAATAATGTAACCATTGTCTAATGATGCAATAACACTTGAAAATTGATAACACACTGCCAGTACATCGCTCGCATCGTCCCCAGTCGTATTTGTATCTATAGTGAAAGTAGTATTTCCGTTACCAAAAACACGATTTGTCACTGGTGTTTGTCCAATAACAAATAAATCTTTTCCTTTAGTTTGGTTGACAATCGAGGTTAAATTGACCGTAGCAATGTCCCCCGCCACGGTGACAGTTTTTAGGGTTGGGTCATAGCTTAAGGCTTGTATTACTGGCATAGCTTTAGGGCGTCAAATGTGAAGGATTAAAAGGGTTATACCGATCTGCCACTACCTCTATCAGCTTACCCATATCGGGCACTAACTCCCTGGCCTGCGCTACTGTAATTGTCACCGTGGCAGTGTCTAGTATTTGATTTTGTGGAGACACTTTTGTAAAGTTCATCTCAATAGTTGAACTATCATGGTTAGCGGGGTTAACAGTAACAGTAAAGCTGCTTAGGAATGCAGTAGATAGAATTTGAGTTTCAATGTAAGCCATAATGATTATTGATAGAAAAGAGTGACGTTTTGAGGTTGATTAGGTTGAGTTGCGTTATTAATCGCAGTGGATGCCGCAATCCTAATAGAGTTATTAAAAACAATAGGAGCCGGGAGTATGACTGGAATGTTATCTAATGCTCCGTTTCCTAATGATAATTTAGATGGTGTTGTGCCTATTGTAATAGCAGTCCCAGTGTCATAAAGGTGAACATAAGCTGTGTTGTTTCCTGGGTTATAGATTTGATAACCATAAAGAAGTCCCCCGCCTGATTTAATAGTTTGAACTGAATTGGTAACTTGTACAGTGGTTGGGGTTAGCCCTTTAACCATAGGATCGCCAGTGATTCCTGCCCCCCAGCAAAAGCTGGTTAAAGTTAGGTTAGTGGCATCCCCAGCAGTTTTGCTAACTTCTGCGGTAATGGGTAAGTCAGCATTAGCAATAGATGCTCTTGTGTAGAAATTAGGGTGACGAAGAATATGAAATGCAATCCAACGTCCATCTGGGCTTAAGACCTCAAACAGATCAGGGGCACCACCTACCCAACCAAAACGGATACGGTAGACATTAAGCTTAGTAGGGTCAAGCGCTTCTGGCACCCCTGCGCGGGTAAACTTAGAGCCAGCAGACCCATCTAATGAGTCAAGATTAAATTGAGCTTGTGTGTAATAAGTGTCGGTAGTTTTATAGCGAGAGAACACCCCAAAAGTTGTGCCGTTATAGCCAATCCCAAAGCCGTTGTTGGCATCACCAAAAATTAATCTTTGATAAGAGTTGGCGTTAACGGTGGCAGTGAAGATTCCCGTGAAGTAGCAATACTCTTCGCTACCAGAACGATAAGTAGTAGTGTTGTAGCTGTTGACTCGTTGAAAGCCATTAGCTCCCGTTCCCGTCGCAATAACCAAGCCACCATCGACAATTGATGCAGAGCCAGTTCCAGTCGGAGCTACAACGTTAACTAAATCAGAAACAACAGCAGACCTATAAAACTGAATATCAATCTGATTAAACTGACTGCCGACCCGTTGGGTTCCAAATAAGTCTGTCGCGCCATTGGATTGCGCTACTTGTAATTCTCCTACGGTTGTAACAGAGAATTGATGTCCAAGTCCATAATCGTCAACCCCTCCCGTGACAGTGTATTTACTAGAGGCTAAAGCTTTATCGATTGCAATTGATGTGCTATTAACAACTTCTTCAAGCTTGCATTCTAATACTCGCCAATAATCTTCATCAAAAATAGTAATTTCTAGTAAATCATCAGAAGAGTGGCTAGCTGTGTCCATCTCCAAGGTGATAGTTGTACGCTCATGGTTTGTTATTTCCACCGTAATGGATAGATCGCCGTCTTCTAGCCGGTAACACTGTAAATCACGCGACCGATTACATATAGAGTAAATTTGACTGTGATGAAAAGCCCCATCTATTACAATGGTTCCCTGTCCTGCTATACCAGGGGTGAAAATGTAATTAGGTTTGGTGATAAGAATTTTTGACATTTATTGAATCCTCTTTAATTGATTACCACTCTTCAACCCAGTGGATTGCTGCGCTACGGATGGTAGCTGTGCCCGTTGTTCTTTGTGCATAAAGTACCCACTCATTTGTAGAATCAATAGTTAGGTCAAGGTCAAACTCAAAAATCCTTTCTACGTTTTCCCCCGCCGCAGTAGAAAGATAAAGTATGGGGTAGCCGCTGGCTATGGTAGTAATAGCTGTAGCTGTCGTTTTCTTGGTCTCTACTGCGGTTTCTGCTGCCAACCATTCAGTTGGTGTGGCGTAAGGGACAGTGACATTATTGGTGACACCATTTTGAGATAACTTCCATTTAATATCTGCACCACTAGCAGAAACAGATAACGAACGAAGAAAACATTTAACTGAGTTAACTCTGCCACTGTCACCAAAAACAGACTTTCTTCTAATTGCTAGAACAGGTTGCCAATTGGTGTTATTAGCTAATTGGTAATCATTAATAAACTCTCCTAGGTGACGACGCTTAGGTTGTGTCTCACCTCCAATAACAGAGAATTGATGTCCGCCTACGCATAGGATAAAGTTAGATGCAGTTGAGCCGCCGTTATTAACAACCATTCTTAATGGTTGATTAGGGTCACAAGTGGACACAGACCCATTAACCTTCAGGTCATTGGCAATAATATATTGGGTATGTTGGGTGTCTGGATTGTAAACAAGAAAACCATAATCAATATCGCCATAGCCATACCAAATAAAATCGACATGACAAACTATCCCTTGGGTAATATCAAGCGTTAGCCCTGATGTCCCCGTCCCATCTAATTTGTCCTTAGACCAATTAGCTCGATAAACCTTAGTTTTAACCCCGTTAAATAGGGAGAACGTGTAGAGAGAAGTTGCGTCAATACCAAAACCAAAGCCATTTTGCTCGTCGAAATAACCCCACTCTGCAAATTGACTACCAGTGGGCAATGACGACAATCTGACGCCCATCCCAAACTGACCTTGCTGTCCGGCTTGATACTGCCCACGCTGTAGGGTTTCTAGTGATGCAGTCCCAGTTGTCGTCGTGCCAGTTTGTAGAACTAACTCACCGGCAGATTCACCAATAGAAGCGCCAGTGCCTGTGATTGTTTTCCGATAGCGAAGGTCTGATGCGCCCCAGGTGGGCTTGTAATTTAAAACTGAAATGTTATGGGCAGTTAGACTTTCAGAGAATTTCGTTAGGCGAGGAGTTGAAAATTGATCACCATCGGTTTGCCTGACGTTGATATATTGTGTCGGGTCTATTGCTGACGGGAAATTGCTAACTGCAACTCCTATGTTTTGAGCTAATAATTGAGCCTGGGTAAGAGGCTGAGTTAATCCAGTATTAGCCGTTACCGTTCCCGATACTACTTGAGTCGCAGGAAAATTACTAACTGTGACACCAACATTCGCCGCTCTTAGTTGTGTGTCTGTTAGAGGCTGAGCTAGTCCTGTGTTAGCCGTTACAGTACCGCTAATAGGTTGAGTGACACCACTGCCGTCAACTAATAAGCGGGTAGATGCGACGGTTAAATTACTGGGCAGCTTGACATCAATACTAGATAATGATGCATTAGATGACGTTTGATTAGCAGCAGTGGCAGCACCCGTCGGTAAAGAGACAGTGCCAGTTATGTTATTTATATTCCAAGTGCCTGACTGAGTGCTAGCAAATGTCGTGTTAGCAATTGACCCAATAGTATTAGAGCCAGCAGGCAATGTTGCTAGACTAACTGGTTGGGTTACACCGCTACCGTCTACTAACAACCTTGTAGAAGTTACTGTTAAGTTGGACGGTAGCTTAGTGTTAATAGTAGAGAGAGTAGAGTTAGCTGTAGTCTGATTGGCTGAGGTGGCTAAACCTGTGGTGTCTATTAATTGGTCAGTTATTACTGAAACATTATTTACTACTTCTGCTTGCAAAGTGGCAGCTTCTAAAGCTGTCACAAGTGCCGCGTAGTTATTAACAGCAATATCTGTCTGAGCGTTAATATTCGCATCAACCTTTAGCCTGTCACCAGCCAGAGTTAGCTGTGGAACTTTACTAGATAAAGATGAAAGAGTCTGCTCAGTAGCTAGAAGACTTACATCAATATCAACTTCTAATGGGCTGGCTCTAAGCTCGGTGTTAGTTAAAGGTTGGATTAGACCAGTATCAGCGGTGACGCTGCCACTTACTTCTTGCACAGCAGGAAAGTTGCTAATACCTACTGTTCCTGTTACTGGGTAGCTAGATGGCAAGTTAACATTAGCATCAACTTTTAATCTACTGTTCTCTACAGTTAGTCCAGCTGGTAGCTTAGCTATTAAAGCGTCTTGCTTTGCTTCTGTAGCTAAACCAGTAAGTTGATTATCAACAGTGACAGAACCAACTACAGGCACCGCAGCGTTAGTAATCTCTACAGCGCCGGTGACTTCATAAGTAGAAGGAAGAGTAACATTGGCATCAACTTTAAGCCTGTCACCCACTACTGCTAAACCTGTCGGGACTTTATTAGATAACGCAGTCAATGTCGTGTCAGTAGCTAATCCAGTAGGAAAGTTATCTACACTGACTGATCCATCTATAGAAAAGACTTGGGGCAAAGCAACATCAGCATCAACTTGTAAGCGGTCTCCAACAACTGTTAAGTTGCTCGGAAGCTTAGAGTCTATAGTTGTTAACGTATTCTCTGTAGCAGCCCCAGTAGGCAGTGATATGGTGCCAATGACATTACTAATATTCCACGTACCTGACTGAGTAGCCTCAATAGCGCGACCAACCTCAACTGTAATATTAGAGCCGCCAGCAATAGTGACTGGCTGAACGTCTTGGTAAAAGTCACCTGTTACTGCTAAAGGTGCTGCTCTTAACTCGGTGTCAGTAAGACCCTGCCAATTAAATGAGACGGGAAAAACATCTGGTAAGTTGTTAACACTTACATCCCATTCACCGCTCTGAACGGCTAGTTGTTTACTCTTAAACGGATCTAATTGTGTCCCACTGCCCTCGGACCAGAAATAATATATAGTTAAGCCGTCTGCGCCGCGTGCTTGAATCATTTAAAACGTCCTCAGAAAATATGACAGAGGATTACTTAGGTCTAATAAAAGATTAGTCACGTTTCCTACTACTTGTAGCTCTCCATAGTAGTTGTAGTAATAATCCTTGATAGAAATGCCGCCAACTAACGCGCCGGTGCTATCTTTATAAATACCTAATGTTAAAGTCTCTAGGTCTTGGTCTTCTAAATAAAGCCTATCTAACGTTGCAACTATATAATCTCTTAACTCTGTAGCATCTGATGTATCTGTCTGCTCATTAATATAGACACTGAACGGTTCAGCATCTGTCTGCTCGTCAAGATAAATCTCAAAAGGGTCAGCTACAACTAATTCATCAAGGAAAATATCAGTCATCAGTGTAACCCTCGCTGACAGTAAACGAACCGGTTACTATGTAATACTCATCACCGTTAGGAAACAGGACTTTAATATCGTATACCGCCGTGAGCGGCAGGCTAATAGTAGCATCAGCTTCAAGCTTTATAATGACTAACCCAATGCTTAAATCAGAAGCAGAAACATCAAAGGAGCCATAATTAATTTCCCGTTTTCTATCCCATAGTTGAGCTAATATTTCTACGTCCGCCCAGTTAACCGATTCTCCGCCACGAGTATCGTAAATTGTAAACGCATAATCAAAGTCACTGCGCCGTATGATATTTAGGTCTTTCCTGACTGGTCTGATCATGGCGTTGGCTTTTTAGTAGTGCGGCGGCGAGTCGGTGTTTTAGGTTTAGCTGATGATTGTTGGTATGATGCGGCGCTGAGTGTCATAGCTGTAGCGCCAGCGGCTAATAAGTCTTTAGGGAATGTAGATTCTGGAGCAGTAATAAATACAACACCCGCAGTAATCCAACCAGCAACGCCAGCAACTAGAAGACCAACAGGAACGTATAGAGCTTCAGACATAAACAACACCAAACTCTACAACAAGTATAGTGTTTAGCTTATGTCATGCTAGAGTAACATCGCATCAATAAAGTCTTTCCACTAAAAACCCCAACTGGTAAATACCAGGGAGAGCCATTGTCAGGAAACACCGAACCCTGGATTTTAACAGGCTTCAAGTAAGTGTAACTGCCGATTCCTAACAGCATATTGGGGACACGACCAATAACCGGAAACCCCAAAGTGGAATTATTGTCATAGACCCATAGATCGGTTGCCCATTGGCTACCGGGTGTCTGCCCATCTGAACAGGAGATAGTATAAGCAGCTCGTCCTGTTTGAAGCAAAGCTTTTTTCGCTCCCACAATAAAATGCGATGCGGGGCTAACATTAGGCATAGAAGTAGTAGTAACACTCACATTACCTTGATTAGCAGTAAGAAAAATTAAACGGTTATTAGTGCCTGTGTAATAATCTAAATTCGTGTTTATGTTTTGTAAGACTGCCGCAACAAAAAAGCCAGAATAGCCATAGTTTGTCCTATCCCAACCATAGGCAGGGGCAGACCCGTTAAACCAAAAAGTGCAACCTATCATCGAAGATGAGGCAATGGCATGATAATCAATTGTTTGGGCGACAGTAGCATAAGACCAAGGGTTGCCTCCAGCAAAAGTTAAATCGTTAAACGCACCATTCATGCTGCCAACGGTTTGACCTCCCCATCCACTACCCGATGAAT
>JACCDR010918035.1_pt1 | contig 25318 bp, 23 predicted proteins | sample 7446431 | NCBI WGS metagenome assembly JACCDR01 (sample SAMN15323443, study PRJNA562643) | freshwater metagenome | isolation source: river surface water | place: USA:Blue River Watershed | collected 2017-08-17 | reverse complement strand
CCATCTTATATACTTATTGTGATCAAGACAATCCTCATAACGGAGTATGACGTCTCTCATACCTCTTATATACTCATCAGTTACTTCGTGTTCTTGGTCTATCAGCATTAACCCCATAGCCCGAAGCTTCTCATGCACGAACGAAGCGTCAAACATACGAGAATCTATATGACACCAACAATGACAGACAGGAATGTTGTGTTCATGTTCATCTATTTCGAAATACATTGGTAAGTCTTCATATGCGATTGCAAATTCCTTTATTATTCCTAGCGCAAACAAAGTACTGAATTTTCTACGGAACAATAGCAATAAACCTTCCCAACTTAACGTAGTCGGCATGAGGTAGGTAGCAAACAACTGATGCATTTTTCAAGAATATGTTATTTGCGTCAATATATACTTTTGGGTTTAGGGTGTACCCTAAGGCATTCATCAATTTTTAGGGTTTTTTGCTAATTTATTTTGATGAACCCACATGCAGATCATGTTGCCATCTGGCTGGTCTCAATGCAATTTGCACACCTTTGACGTCTGGAATGACTGTATTTTCATAATTACCTGCAGGGTATATTGTTGATGTTTTCACTACACCTTTGCTTGTTGTAACTATTAGTTGCATGCCCCGAGGAATGATAAAGGACATGATGTCATCCCGTTTATAAGTCTTGGCATCTTTTTCTGTTCGCGGTCCTCCTTGATAAGTTGCTGTTCCAAGCAAAGACGGTACATACAAAGGATTTCCTTGAAAGCCTGGTTTCTTAAAAACTTGCATGTGTTCGCCAGCAATGAGAACGCTCTTGACTGTTCCTGTCCATGTGGGCACTTTCTTGAGAGCGTCTTCTAAGTCATTGATGTTTCCCTTTATAAATGCAGCATTACCGTCAGGTTTAACGATGGTTCGTGAAGTGGTGTCGTTGTAAGCAAGCAAAGCATACATCCTTGGGACCTCTACTGATTTTATTTTCCCCACCCAATCAGCAGGGATAATGTGATTTTGTTTTTTCATGTCTAACACAAGCTTCTTACCTGTCATGTTAATACCAGAGTACAAAGTGATTTGATCTGAATCGACAAAGTGTTCAGCTACATAATGAACTTGACTTGCATACACGGAAAAAACAACAAGTATGACAAGCATGACTAAGATAGTGGAAATCGTTCTATACTTCATTATTTATCTTTTTACAATATATTTTGGCAAATAGGTTGGATTATTTCTTCTTATGCACAGATTTTGAAGCGGAAGGAAGTTCCCGCTTCTTCTTGCTTTTACCACCCTTAAGCGTGTACTCATGTGCCAAGCTTGCCACAAAGTCTTGCAAATCTGATGGAAAGTTGCTAAGGGCAACAAGCTTATCTTTTCTGTTGGGATTCATGGTTTTGAGCGTTAGACTTTCAGTTTGTTTATTAATGTAAAGTGCCAAGAGCTTGGCACTCATTCTCAATTGCACATAGTCCTTATTAATAGCCAACGCATTGTTCTTAGAAGTTTTCAGAAACATATCGTTGAATGACCTCAACCAATCACCCTCTGTGCATCTATCTCTATAAACAGCAGCTTGTCTCCATGCAAGGTTAGAGAATGCGGTACCGATGTACCAATCTCCAATCTCAATGATGGATTTATTTTCCGCAATTGAATTCAAAGCATCCAAATAAGAGAGGTCTTTTTTCATGTGTGTTAAATATTCCGCAAACATGTGTGCAGCAATGAAACCACTCGTGTTTGCGCGGATGCTGTCCAAATCATCAAAGTGATCAACATGATAAGGTGTCCCGTTTGTGAAGTTATATGTCATGTCAATGATGTTTGTGAGAATAACAAGTTCTTCTGGTACATTAAGTGGGCATTGGACAACCCATCTGTTTTTGCCTTTGTTTTTGTCATACCCAAACAATGTTGTAATATCTGGCATATTGTGTTCTGTATATACAATATACTAATAAAAAAACATTGTTGCTTGCTTAGACCACTACTAATCTCTTTGCTAAATCCTATCAAGACCTTCTTTGCATCCCCCAAATGCACTTGCTTCTACACGCGACAGCTTGTGCTCACGCATCAAAGCATTCACTGCGCTGTTGATCTGTGCTTCGGTATACATATTGCGAAATTCTGCAAAACACAACTATGAACAATGTATTGAAGTATTGGTGTATTTTGCAGAATATTGAAATTTTTCACTATTTTTGGTAAATCTGACATTTATTTGTTATCTAAGCACAAAGTAAGACATGTGTTTCTCGCCATCAATATCTTTCACTTTCTTTGTTGCAGGGGCGATCTTGACATATCTCTCTTACAAAGAGCCCACTATCAGGAAATCATACATGTATGTCTTGTTTGCTTTCTATACCATCATGGAGTTGCTCCAAACAGTGCAATACTTCTTTGTCAATAGGTGTGATTGGAAAATCAACGTTTGGTCAACGGAGTTTGCATATTTGCTCGTCATTGTGCAACCCCTCATGTGGAATTTGATTTTCTATATGAGAAGTAAGGAAGAAAAACACAAAAACATATTTAAACTTGCTATCATCATGTGTGTGATCTGGATTGCCATGAATGTATATGCTAGGGTTTCATATCATCCTGATGCAGCCAATAACAACAACGACAAGTGTGGGTTTTTCAACTACTACAAAACATGCACGATGAGGGACAAAAGGACATCTCACTTGTATTGGAGATGGACAACCAAACACCTACCAGACCTGACAGCAAACTACTTTATGTATCTATGCTTATGGTTTGTGCCAGCACTACTTGTCCCACATACCAAGATATCTGGAGTTATGCTTATGGTGGGTGCATTGATTGGCTACATTTTCACAAGAATGTCTGGAGGTAATATGATAGAGTTCCCAGCCATTTGGTGTTATATCAGTGTGCCCATTGTAGCACTAGGATACCTAAGTTACTTTGTCGGAGAATCACTATTTTGATGATTGCAAATAGTATATTGCAAGCTTGTTTTTGCATCATGACATGTTCCAATCCAACACAATATCATTCAAGATTTCAATAGTTTATTCTATGCGTTTTTTATTGTTTTGTAAATGGTAAATGAGGCTGTTGGTATCTTGCGTTGCTCAACATCAAATCTCACCTTCCTCAAAACCTTTGCAGGTATGCAAGGATTGCAAGCATTTTCAGTCAACTCCAAAAAACATCAAACATGGAAAATGTAAATTGTTTGGTGTGCAAGATTTAGTTGATGGGTCGATACGCTATGATTATGCAAGTATTGCTAGAGAATACAAATGCAAAGGTGAATATTTTCAGCCTAAGCAAAATTGTTTTGCGGAGTTATTGAGATTATACAATATAGATCTTGATGCACCACGAACATACGACAACTAATCATATATAACGGATAAGTAAAAAAAGTCTTCATGAGACAATATACTTTACATCATAAACTTGGTGAAGGTGGGTATGCATCTGTCTATAAATGCACAGATGATATAGGAATACGATATGCTTGCAAAATACTCCCTAAAAATAAGAATAAAAGATATCGAGTGGAAAATGAGATAAATGCAATGAAGCGAATGGCATTTTCTTGCAAAGTGGTCAAACTCATTGATGCTTGTGAAAATGATAACAACTATTACATTATTCAAGAATTGTGTCGTGGTGGAACTGTCAAAGACTACATTGACATACACTTCAACCGCACACCCAACACATTTGGAGAAAACACGGTTGCTAGCTTTGTGAGAGGCACCTTGAGAGGGTTGCATCACATGCACACAGAGGGTGTCATTCATCGCGATATCAAAGCAGCCAATATACTTCTTGATGACACAAGCGAAGATGCCAACGTCAAATTGGGTGACATGGGAACGGCTTTAATCATGGACACCCAACAAACAACAACACCAGATTGTGTGGGAACACCTTGGTTTATGGCACCAGAAACTCTCAAGAGTGAATGGACGCCCCAATCAGACATTTGGAGTGTTGGGGTTTTTGCGTGCCAGTTGTTGACAGGTGTCATGCCATTCAATGATATCAATAACCCTTACAATCCAAGATTACACGCAATATGGCGCAGTATATTGTATGATGAACTAGATTTGGACACTAAGCATTGGAAGGATGTGTCTCAAGAAGCCAAAGATTTTGTAAAACTTTGCTTAGTCAAAGAATACATTGCAAGGCCATCGGCACAAGAATGTCTTCGACATGAGTGGCTCACAAAAACTGATATTAATGATCGATTTAAGGGGAAAGCTTTAGATTGTAAGCCATTTAATTTTGAGGAGTTTAGTCTAATGAAAGCACAAACCCTACAAAAAACATACGATTACTAGGCAAAAAAGAGAAAAATTGATTATGATGTTGCTGTAAACAATCTTCAACAGAACACAAGATAACACGACAAGCTACTTGCTATCAAACAATATGTTGGCTGATTTTGACGTTTGTGTGTACAACGGTTCCATTTACAACGGGGTTTCCCGTGTGTATGAGGATTGCGACTTCATCTACATTGGCTATGTGGGTTTTGACAACAAACGTCAAAACATCATCTTGACTAACATAGATGCAAATCCTGTTGTTCGCATAGTCACAAGAACTGAGATTGCCCGACACATTATGTCTGGAAGTATTCGCAGTGTGTCTGTTCATCACCTCTTGCAGCTTATGAAGAGGGTTGATAAGGTTCCGTCGTTGGCTCAATATGCGTGGGGAAATGCATATGATGTGCATTTGCAGCAATGGGTAGAGGGTGTGTATTTCGAGAAGAATTGCGAGAAAATAAAGCAGGCTTGGTTGAATGCATTCTACAATCCTTCCTTCCTTGTATGCAAGAAACGTCTCTACAGAGAGTTTGACGAGTTGAGGAGTTGAGGTATTGAGTTATATATTTTTATCTTTTTTCTCATTTTGGGCATGCAATCCTAACTCTCGTTGATTTGTTTGGAGTGAGGGTCCTGACCCAACGTGTCTTATCTTTGTCATATGGATTCAGCTGCTTGATACAAAAGTTGGTGGTGCGTTCTTCACCCTTCTTACATGGTCGGCCATTATGTTTCTTTTCCTCTGTGATAGCCACCGTCGGCCTAAAGCACTTGGGACCTCCTTTACTCCAGTTCTTTTTGCGACTAGCAATTTCTTTCTTAAGTTGCTCTTCACTTTTGTAAGTTCGCTTGCCTTGAGCGGGTAGTTTGCGTGTTAGTTTGATGTGATAGGCGCGTGCCTTGTCCAACGTCTTCTCAGTTGGTGTTTTGTTTTCAATCATGTTTTTTACACTTTACATGACAAAAAAACATACTTCATAAAGATCATTGCAAAAACCATATTCTCAAGGTATGGCATGCCCCCTATAGATGCAACAAAATAAACATGTTAGTTTTGAAGGACTATTGGCTTCCATGCATCAAGCAATATTTTTTGCAAGTCTGCTATCAAAGGATAACGGCAATTTGCTGTAGTACATTGATCATCAAATGCTTCCTCAGCAAGTTGAGGCAGTTTCTGTACATACTTGTCATAGTTTTCTTCTCCAAGAACATCGCCAATGCACTTAGGAATATCGCATTCTTGTTTTAGTTCCTCTATCTTCATTATTAAACCATTCACATACTCGGTGTCAGTGTCTGCACAAACTCCCAGGATCTTTGACAATATAACATAGTCATGAACAGCATTTGGATAGCGATATTGTGGAAATATTGCTTGCTTGAGTGGTTGCTCGGTTGCATTGTATTTAATGACATGGCTGATTAGAAGGGCATTTGCCAAACCGTGAGGAATATGAAACTCGGCACCTAACTTATGCGCCATTGAATGGCATATACCAAGGAATGCGTTTGCAAATGCCATGCCTGCAAGGGTGGACGCATAATGCACTTTTTCTCTGGCATCATAATCATTGCTTCCATTGTTGTATGCACGAGGCAGGTATTTTGTTAAAATAGACAATGCTTCTGTAGACAAGCCTTTTGTGAAATCAGTTGCACAGATTGAAACATATGATTCAATGGCGTGTGTCATTGCATCAATACCACTATATGCAGTCAGTTTCTTGGGCATATTCATTACTAAGAACGGATCTATAATTGCCATATTTGGTGTCAAAGCGTAATCAGCCAATGGGTATTTCTTACCTGTCTTTTCATCAGTTACGACAGAGAACGGTGTGACTTCAGAACCAGTTCCAGAAGTGGTTGGCACACATATCATCAACGCTTTCCTTCCAAGTTCAGGGATACTGTAAACTCGTTTTCGAATGTCCATAAAGCGTGTTGCAATACCTTCAAATTCTATTGAAGGTTCTTCATACAACAACCACATTATCTTAGCAGCATCCATAGGAGAACCTCCTCCAACAGCAATGATGACATCTGGTTTGTAATCATTAATTTCAGCAAGTCCTTTGTATATGCATTCAAGTGTTGGGTCGGGTTCAACATGATAGAATACTTGATGATCAACGTTGATACTATCCAATACCTTGGTGATTTTGTCCGCATAGCCCATGTCATAGAGCGGTTTGTCGGTAACAATGAAAGCTCGTTTCCTTTGTTTCAACTCCAAAAGGGCGGTCTCCAAGCATCCGCCTTTGAAATATATTTTGGGTGGAACACGGAACCACAACATGTTTTCGCGGCGTTCAATAACTGTTTTGTAATTAAGCAAGTGTTTTGGAGTTACATTGGTGGAGACGGAAGTAGAACCCCATGTTCCACAGCCAAGTGTCAAGGATGGATCAAGATGGAAGTTATACAGGTCTCCAATAGCACCTTGAGATGCAGGTGTGTTAACTAGAAGACGAACTGTGTTGATTTTCTTATGAAACAAAGAAACATTGGTTGCATTGTTGAAGTTTGTATAAAGAACAGCTGTGTGTCCAGGACCTCCAAAATTTACAAGTTGTTCTGCTTTATCAATAGCATCTTCAATAGTTGGTGAACAATACATAGCAAGTACGGGAGACAGTTTCTCTTCTGATAGAGGCTCGTGCTTGCCAATTTCTGTGATTTCTCCAATGATAACTTTGGTGCCTGCTGGAACTTGTATATCAAACAGATTTGCAAGATACTCTATGTTTTTTCCAACAATATTCGCGTTAAGTTTTCCATTAATGAATATTTTATCTCGCACTTTTTGTTTTTCTTCTTCATTCAAGAAATAGGCACCTCGTTTCAAGAATTCTGCTCGTACTTCATCATACACAGATTTTAATACGATTACACTTTGTTCAGATGCACAAATAACTCCATTATCAAATGTCTTTGAAATCATAATACTACTTACCGCCAGCTTCACATGAGCAGTGTCATCAATTATGGCTGGCGTGTTGCCTGCACCGACACCTAATGCAGGAACTCCACTACTGTAGCTTGCCTTGACAAGTGCGGGGCCTCCTGTTGAGAGAATCAAAGAAGTCTTTGGGTGTTGCATCAGTTTTTGGGTTGTACTAAGCGTTGGTTCCTCAAGCCAGTTGATGATTCCTTCTGGTGCTCCTGCATTCACTGCTGCATCATATACAATTTTGGCTGCAGCAATTGTACTTTTTTTGGCTCGTGGATGTGGAGACATGATAATGCCATTCCGAGTTTTAAGACACAACAATGATTTGAATATAGCGGTGGATGTTGGATTTGTTGTTGGAATAATGGATGCAACTACTCCCACTGGTTCCGCCAGTTTTGTAATGCCTGAGTCATGGTCATACTCAACAACACCGCAAGTAGGAAGATCTTTGTACTTGTTGTATATATACTCTGACGCAAAGTGGTTCTTGATTACTTTGTCTTCAACAAGTCCCATGCCAGTTTCTTCAACAGCCATTTTGGCCAAAGGAATACGAGCTGCATTTGCAGCTAGTGCTGCTTCTTTGAAAATCTTGTCTACTTGCTTTTGTGTGTAGTGACTGTATGCTCTTTGAGCATTGAAGGTTCTCTCCATAATGTTTTCAAGATCTGCACTTGCTCTCACTCTTACAATACGTTTGTAATTAACATGAGGCCGACAGAATGTCAATTTCATTGCAATTTATAATTTTATTATAAATTACATTTCAAAAACAAATAGCCAAACGAACAGTATACATTTACATCATATCATGGAAAGTCCTGTTTATGAACTCTTCTTGTTGCTTAGGTGTTAACTTCGCAAAGTGAACAGCGTAGCCACTAATTCTAACAGTGAGATGTGGATACTTTTCTGGATGTTTTATAGCATCATAAAACGTGTCTTTATTGAAAACATTCACATTAATGTGATGTCCATTCTTTTCAAAGTAACCGTCTAGCAAAGACGTAAGATTATGGATTTGGATATCTTTAGATTTCCCGAGTGTTGATGGTGTAATTGAGAAAGTATTCGATATACCGTCAAGACACGTATCATATGGGATTTTTGCTAATGTGTTAAGAGATGCCAATGCACCTGATGTCTCACGATTTGCTACAGGGTTACCACCTGGTGGATAAAACTCAAATTTCTTCCTTCCATCTGGCGTGCTGCCCGTCATACTACCGTAAATAATGTTGGACGTTATAGTCAGGATAGACAATGTTGGAATGCTTTGTCTATAAGTGTGCTGAGCACACAACTTCTTATGAAAGCTATTCACGACATATTTTGCAATTTCATCAACACGATCATCATCGTTACCATACTTTGGAAACTCGCCATCAATAGTAAAATCAGATATTATTCCACGTTCATCATACACAGGTGTTACACGTGCATGTTTAATTGCTGATAGCGAATCCGTGATGACTGATAATCCGCTGATGCCAAAGGCAAGAAGACGACGAACCTCTGTGTCATGCAATGCCATTTCAAGTTTCTCATAATTGTATTTGTCATGCATATAGTGAATAACGTTCATTGTATTGCAATACAGAGATGCCAACCAGTCCATACCTTTTTCAAAGCGTTGAATAACGTTATCATAATCCAATGGCAATGTTTTGTTTTCCAGTGGTGGAAATTTGGGTCCCACTTGATCACCAGAGATTTCATCACGACCTTCATTCAGTACATACAGCAATAGCTTGGGCATATTACAACGAGCTCCAAAGAATTGCATGTCCTTGCCCATTCTCATGGCTGACACACAACAAGCAATACCATAGTCTGAGCCGAATATATTTGACATTAGTGCATCATTTTCATACTGAATACTTGATGTATCAATGGATACTTGCGCGCAAAACTCCTTGAAACCCTCTGGAAAGTTGTTGTTCCAAAGAACAGTAATGTTGGGTTCAGGTGATGGACCCAATGTGTATAGTGTGTTTAAAAACCGAAAACTTGTTTTTGTGACCATAGGGAGGCCATGTATATCTGTTCCACCTAAAGCAATTGTTGCCCATGTAGGATCGCCTGCAAAAAGACTATTGTACTCAGGTGTCCTGAGTTGTCGTGTAATGCGAAGCTTGATAACAAAATCATCTATCAATTCTTGGATCTCGCGTTCAGTTATGGTTCCTTCCTTCAAATCCTTCTCGAAATAAACATCTAAAAAGGCATCAATACGTCCCAAACTCATGGCTGCACCATCTTGTTCCTTGACAGCACCAAGATAGGCAAAGTACAACCATTGCACTGCTTCTTTGCTATTCTTGGCGGGCTTCCCAATATCATAACCATATTGAGCAGCCATCTCTTTCAACTCTTGCAAAGACCTTATTTGTTCTTGAACTTCCTCACGAAGTCTTATGGTTTCTTCATCCATGACACGATTGAGTTGCTTGTTTAGGTCTTGTTTCTTGCTTTCAATCAACATGTCAACTCCATACAATGGAACTCTACGGTAGTCTCCAATAATGCGACCCCTGCCATAACCATCAGGGAGACCAGTAAGAATGCCACTCTTCCGTGCTTTACGCATTTCATTGGTGTAAGCATCAAATACACCTGCATTATGTGTCTTGCGGATAGTGGTGTATAACTTTTCAATATTGGGGTTGATTTCGTAGTTGTAGGCGCGCAGTGCACTCTTGACCATGTTCACTCCTCCTAATGGTTTTATGGCACGCTTCAAAGGTTTGTCTGTTTGCAGACCTACTATGATTTCATTATCTTTATCAATATAGCCTGGAGGGAATGCTGTGATTGTAGATGGTGTAGATGCATCCACATCTAAAACACCTTTTGACACCTCATCCTTCAACAACAAATTTACTTTACTCATAATAGACTTTGTCCGGTCAGTCGCAAAGCTAAGGAAACTATCGTCGCCTTTATATGGTTCATATCCTTTTTGGACAAAACCTTGAACATCAATTGCAGCAAGTGATGACTTGTGAAAGTATGTCTGTTTCATGCAACGTCTAGGAAGCATGACATGTTTAGAAGTCAGAAACCGTTTTCCTAACATCGAAAGCATTTTTTAATTATAATATACATAAAACAAAAAACTTATAACAATACTTCAATGCCATTTTTCACCAACAAATCGTATACATGTTTTACATCATCTTTAGCTAAGGGTTTTAAGCCATCTAAAGGATACTTGATACCCAACGTTTCCCACTTTTTTACACCCAATGTGTGATAAGGCAACAATTCAACTCCCTTACAAACTGTGCCAACGCTTTTGGTCAATGTGATTAGTTCCTCAATGTCTTTTTCACTATTAGTATAGCCAGGAATAAGCACGTATCTTATGTAGAATGGCTTATTCATTCTCACTAGATTATCCAAAAATGTAAATGCAAGATAGGGATAAACTCCTGTCAACTCTTTGTACTTCTCTGTGTTTGTATGTTTTATACAAAAAAGAACTAAATCTGTGTAGGGCAATACGGTTAGTTGATTTTTGAGGTTTGCTTGTCCAGCTGTGTCTAAACATGTAGTCAGTTGTAGTGCTTTAGCTTCTTGAAACAAAGCTGCAACAAAATCACCTTGCAATAAAGGTTCTCCACCACTGCAAGTGATCCCAGACATATCCTTTTTCATGTAAGGGTAAATGCGCCTTATCCGCTCCGCAATCTCCTTTGAACTCATTTTTGTCCCTTTCTTAATCTGCCATGTATCTGGATTGGAACAAAACTTGCATCGCAAGTAGCAACCTTGCAGAAATACCATCATTCTTATTCCTGGACCATCTATTGCACTAAATGTCTCAACTGAATGCACATTGCCAAACACCTCAGGTATATTGTTTGTTGACGAAAAACAATTTGTTTTGTGATTTCGAATCAATCTATTTGAAGTACGAGGAATACAAAATGGTTTCGAGATCATTCTAAACATTGTAGTATATTGATGTATGTTATACTTAGTATATTGCATTTAAACTTATTGAAAAACAACATATTCAAATATATATTTTTACAGATAACAGACACATTTTACACCTTGTGCATAAAGAGCAAATGTTAGATACGACAAAATACCTAAAATATACTTTTTACACAAAACAATAAATTTCATCATAATGTTACCCAACAGTTAGAGTCTTTTCACTGAATTATGTAGGACACCCTATTTTTCTCTTTTTATTACAGAATGTTTAAGAAAAAGTATGAGGTTTCAAAAGTTAAAAAATCTATTGAGATATACTACAAGACTAAAAGTTTTCGTAAAACCGCTACTATTTGTAACGTTAACAAAACAACTGTTCATAGATGGTGGTCTACTTTCCACAAGTTACTATTCAGACAACCTATACAAAACAAGAAAGTATAAACGACGAAAAAAAAATATTGTGAATTGCCTTTAGTCCTTCAAACTATTTTTGATACAACAACTTTAGAACATTGTCACTCAACTTCTAAAAAAGTTATTTGTTTTTCTTATTCTTATAAAGTAGCAATGGATGAAGTTGTTGACAGAACCATGGCTAATTTGAAGTTGATCAGTATGGTAAATAAAGGCGAGAAATTGTGTGTTAGGAAGGGACAATTAAACATTGAACTTTTTGACAGACTTCAATCTGTAAGAAGATGGTACAACAAAGACTCACGGGACAATTCTCTCATCCACATCCGTAATACCATAAATGACGCAATCAAAATATCCAAAGGACTTCTTGCCAACAATCTTCAAATAGACCTATCAGAGTGGATAGTCACTGCCCTTAATGAAGAAATAAAGAAGTGTGAAACAGGCCTGCAGAATTTGAAGACCACATACGAGGATGACTCGTCATTTGTTGCCAACTTAGATGTGATGATTGACAGGTGTAGAGCCCACACAGATGAAATTGACAAAAACCTGCTCACACGAGCATAAAAATAAAAGCTACAAGCCTACAAGTGAACAGTGCTTGGGACATCGCGACACAAACAAACCCGCCAAAACGGTTGTGTTTTGCATATGTTTTATTGAAGAGCACAGTAAAGTATGTATATGTTGATGCACATTCTTACAACACGATATACACGGTATATAAATATTGCCTTTTTATAGCATACGACAACATTCCCTCCTACTTTTTTGCACATCCTTATGAAACTGTATTGTGGATGATATGTTGAGTGTGATGTTGTTTTTGAATCAATAACTACCCAATCATCATCTAACTCTAATAACTTTGCATCTCCTACCATTACAATGACAATACAAAAAGACTTGTATAAACTTGGTAAGGACCAATATAAAAAATATATTCTAACTTACAAAGCAATCCACCAAGCAGATGGTTTCAATACAGCCTGACACGTTTCTTTATCCAAACAATATTCAATTTCCTTCAAACTCATGGGACCACAGACCTCCAAAGCAACTAGACCAGCCAACACCTTAAGAGACGAAAGTGGTTTGATGACCTCCTCTTTGTCACTCTTCTTCAGGAATGATGGTGAAACAACATGCTTGATGATCTCTCGCCTAAGCAACCACCCGTTCACAGCATCCCATATAGAAATGCTGGGTGCATCCTCGTGAAAGACATACACCTCTTGAACACAACCATTATCCAACAAGTCCTCAAAGAAGTAAAAGGGATCCTCAATAGGTTCTACCTCCCACCCGTCTTCATCGGTTACAGGTCGCGGATACATGACGCTTCCACCCTTACAATACACCTTACCGCCTATGACGCGAAACTGACGATCGTTGGTGTAAGTCACCACATACTGGTCAGTTTCGTAATCATAATCATCCAAAGCCTCCTTGATACCGATAACGGTTTGGTATCGCAAAACATCAAACAACTTGTTGATCCAGACTGCGTAAGCAAACATTGTCAAAACCTGTTAAAATGCCAAGTACTCTGTTAAAGTGTTCTTAGGGTCTAAATCTGTACTCATAGATACGCTTTTCAGTTTTTTGTCAATACATTATTATAAAAGAGCGTTTTTTACCAGTTGCTTGATGTGTAGCTTGTGTTCAGTACTGGATTTAAGCTGTAGACACTATTAGCCCATTGACCTATTGGTTCTTTAAGGTTTGACCATCCCAAGTCCAGTATTTCTTGTTCAGCGCGATATATCGCAAATGTATTTACGACAACTTGCGTATCTATAAAGAAGTTGGTGTTGTGGTCGCTCTTCTTGTATGTGTTGAAACCTACACACCAGCAAGAAGGATTGTTCTCAGGGTAAGGGTTCATTCGTTGCACTTTAATGTCAAAGTTGTTGCTGAATGTAGCGTAATCAAAATTGCTTGTGGTCGTAAAATCCAAGTTGGAATTGGTTGCCACACTTGGCACAAAGTCAACACCCAGAATGTTACTAGAATTGACAACGTCAGTTGCCCAGGTCTTCACATTTGGCAGAACATTGCTCCAAGCAGCATCAACAATATCATTGTTTGTATAATTTGATGGAAGCACATTACTTGACAGGTGGGATTCAAAATACATTACTCTATTATTGTTTTTGCAAATTACATTAAATCCAACACCAAAATCATATGTTCCCGTTTCATCAGTGTGTCCATTTTCAAAACCACGAATGTGTGTCATAAAACTTTCATTGAAGGTTTCAAGAGAGATATTAGACATGTTACGCAATATATATTTGCGTGTGAAAAAATTTAAACTTGGCGAACTGCATCGCCATAAGAGTGGTTTTTGAAAGTCAGCAACGTGTTTAGGGTTACCCTAACCCAAAACAATAAAAAAGAAACCTAACTTGTATATAGAGACATTTGTATATTCTTGGATGTAAAGCCAGACTTCTCATAAAATCCTATCAAGGCTTGATCACAGTCTAATATCAGCTTATAGCAGTTGAACTCATGCACAAAGGTGATTACGTAATCAACTAACATCTTGCCTATTTTTTTTGACCTGTATGCTGAAGATACAACAACATCTTCAATGTGTCCAACATTCTGACTATTATGTATAAACTTGGGTTCCACAAGAAGGGTGATACTTGCTATCACTTGTCTTGCCTTAGTGTCTTCCACCACAAATACATTGTGGTAAGGGTTTCGCATTATTTTCCAATATACATTTTGAAAACTGCCAAAAGACTTATCGTCAATCGTATCTGACAGTTGTGATAGCAATTCAAGATATCCTTTGTCTCCATCACCTTCTTCCACAGGTCTGATTGTCAAACCAATGTTTCTTAAATTGCTTTCAATTGCATAACGCTCTGACAATGATAGGTCGCTTGGACAATTAACATTAATTAACTCATGTTGTATTTCTTTTGGAACTTCAACCAACGTGAGATCTTTACGCAAGAATGCACAAATGTCTGTGAGATAATACTCATTTTGTGCATTGTTTGGCAGAAGTTTCGGTATATACTTCGCAAGGTGTTCAGAGGAAATCAAGTAGACGCCGCAATTGACCAACGTAATGCGCTTCTCTTCAGCGGTTGTGTCTTTCTCCTCCACAATACACAAGAAGTTTCCAGATGCATTTGTGATGATGCGCCCGTTACCGTAAGGCTTTTCAAGGTTCGTTACCATTAATGCAGGAGCCTTTGAACCAATGAACATTTCAAGCGTTGTGTCTACTAAAGGAGTGTCACCATTGAGTATCAAAACATTGGTATTGCTTGCTAAAAAGGGCAAACAACATTTCACAGCATCCCCAGTGCCTCTTGCAACAGGTTGATTGACAAATTTTATGTTATGTGAGGATTGTGCAAAATATGTATTGACTACACTTTGTATTTCGCTCATCGCACGACCACACACAATGTATATTGCTTTTACATTTAGTTGCAACACTTTCTTAATAATTCTCACAATCATTGGCTCCCCCATAACTTCGTGCAATACCTTGGGGGTTGTTGAACGCATGCGCTTTCCCTCCCCACCAGCCATGATGATTGCGTGTGTTTGCATATTGTGTGTCGTATAGATCTCTCTTGTCTCTTTTATCCAAGTATAACTTAAAGCACAATACTATTTCTTATATATGTAGCAAGATATACATATAGTGTATCAAATTTTTTTTGAGTATGTAGCAATCTTGCCTTTAGGCTTGTAAATATACTTTTCTATACTATTTATACAAATGGAAGAAACGCATTCTGAAACTGAAGCTGTAGAAGATATACAATTAGTAAAGATCAGCGATGCTGAAAATAAACATTTTCAATACCACATGAAGTTTCATTTTATGAGTGCAAAATTAGAGTGTGAACATAATAGAGACGCATTTTGGAGAATATATAGAAAGTTTAAAAGATACAGTGACTTATTATCAGTACCATTATTGGTTGCATCCAGTGCTACAGGTATTACATCTGTCACTTCAGTTTCACAATTTAGGTTAACTAACAATGTTGATGTTGCCCCTATTCTTACTGCAATATTTGGCGTCAGCACAGCAGTTCTTTCCAGCCTTCAAAAGTATTTCAGATATTCCGAAAGAGCGGAAAACTGTAAATATATCGCTAAATCCTATAACAGACTGTCCAAGAAGATAAAATACATCATGACTTTCATCGATAGTGAATCCTTGACGATAACATCAAATGACATTTGTAAATTCATGGAAGACATCAACAAAGAGATGATATCTTTGTCAAGAGAAATTGATGAACAGCCTATTGAGTTAATCAAGTCAAGACTTGACCATGTAAAAGTGATGCAAGACTTGAAAACTTTTTACGTAACGCATCACCCAATGAAAAAAGGAGATACAACTATTAACATTCCATCAGCTTTAGCGGATATTGAGATATAAAAAATACAAATAATCTCAAATTCAACCCACTGTGACAACTTTTGCAAGATTTCTTGGCATATCTGGATTAATACCCTTTCTTAAAGATAATTTGTATGCAATAACTTGTAGCGCCATGTTGTTCCATAGGAAGCCAAATTCATTATTGGTAGGGATTGGAATATCTGCACATTCATGATTACCAATGAGAATTGGCTTACCATTTCTACAACGGATCTCTTCCATAGCATTGCACACACTTGCATAATCTGATTTATCGCTCAATAGACACAAGACTGGAATACCATTTGTAATGAGGGCTAATGGTCCATGTTTCAAACTTCCTGTATATGTTCCTTCGCAATGTACGTACGCAATCTCCTTGATTTTCAAAGAGCCTTCAAGTGCTATTGCCATGTCTTTCCCTTTAGGTCCCAGGATGAACATAGATGGTGTGTCAAGTTCCCTAAGGATATTGTAGTAATCCACGTTGTTTTGTAGCATGTCCAATATTTCTTCTGTTTTATTCATAAAGTCCTCTAATGACTGCACCAATTCCTTACGTTGATGAATGTTATTCTCGTCTAATTTACTATTAAACCATAGAGTAATCATCACCAGAACTAATACTTGTGCTGTGAAAGATTTGGTAGATGCAACTGCAACTTCTCTACCTGCATGGCAATATACTCCACAGGTTGTTTCACGTGCTATGTAAGATTCAACTACATTCACTACACCAATTGTTAATACATCTTGAGCTTTGCAAATCTCAAGACATTTAATCAAGTCTCTTGTTTCACCACTTTGTGATATCATTACAACTGCAGTTTCCATCCTCTTGTTTTCTTGAATAGTGTCCGTGTCAAACTCCGCAGCATTAAGGCATATAGCATTTAGCTGAGGGCAGTACCTTCTAAAGAAGTATTGCCCTATCAAACCTGCATGATACGATGTTCCACATCCTAATAGAATAATGTTTTTGCATTTCACCAAACTATTGTAATTGTCGTCGAGACCACCAACACGAATAGTGCCGTCTGAGCATATACGACTGCCAAAGACCAATGTTTTGTTCAAATGGACTTGCTCGTTAATTTCTTTGAGCGTCCAATGTTGATAAGGATAAGGTGAAACATCAGTTGCTTGATAGTGCAATTCCTTTGTTTCACAATCCAGAGTACAATTGGCTGACATTTGATACAACTTATCCTCAACAACATTGCTGTATTTTGAGTATCTTTGATCCTTTGTCATAAGTCCAGCTGTCTCAGAGGTCACCACGATTTCATCATCTGTTTGAGCTAATAGCAATGGAGATCCATGCCTTGTAAAGTACAGCTTATCACAATCAACCGATATGATTGCAAATGCCCATGTTCCCTCCAACATCTCCAGAGCCCTTTTAATCGCTTTGGGCAATGGGAGTTTTACGTTGAGATATGAAATCAGGTTGACAACAACCTCACTATCCGTTGCACTCTTAAAACATACGCCTTTGGATTGCAAGTCTTGCTTGATGCTCGCGTAGTTCTCAATGATACCGTTATGCACAAGTGCAATCTTATTCCTATAACATATGTGAGGATGAGAGTTGGTATCATTCACTTCTCCGTGGGTTGCCCATCTTGTATGAGCAATACCAATAGAGCAAGTATTGAACGCATGTTCCCCATCTACCTTCAGTTTCTGCAATGCAGTTGATGCATCATCTGATGCATGCTTCCTTATCACAATCTTCTTGGTGGATGAAATACCACAGATACCCGCTGAATCATAACCTCTGTTTTGCAATTTCTCAAGGCACCCAAACAAGAAGTTGAACACTCCTTGCTTCTTGCTCACAATTGCTGAAATACCGCACATGTTGTGTTTATCTGTTCTGGACTGCTTCTTCTGGACTTCTACCGTTTTGTTTGCTGTATGTACCTTAGTGTTATGTTGAAACTTAAATGAAAAAAATAATAATGATAATTTCAATTTTTTTACAGTCATGCTATAAACGTACTTGACAAGACTACAGACACTATCAACACCATACCAGACACCATCACACGACCACTATCCGACTTGCGCTTCTTTGGTGGAGATGGTGTTTGCATAGGTGGTGATGTTTTCACTTCAACTTTAGGTGGAGGTGTAATAGTTGGGTCAATCACCTTAGTGTTGCATGCATTGTTGATGAACTCGGTTTGAGATACATCAGTAATGTAAATGCATTTTGTTGCGTTGACTCTTGTGATGGTGTTCATTAGTACTTTCACACCAACAATATTCTTCAAACATACACCAATATTGTTATTAGACAAAATGTTGTTGTTGATAGACACGTTTTGAGACAGTTCAAATCTTACTCCACAATTGTTATCATCAACATGACCAGTAATGTTGCTCCAAGAAACATTGACATATGTGTTATTACCGATGAATGCTATACCATGCCTGCCATTGGATGAAGATGAACTGTCGTTAACCATCACAAAGCTTGACCTTCTTACTAACCAACCATCATACTGGCAAGAGTTGATATGAACATTGCTAAAGTTCATGTAGGATGAACTATTTACGAACACCCCGTTCCTGAAGTTAGTCAAGCGAACGTTGTCAAGTGAGCCATATGTCATATTCACGAAAGCAACACCATTCAACTCAAACTTAGTTCCAGTGGCATTGTTAAGGCCATCTAGCACCATATCAAAAATCGATACATTGTATGTATCACTCACAACAAACATTGCAAGCCCCAACACCTTCGTGTTATTGAAAAGCAAAGTAGTCATCGCTTCAGTGCCCCTTATCATAACATCTGGTGTGCTTATGAAAGATGAACGTGTCATGTAATAAGTCCCTTGTGAAATCTTGATTTGTTTGTATCCATTTGTGATTGCAGAATAGATATAACCTTGTATATCAGTGTATTGCTTTGTGAAATACGTTGCATTTGCGTTGTCTCCTATCAAGGCTTCTTGACCATTGATACAAGAGCATCCACAAACCATCAATAGCATAACATAAGCAATGAACTTGTTCATCATTATGTCTGTGTATCACTTGTATACTCCGTTTATACTCAATTAGCGTGTTATGAATATCACTACTATCATAGCATTCTTCAAATTTTTTGGTAAAAAAATGATCTATAATTGTATAAGCATGGTGAAGTCTAAAATTAATACGGATGTTATAGTTCCTTATAAATTCAAATTGCCCCAAAGAAGCTTCACGAATGTTTTGAAGAACCTTGATTATCAGAGTGATATGAAGAAGATATTTTCCATCTTTACCATGAGTTCCAAGACGTTCAAGGTGTTAGCAAGTGATGGCAAGTTTGTGAACAATGACGTAGCCAACGTATTTAAATTATTCAATCAGTATATTGCAAACGATGTGAAATTATCAATCAATGCTGATAGAAAAATACTTCTGTACAACAAAGAAAATGTTGCTAACTTCAAGTTGTTGTCTGAAACATTGCACTATTTAATCATCAATCTTGACATCACCCCAATCAATATTGACTATGTGACATTAGAATACATTGATAACGGGGACGTTGCAAAAGGAACATTGCAACTAAAACGAGGTGAAGTGCTTCTTGTTAAACCTCACAATTGGATAGAATTTGAACCAAAGAAAAAACACAACTTCATCTTAGTAGAAGTGGAACCAAAGGTCGAGAAAGACGGAGTGTTTCAAATATACAAATATGATGACTACATCTTGTCAAAGTAATTCATCTCTTGGTAATGCAAAAAAATGCTTAAGATTAGCTACTGAGTTATCAATCAATAGAAACAATGGCCGAGAAAAGTCGCGAGTTGGATTTTGGTTCTGCATTGTTAGCAGGAGGACGAGAAGGACTTTGCAACGTGCTGATTTTTCAACTGATCACTCATGTAGTCCCCGCACTTACAAATGTTATAGGAAACGTTGCAAAGACTGTTGTCCGCAGGCGTATTGAAAACCAGATTGCCAAAATTTCATGTGTTTCTACAAGACAACGCAGTTCTTCATTAAGATTGTATAGAACCTACGACAAAGAACCTACTAGTAATACCCTTGTTGATGCGGTAATAGCACATGTTAGTGAATTACCACAAACAAAACATGTCAAGCGAACACCCGCTGGTATTTTTGTCATGGCTACTGATGATGAAATAGAGGTATCACCTGCAATATATGTCAAGAAGGTAAGTGAGCGTTTTGCAGATGATAAACTAGAACAGTTGGTGATTGATGTGTTTTCGTATGAATACGATTTAACAACACTCAGGAAGTTCCTTGAGGATCTTGAAGTCAAATACAATATGTCTCTTGCTAATCAACTTGGCAAGAACACATTTTACTTTGATGAAATCCCTTTTGTTCTTCCAATGACACTTGAAAAGATACCTGATCTCTCAAAAGCCCCAAAGAATATTGTCTTTTCAAGCTTTGTTTTGCACACTAACAAGAGTCTGAAAAATTTGTATGGTGATGCAGTCAAATTGATAAGAAAAAGAGTGCAATTTTTCTTGAACAATAAAAGGTGGTATGAAGAAAAGGGTGTTCCATATACATTGGGACTGTTATTGCATGGTGTTCCTGGTGCAGGTAAGACAAGTACTATAAAGTCCATAGCCAAAGACACAAACAGACACGTCTTAAATATCAGATTGACACAAAATACTACAATCACGCAGTTGAACAGTCTTTTTTTTTCTGCGAAGGTGCATGTAGTCCAAGATGGTGTCAACAAGATATTTGACATTCCCATTGATAAACGGATTATTGTCCTTGAAGATGTAGACTGCTTGACTGATGTTGTTTTGGATAGAGAACTTCAAAAGCAACAATCATCACTTTCTACGACTATTGACAATAAGTGTAGTGAAAAGATAAACCTCTCAACAATACTCAATATACTGGATGGTGTCCTCGAACAACCAGGACGCATTATCATCATGACATCAAACCATCCAGAAAAACTTGACAAAGCATTATTACGCCCAGGAAGAATTGATGTTGTTGTCAAGTTTGAACGTTGCAAACGACATGAGATAAAAGAGTTGATAGAGGCATTAGCAGACAAGCATGTTAGCGTTGAAGAAACTAAGAGTTTCGTTGAGGATGAATACACGCCAGCAGAGGTATCTCAAATTGTATTTGAGTGTATTGAAGATTATGACTTGATGATCGCACGATTAAGCAAACGTAAGCCTCCAAACATAGACATGAATACCGTCAATACCGAAATCAAGACACAGACGTCCAAAGAATTGCAAGCTAAAACCTATTCTTCAAATGAGAACCCTGTAGAATTACCTTGCGATTATGTTGCAAATACACAACATGCTTTCAATGATCAGATGTATAGTACTATTGGTTATCATGGATTTGCGGGGTCAAATGAATATTCATTTCTAGAAAACATTAACTAGAATATATGTATAATGTTTTGTTGCAAACTAAAAAAATGAAATGTACAATGCAAGTTTCCATCACAGCAACACAGTTGAAACAATGATGTCTCAAACATTTCACCAGTTTACTGAGTTACGTCCAGAGTTGAAGAAACATATCATTGCACAATTGGATAAACCCAAAGACTACTTGAATGCCGTGCTGGCTGTAGTTGACGCGGAATTTTGTCCATATATGAATATACCAAACAGCATAAAAGACTTCAACAACAAGAGCTTCACTACTCTCACGGCAATTATTAAGGAATTTCAAAATGCCAGCACAGGTTTGCGACAAGAGTTTACAAATAATTTATCACTAAAAAAACGACATTTTGACTTGTTTATAGCAGGCTATCCTAATTCATCCTTGCTGAATACCACACAGTACTTCAATGAATACAACCATACTATGCAACGAATGGTTGGTCATGTTGCAAGGAACATGCTAAATAATGAGTTGGAGTATTATTATGCGTTCAATGATATCGCTGGCTTACACCTTCACACATTTAACGCAATAAGGCTCAAACAACACGTGCAAGATTCCGCAATGAATGCACTATTTACTGTTGATGACGATGTGGTTCATGATGACAAGATTATCATTGAGTTTGAATCAAATGTAATATTCATCATAGAGTATAATACATGCACTATGCATGAAGACGGCAAACAGTGGATAGAAGTATCTGCAACATGCTACAACAGATACAACAATCGAGAAATGAAATTGGTATCAGATATATCTTACAGAGATGACAAAACATTGGAATGGATTGAGGATGAGCCGTTTGATTGGCTCAACAAATTCATCACTTCCGCCAAGACAATGTTGGGAGAGAAGCATGTATTGGGTATGATGCAAGACATAACGTACAGGAGCAACACAGAGCAGTTTTGGCGCAAAGCATATTTTGAGACCGATGTCTTACCACAGCTGCTTACTTTGACTTATTAGACTTGACTGGTCTTGTTGTCTTCTTTGCTGTTCTAGTAACCTTTCTGGACTTTTTTCTTCTTCCACCAGTTTGAGGTGTTGTAGATGTGGTAGTAGTTTTTGCAGAGAACCAACCAGAGAACCAAGGTTTTTTGGGGCTGTCTTGGGTTTGGTTTGTTGATTGTGGTGGTTCAGTTGTTGTCCTTTTCATCGTCGGGTTCAGGGTCGGGTTACCATTATCATCAGTATAAGCCGAACTTGCTGTCGTACTTTGAGAACCACCCATTTATAATAAAAAGACAAAACATTTTTGCCAAACTTATGGAATTTCAACATCATACACAAATTATTATTCTAATCTCAAATAATTAAGAACACTCTTTTGGTTGCTTTGATATACTTTGTGTTGACTTGCGTTGAATATATATGTATATTCATTTATTGCATAAAAAAAATTCTACAATGTACCCAAAAAGTATACTTGTTAACTCGTGCTTTCCAATTTCTGTTGAAACTTTTCTAGGTATTTACATATGAACACTAAGTCTTTATCATCATGACTTGAGCATACAGACATAACTTTTGTAAGCCCTTTGGAGATAACAACTTCATTGATTTGCATTATTTGATACAACAACGCTTTCTCAGATACGCCAAGGGTAGATCGATCATTGACGTGACATACTGTTGCTGTGTCATGTTTTTTTTCATCCTTGTCTATGTTGGAATTGATAGTGTAGGATGTACTTGCTACTTGTTGTGGAATACTTTGTGTAGCTGGTGATCTCGATGCATGTTGTTTCTTGTCATCTAAGACGTGCAAGGACTTGTTATTGTGTATAACCTGTGCAACTTCCTTTGGAGGTGTATTTATTACAACATTTTTTTCTTTCGACAGTTGTGAAGGATTTATCAACTCAATAGAAGATGTGTTTGGCATTGATATTACTTTGGCATATGTGTCTATGTGCGTAGACTGTGAGGATTCGATTGCATGATACACTTTCAAGGCAAATAATTCGTTTAACTTCTGCACAGTCTTGGTGATTATTTTTGGCACTTCGTTGGCATCGACCTTTGACTTATTTATTTGAGTTTGAAACACTCTATCTATCACATCGTCATTGTTTGATGTGCATTGGAATATCAAACGGTGTCGAGATTGATTAATGAACTCTCTCTTGTCGTAATCGCCCGATTTCTTGTCTCGGTGATCAAGAAGTAATCCTGTCTCCTTTCTGTTTCTTTCCAAGTGCGTTCCACAAGTCAGAGGCATGATTGCTTCCTTTGTGACCTTTGCACCAGGGAATAAGCGTTCCAATATGTGTTTCTCTTTTGATTTTTGTTGTGGAACTTGACTATTTGTGTCCTTTTCATTCTCAAACATTATGTATGAATGCTGTAAAATGAGCTCACCAATATGTTCTAGTTTTCGTACGTCATCAGTAGACCATGGTTTTAACGTGTGTGAAAAACCCTTATTTTGAACAAACCCAATCAAATGATTGTTGTTTCTCACCAATACTTCTAGCCGATGATTAAACAAGGGATTTGTATAGAGCTGCAGAACGTCTATACCTTTAAAAACTTCATTTTCAATATGTTCTAAGTGAAGTGGATCAAGTGGTATGCATTTCAAAACAACTTGTTGTTTGTTATTGATAGTCTTTGAAAAACTGATCTGCAATCCATCCTTTAGATGCCTAAAATAATTTCTACAAACGGTATAATATATATTCCTGTCGGTTATTTCATCGCTACTTATCAACTCATCAAGTTCGTCATATGTTCCAGAGGTTAGATTTATTCTTGCAATTGTGCCATGTCCCACATTGCCAAGCGGAGACGCATTCCACATGTTTTCAACAACCGTACTTGCATGATTGATACATATAGTTCCTGCTTCTCTCAACCTTCCCCATGCTACCTTAGAGTATCGTAACTCGTCATCTTTTTGTTTGCTTATAACAGTGGTGACGTTCAATTTACTGAGAGTAACCAAAGCGACTTTACCACCTATACCTTTTTTCCCAAGGGATTGCAAAGTCAAATCATCTTTATCTCCAAACATCTCAAAATACTTGTCAAATCCAGTTTCGTCCATACCTTTTCCATCATCAATAACGTCCAAATAGAGAGTTCGAGGTTCTGTTTGCGTATTGGAAACCAATTCAATTAGTATATTTTGAGCCCCTGCATCAATAGCATTGTCAATTAACTCATTCACACAATCAGCGTTATTGAAACCAAGATCCAAGAACCTTTTCAAGAAGTTTGAATAGTGAATCTTACCAGTCCTAATGCCATCAGGAAACAAATCTGCCATTGTATATACGTCAACGGTGTCGTGTCACCTTAGTAGGTTCTTGCATAAACTTGTTTATGTAGTGTTCAAATTTATTTGGGACTTCTACAAAAAAATGACTAGAAATTTTTTAGTATTGCAGCAATTTCAGCACTAGTAAGTTTTTGTCTGTTGCTTTCATCTTCATCGTCTTCTTCATCGCTGATCATGTAATCAGCATAGAAGTACCTGCGGATAAAGACAACATCATCATCAGGGTTTTCACGTTTGAAAGAGCCTTTGGCAAACTCTACTTCACCACAACACTCGTCACTTCCGTCATCAATCCAATAATATAGTGTGATGCTGAGAGATCGCATTTGCTCAGATATGTATCGTAAAAGTTCAACTGTTCCAAAAAATCGCAAAATTCGCAACCTTATCTAATGACGTTAGGTCTTGAAAAATGTTTTTTGTGGTCTTTAAACCTATATAACAATTATTAAAGTATCAAGTTCATGAAGCCATTTTGGAGAGACGATTACAAGGATTTCTATGATGAGTTTTGGTTGCCGAATTCTACATGTCTTGGCGACGT
>JACCDR012301292.1_pt1 | contig 25325 bp, 30 predicted proteins | sample 7446431 | NCBI WGS metagenome assembly JACCDR01 (sample SAMN15323443, study PRJNA562643) | freshwater metagenome | isolation source: river surface water | place: USA:Blue River Watershed | collected 2017-08-17 | reverse complement strand
GTAGGTGTATGGTCCGTGTCTCAGTACCATCGGTGGGGGTCAGGCTCTCACCTCCCCTAGACGTCATAGCCTTGGTAGTCCATTACACTACCAACTAGCTGATATCGCACAGGCCATTCCCAAAGCGAAATTCTTTACTCTTGCGAGACCATCGTGTATTAGTCCACCTTTCGATGAATTATTCACGACTTTGGGGTACGTTCCTATGTATTACTACCTCGTTCGCCACTAACAAGCGATCCCATTCCAGAAATCTATCATTCTTGTATTGCTACTTGAACTCTTTCAAACTTTCATGGGGCTTGTCCGTTCGACTTGCATGCCTTATCCACGCCGCCAGCGTTCATCCTGAGCTAGGATCAAACTCTAACTAAAAAGTTAAGAACGAAACAAAATAAAAAACAGCACGTTGTCCGAAGACAGGTTGTTTTTAAATCTCTGTTCGATCCTGCTCTGAATCATTAAAAACGAAATAAACTTTAGAGACTTGCTGTCCTCCCCAGAAACTCACGGGGAGGGTTCTCTATTTACTCACTATTCACTTTTCAAAGTAAAACGCCCGTATCAACACTGATATAGACGTGGTGGGAGTATATACCATCCAGATTTCAATGTCAAGTCTTTTCTAAAAGAAAAATACCCTTCTTTTGAAAGGGTATTTTTCTTTTGATTTATGCAGATTTTATACTACTGAACTAGTGTAAAAAATGCGTCTGAAAGGTCTGTTCCCCACTGCAACCATGTAGGATTTGCAGGTCCTGTGTAAGATGAAGTAAGTACAAAATCTAGTTTTAGTTGATAGTTACTACCAGGCACTAATGCTGGAGAACCGGAAACAGGGACTAGTTTTACCTGCTCTGTTCCGTCGTTAGGGGTTTGCTTAACTAAAAGATATTGAACTGTTCCAGTACTGGTGTTTTGCACTAAACTAATCTGGATATCAACGCCAGTAGGTATATTACAATTAAACCACATAACATCCATCGAACTACCTATCGTAAATTTTTCACCACCATTAGGTATTGCAACGACTACGTGAGGAGAATTAGAGCTCATACATAGATCAGTTGCAATTGTAGGATTTGTGCCCACTAATGGCTTTGTACAAGGTTGACCAGTAAGAGTATTGAACACTGTCAGAGGCCAGACACAACCCAAGGGCCATCCGGTATTTGCATTTGTTCCAGTACCAGGATTATTAGGAGTGGTGATATTTGGATCTAAAATTGAAAAATTATTATCTGATGTATCTGTGTAAGTGTTTGAACCAGTTGTTACAAACAATTGTATTTTGAACAGATTATCAAATGCCACGGGGACACTTGGAGTATTCTGAGGATTCATTATAAGAGTAGGACTCAACTGAAAACCAAAGCCACCAGTATTAGTAGTACCTGTAGTTAAAATAATATCATTAGCATGCAATAAAATAATTTTTACTTTTGCATCTGTAGGTATATTGCAAGTACTCCATGCTATCTTTATAAAATCAGTATTATTGTAAACCTCGCCACCATTTGGTGTATCAACTTCTACTAAAGGAGCTGTATTTGTGTTGCAAGCTACAGATAGATTTTGGACCTGATTTGTATTTGTGGTATTAGTGTTTGTGGTATTAGTGTTTGTGGAGTTTTGTAAGTCTGTATTCGTGGTATTTGTATTTGTGGTAGTAGTGTTTGTGTTTGTTGTGTTAGTATTTATTGTAGTGCTATTATTCTGCGTTGAAACAGAGTTACATGTTAGATTTTTTATAAATGCAGAGGTGATCGCCCCGACGACACCATCAGGTTTCAAACCATAATTCAACTGGAATTGAATCAAAGCTGCTTTTGTCTTATAACCAAAATAACTTGTTGCTGGTGTACCAGTGAGGTACCCAGAAGCAATCAGAAAGTTCTGTAACTTTGTAACCTCAGAACCCTTGCTACCTAATTTTAGTATTGGTGGTACTTTTATAACTGTACAACCCACATTTTGTACAGCACTCTGTGCTGAGACTTGTGCAGGTCTAAAAAAAGGAATCATGACCAAGACCAACAGAAGAAACAAACTAAATATATTTTTCTTCATATAATGTTATTATTAATAATAAAGCTATGTACTGTATAGAGACGTACAAGCCATACACATATTACATTATACAAAAACGTTAGCTAAATAAGCAAACAAAACATATCTCTAATATATCACCAGACCTTCTTAGGAAAATTTTTGCATCAAAACCGTACGTAAGTCATCGATCTTCTTCTCTTTCTCTAGTGCTTTTAAAGCTTCAGGATCTTCTTTGATTAAAATGTTTGATATTATTTGGATTTCCTCAAAAACGATTGACTCAAATTGAGGAATGATACTTACAAAAAAACCAGTTATCTCATCGGTGGAACCACCATTCTCTATCATTTGCTCGTAGGTAGAAAGGTCTTCTACTTCTAGCATTGGTATAACCCTAAGTAAAACTGATTGAAAAACAATCCGTATAAGGAGCGACATCAAATCATCCTGACTTGTAGCATCCAAACCATCCAAGGGAAAAGTGGTTTTTATTCTATCCTTTATATTTTCATTTACAGCATGTCCAATTTCCTGCATGTGTGAATCTAAATCTCAGAAGTAATTATATTTGCCTCTTTAAGAAATTCATTTTTTTTATCCTCAATAATTTGAGCAAAATTTGGAATTTTTTCAAAGAAAAAATTTAACATTTCATCTGGCTCAGGATTTGTATCCATTAATTTTTCATATTCTTCTAAATCGACTGGAGACAAAATCGGTAGAACTTCTACTAAAACTTCTTCAAAGATTGTTGTGCCTATCTCTGCCACTTGCGCTTCAAGCAAATCAGGCGCTACTTTATCTAGCCCAAATAAATCCACCAGACTTTGATTATTTTTATTTATTGTATTCATTGATATCTGTATTATTTAAGCTGCTAATTTTTCTGCATCTTTTTTATCTTTATATGCTTTTTTCTCCAACTTCAATACTTTCTTTGAGTTGATTTTGAGTTCATCAGCTTGATCTGTGCCCAGTCTACGAGCACCTCCACCACCAGGTAAATTCAATTCTGTACCTATTAAACCATTTGCATAAGTAAGAGTGCCTTTGACTACACTTCTGGCGATTTGAAGTTCTTTGATTGTTTTAGTTATTTTATCCAACTCGTTTGACACTTTTTCAATATTGGCTAGAAAATTTTCATTCTCCGGAGATATATCTATCTGAGAAGAGAGTTCTTTGGCTCTTGCTTCATATTTCTCAATTTTCTTTTTCAACATATCATTCAACTGTTCTTTTGAAACTAATGCCGCCCCTGTAGCAGCCGCTGCCACCCAACCACCCATAAGAAAGACAAAAGATGTACCAAGTGCGATACCTGCATACTTCATTTTTTTAAAATCTATTGAAGGATTTTTTGCTTCAAGCGTATTACTTGTTTGTTCAGAAAATTTTGGAACACCTGTATGGTCTATATTTTTTTCATCAAATTTTGGCACCTCGGTTGTACTGCTGTTTTTTTCACTGAAAAGATTTGTCATTTTTTTAACAAAATCAGGACGCTTCTTGGACAAGAAATTCATAGTACCCGCAGCCAAAGCACGGAAACCTGTCGCGGTAGCAACACGAGTACCCAATTGAGCCAAGGCGGTAGTAGGAGGAACTATACCCACTGCCGTGGCTGTACCCAAAAACAAAGAACCCGTGATGCCCGATTGAAGGAATTTTTGGGCTACTCTACCTTTTGGTGTCTCCTCTAATCCCTTATACCATTTATTAACTTTCGTATAATACCTGACCAATGGACCCGAATTTTCTATTTTATCCTGTCTGTGTTTTTTCTTTTCTTTGATTAATAAGTCGAGTGCGTACTGACGCAATTCTTGTTCTAATGCTGCGCTCTCTTCAGGGCTCAGATCCTCCTCCCTGCCTGATTCAAGGGCCTTGATTTGTTGCTCATTTCGACGCTCAGCGATTTTTTCTTGCATCTTGAGAGCGACTTTATTGATATCAATTTTTTTTTCAACTTTCTTTGTTTCTTTTTTTTCTGAGGTGTTTTTATCTTCTATTTTGATAGATGGAGCAGTGTCTTGCTCTGGCTCTGATGCAAGAGAATCTGCAGAAGGCTTCACCTCTGAAGGATTTTTTGTGTCTTTTAAAATGTTTTCCAAACCTGGTGCTTCGGCTCCCATATTGCAAATATTATACTACTTTACCAAATAACTCCCAAACCGAATCAGATGACAAGTATACCCTCCAGGATTTTTGACTAGATAATCCTGATGATATTCTTCGGCGGGCCAAAAACTGGTCAGAGGTTCTAGGGTGGTTACCACAGGGCCTGCCCAGCGTTTTGAATCATTCACTATTCTTATAAAATCCTCTGCCTGCTTTTTCTCATCGACATCCGCATAGAAAATCGTCGAACGATACGAAGTACCCATATCATTGCCTTGTCTATTCAAAGTAGTCGGATCGTGAATCTGAAAAAAGAAATCTAAAAGATTCTGATATGAGGTCAGACTCGGGTCGTATTCTATCTCCACCGCCTCTGCATGCCCTGGATGATTTTCATAAGTCGGATTTTCATTTGTGCCGCCAGTGTATCCGACAGTGGTATCGACCACGCCCGGTTGCTTGCGAATCAAATCCTCCATCCCCCAGAAACACCCTCCTGCAAACACTGCCTTTTTGAGCATTTTATTACTTTAAATTTAGTAAAATTTTTTATTTATTATCCAAATCAGTGATTTTTAATGGACTGATTATTTCAGATGGGTTCATATCTATCTCACCATATGCTTCTTCGTATTTCTTTACTTGCTCATTCATCCACATTGAAATACTTTTCATTATATGAGGAGTAGTAGAAAAACTATCGAGCATATTTCCAGAAGTTACAGAGAAAAAGAATACTCCTTTGCCGAAAGCACCTAGTGCCCCATCGGCAAATTTTTTTGGTAAGTCATTTATATTTACTTTTGTTGGATCTATCATTTTGTGTTCAATAAGTTAATTGTTAATACTCTTTAAGTATACTACATATAACACCCCTACCTAAAGCAAAACCCCGGATATCCGGGGTTTTTGAAGGCTTACTCAGCAGTAGGTTCTACAGCGACAGGGGCATCCGTGGTCTCAGGAGCAACTGTGTGCTCTGCTGGTGCAGTAGTTTCTTCTACTGGCTTTTTTGTTTCTTCAGTATCCATAGATGATTTCGTTTGATTGATAAGGAGTCGACTATCCTAACCATAGCACGTATCAAAGAATTCACCTACGCATTCTAATTCTCAGCGACGTCCACCGCCAAAAGTTTACTTGGATGCTGATGCCCGTTTATGATGCGGACTTTGTTGGTAGAGATTTGGTAAAATTCAGCCACAAGTTCGATGATACGGATATTTGCCATATTCCTCTCAGCTTTTTCTTTGACCTGTGCATCAAAATACCCAGGCTTCTTTTCCAAGAAACTCTCCTTCCTTGCACCAGCGATGATGTTCACTTTTACATACATATTATTTTAACGCGCCTTCTTTTCTAAGTAGTGCGATTTTTGCACTCTGTCCTCCGCGATTATAATCACCTATATTACCATCAGTACGAATGACTCGGTGACAAGGCACAGATTTATCGTAATTATTTTTCATAAAATTGCCCACGGCTCTACTCGCTTTTTCATTCCCGGCTTTTTTCGCAACTTCTTTGTAGGTCAAAGTTTTACCTTTCGGTATTTTGCGGACCACGTCTAGAACTTTTTCTTTAAAAAATGACATATTTAAAAGATAATTAAATTTTATTTAGATATTTTTGTCTCTCGTTTTCATCAAACTTCTCGATAGAGTATCGGAGCATGGTGCGTGGGAGGGATGATGCTTTTTTGTCTAAATATTCGCGAAGCCTTTGCTCATCCTTCTTCCCTGCCTCACGGAGCATCCAACCACAGGCCTTGTGTATGAGGTCGTGTTTGTGCTGGTCTAAGGTGTCGACTATTTTATAAGTCCAATCAAGTTCTCCTTTTCGAATGAATGCAAACGTCGCCACTATGGCAATGCGTTGTTCCCATAAATCTTTTGAATGAGAAAGTGTCAGCAGTATTTTTCTGTCCTGTTTATCGAGCAAAAAGTCCCCGAGTATCTGATGTGCAGTAGAATCCACCAAATCCCAGTTGTTCACACATTTGGTATTCGCCAAGTAGAATTTCACAATATCCGCCTTGCCTTTGATATCTGCTTTTTTATATTGCCCTACCAAAATCAAAAGCCCTACGAGACGCACCTCATGTACTTTATTTTGCATCAGATTCAATACATATTTGCGAGGCAAACCGATATGTTTCTCTGCTATTTTCCTAGAAGTAGGCACATCGATACCCCAAAAGATATCCCCTTCACCATACTGCCCTTTACCAGTCTTGAAAAACCTATCGAGCACAGCACCTTTCTTTTCGTTTCTATACCTCTTGAGTTCATTTATGATTTTCTCATCCATGATTCTCAGTATACACGAAAAACACCAAAGAACCGTATTAGGCTGGTCCACGGATTGCTTTTCCAGAGAAAATATGCGATACTCTACGCATGGATTTGGTAAAGCAAATTCTGCCTTACGCGCAGATCATACTTTCAGTCATATTAGTGCTCTCCATCTTGCTCCAGCATTCAGGTGCGACTGCAGGTGGCGCATTGGGCGGCGATTCCGGCTCTTTTCACAGCACTCGCCGAGGATTTGAGAAATTCCTTTTCATTTTGTCTATTGTTTGTGGCATACTCTTTGCTTTGACAGCTTTTCTGTCTATCGTACTTGAAGTAAAAGCGTAAACGCTACACTTTTTATTTATGCAAAATTTATATACTCTAGTGCGTAATTGGCGTTTGCCTGCTCGTATAAAAGGAGCACTTTTCCGTTTTTCTCGTACAGAATGGCGAGTATTTTTTATACTTTTGCTTACTCTGAGCGTGAGTACATTAGGATTACTAAATGAAATAAATAACTATTTCATGACAGAAGAACCTATGCGTGGTGGCATAGTGTCAGAAGGTATTTTAGGCACTCCGCGTTTTGTAAACCCAGTACTTGCTTCTTCAGATGCTGATAGAGATTTAGTGGCGATTATATACGGAGGCCTTATGCGCAAAACACCAGACGGCAACCTGACACCAGATCTGGCTCAAAAATACGAAATCTCAAGTGACGGGCTTCAATACACCTTCACATTACGTGAAGGGATAACTTTTCATGATGGTAAATCTGTAACAGTGGACGATGTGATCTTTACAATAACAACTGTCAAGGATCCATTAATCAAGAGTCCAAAAAAATCATCTTGGGATGGAGTAAGTGTAGAAAAAATAGATGAAAGAAATATCAGGTTTACTTTACGACAACCTTACAGTTCATTCCTTGAAAATACCACCTTGGGAATATTACCGGCTCATATCTGGGAAGGTTCTCCTATAGAATTAAATGAAGCAAACATGAAACCCGTTGGTACTGGACCTTTTAAATTCAAAAAAATAATAAAACAATCTTCTGGAATTATCAAAGAATTCAAATTAAGTCGTTTTGATGATTTTATTCTAGGTAAACCATACCTATCTGGTCTAACACTTAGATTCTATCAATCTGAAGAGGATTTGATAAAAGCGCTCACTTCTGGTGAGATAGAACAAGCAAGCGCAATATCCCCTGATAAAGCAACTATACTAAAACAAGACGGTCAAAATATCAGATCTCTCTTACTACCAAGAGTTTTTGGTATTTTCTTTAATCAAAATCAAAATCAGGTATTTACTAACAAAAGTGTTGTAAAGGCGATAAATACTGCCATAGACAAAGAAGCAATAGTGTCACAAGTATTAGCTGGTTATGGTGCACCAATAGACGATCCACTACCTACAACCACTCAGGATTATTACAAAATAAGTGCAAACCATAATCAAAGTAGAGAAGAAAGGTTAGCCAAGGCAGCTGAAATTTTAGCCAAAGATGGGTGGGTTAAAAATGAATCTGGCATTCTCTCAAAAACTACTACGGACAAAGATAAAAAGAAAACAGTCTCAGAGATAGCTTTTGAAATATCGACTAGTAATGCACCAGAGTTAGCTAAGGCAGTTGAAATAATATATTCTGATCTAAAACTTTTGGGCATGGACGTAACAGTAAAAACCTTTGAGACTGGCAACTTGAATCAATTAGTAATAAGACCTAGAAAATACGATGCATTATTCTTTGGACAAATAATAAACCATGAATCAGATTTATTTGCTTTCTGGCATTCATCTCAAAGAAAAGATCCGGGTCTAAATGTAGCCATGTACACAAATGCCAAAGTAGATAAAATATTAGAAGAAGCATTTGTATCAACAAAACAAGAAGAACGAATAAAAAAATACGCTCAGTTTGAAGAAGAAATTCGTAAGGATATGCCAGCAGTTTTTGTTTATAGTCCTAGTTTTATTTATGCAGTAAAAAGTGATTTAAAAGGTTTTACTTTGGATCACATAGCATCACCAAGTGATAGATGGAATAGCGTCTATGAATGGTACACAAAAGTAGATCGTGTTTGGAAAATATTTGATACAAAACAAATACATACCAAATAATTATTAAAAATAAATTATTAATTTAAAAAAGAAAAGTAACACTAGAATGAAAAAGAACAGATTATCTTTCAGTGCAGTCAGCATTGATGAAAAAAACAAAGAAGAAAAGAGACACGGAGAAGCAAAACACCCACACCATGCTGGGCATACTGGGGAACGTAAAAAACTAAAAAGCTCTACTTTTCAATATTCAAAATTTGGCAAAAAAGGCAGAGTGCCACGCAAATTTAGCGCATCTCCAATGGCACGCAAAAACGATAGCGCTCATGTACCTCCTCCTGCGCCAGGAGTAATTCGTATTATACCTTTGGGTGGAGTAGAAGAAATCGGTAAGAACATGACCGCTATTGAAATCGGTGATGACATCATCGTCATAGATGCCGGTATGCACTTCTCAAACGAAGACACACCTGGTGTAGACTATATGATTCCAAATACTACCTACCTCGAAGAACGGAAAGACAAGATCCGTGCGCTCTTTGTAACTCACGGTCACCTCGATCACATCGGAGGTGTGCCGATAGTTCTATCACGTATAGGTAACCCACCTGTCTATTCTAGAAATCTTTCTATATTATTGATGCGCAAGCGCCAAGCTGAATTCCCTCACCTACCAAAGATGAATGAGAATATAGTGGAGAAGGATTCTGTCATAACCATTGGCAATATGCGTATCAAATTCTTTGGTGTGACTCACACTATCCCTGACTCTATGGGTATCATAATCGAGACGCCTCATGGTCTTATCGTCACCCCTGGAGACTACAAACTCGATCAAGTCGATGGTGTAGTATCCAAAGAAGAAGAGCAAGAGTACTCAATCTTTGACAATCAAAAAGTACTTCTACTTTTAACTGACTCTACAAACATAGAAAACGAAGGTTATGCTCTGCCAGAAATCAAAGTACACCAAGGTTTAGAGAACTTGATAAAGCGCATAAATGGACGCATCATCATCGCTGCCTTTGCCTCACATATCACACGTCTAGCCCATGTGGTAAAGACAGCTGAAGCTTTAGGTAAAAAAGTAGCTCTCGATGGACGTAGCATGAAGACAAACATCGAAGTCGCAATAGAAGCAAATTATTTCGTACCGAAAAAAGACACTATCATATTAATCGATGATGTAGATCAATATCCACCAAATAAAGTCATTATTTTGATGACCGGCGCCCAAGGTGAAGAATTTGCTGCATTAAATCGAGCAGCCAATAAAAGCCATGCGAAATTCTCATTACACAAAGGAGACACCATCATTCTCTCAGCATCAATAGTCCCAGGCAACGAAAGAGCTGTCGAGAAGATGAAAGACGGCTTGGCTCGCCAAGGAGTCCGTATCATCACTTACCGTACACCAGGTGAAGATTATGTGCACGCTACTGGTCATGGTAACAAAGAAGACGTACGCTGGTTACACAGAAAAACTCATCCTAAATTCTTTATACCTATACACGGCAACCACTACAGATTACAACTCCACAAAGAATTAGCAGTAGAACTAGGTACACCAGAAGAAAACGTCATCGTACCAGACAACGGTACTATTATCGAAATCAGTGCCGACGGTGAAAAGATATATGCTCGAAAAGAAAAGGCACCTTCGGGTCTTATGATGGTAGATGGTATTTCTGTGGGTGATGACCAAGACGTGGTCATCCGTGACCGAGTCATGCTCGCTCAAGATGGTATGTTTGTCATTATCGCTGTTGTTGACCAAAAGACTGGCAAACTCAAGAAATCTCCAGACCTTATTTCTCGTGGTTTTGTATACCTAAAAGAAAACCAAGAACTCTTGAGACAAGTCCGTATCATCATCAAGAAAAACATCGAAGACATCACCACCAAAAATCCAAATGCAGATCTGGATTATATCAAGGGTAACCTAGGTGAACATATCTCAAAATTCCTATATCAGAAGACTTCCAAGCGTCCTCTCGTCATACCAGTAGTACTTAATATATAATAGACTGATATGAGCAAAAGCACAGGTAAGAGATTGGTTATTTTTCTCGCTGGTTTTTTGTTTTCCCTGTCACTTGCTTTTACTACATACATCAACTCTAGCTACCTCAGTCAGTATGTTGATAAAATCACGCTCGGAGCAGTATATACAGTAGCATCACTCATTAGTATATTGGTGATGTTTTATATGCCCAATCTATTAAACCGCACCGGAGCGAGACTATTCTCACTATATGCTAGCGTGGCAGGAATGGTGACTTTTTTTATTCTATCCCTATCTCCTGGCAAAATAATAGCCTTATCGGCTTTCACCATAAATACCCTAGCCATAAATTTCCTCATCGCCTCCTTGGATATATTTGTCGAAGATTTTTCACAAAACAAAAACGTAGGCAAATTGAGGGGCCTGTATCTATCCATCATAAATATCGCCTGGGTGCTATCTCAAATACTCTCTGGATCGATTATCGACAAGAGTTCTTTCAATGGCATCTATATGCTAAGCGCTCTCTTTATGCTTTTGGTCACATTTATCTTCTCTTTCTTTTTGCATGACTTCAAAGACCCAAAATACACCCAAGTACCCATACTGAAAACCATAGGCACTTTTATTCACAACAAAGACATAGGGCGTATTTATCTCCTAAACTTTATTTTAAAGTTTTTCTTTGCTTGGATGGGTATCTACACACCAATTTATCTATCACAAGTAATGGGATTCAACTGGGGTGAGATAGGAATGATATTTGCTATCATGCTCACCCCTTTTGTATTTTTATCATACCCATTGGGACGCCTATCTGATACACATGGTGAAAAGAAACTGCTAATTTTAGGTTTTCTTTTTAGTATTGTAGCTGTATTTATAATCCCAGAAATTCACCAACCGCTCTTCATCTTGTGGGCTGGTGTACTATTTTTAAGCCGCATAGGTGCAGCCACCATCGAAGTCATGACCGAAAGTTATTTCTTCAAAATTGAAAACGAAGAAAATGCTGATGCTATTAGTTTCTTTAGAAACACTCAACCACTCTCCTATCTTATCGCACCGCTATGTGCTTCTGCTATACTCTTCTTCACACCTGGATTTGAATACATATTCACAGCACTTTCTGTAGTACTTCTCTTGGGTCTATTCATCAGCCTACGTCTACGAGATATAAAATAAAACTAATCTTTTGCAGCTTCGAGTTTTAGATACAATGTATTTTGTAGACCATTTCGCATAATCCTCAGACGGACACTGTCTCCAATACTTTTACCACGAATAACCGAGGCAAGGCTCGTGTCTTCGGTTAGTTTTACTCCATCGATTTCTAGGATTATATCTCCTTCTAGGATTCCCGCCTTCTCGGCTGGAGATCCTGGCAAGACTGCCACATCAGCATCCCTAGAACCTGCTTTGACAAAAACACCATAATCTATAGTTAAGTTGTATTTAGATTTTATTTCTAGATTTATAACCACATATCTAATACCGAGATATGGGCGGACTATCTTACCGGTTGATTTGACCGAATCTATCGCACTACGAACTGTGTTGATAGGTAAAGCAAAACCAATATTTTCTCCACCTTGTGCCACTGCGACATTTACCCCGACCACCTTGCCAGTCAGATCCAAGAGCGGACCACCTGAGTTACCTGGATTGATAGCTGCATCGGTTTGTATGACTTTATCCAAAAATTCAGTCGCACCAGTGCCATTACCAGCAGTTATAGAGCGAGAAAGACCCGAGATAACACCAACAGAAACACTGTTCTTGAATTCAGCCAAAGCGTTTCCGATAGCAATTACGGTCTGACCTACTTCAAGAGAATCTGAATCTCCCAAAGGCAAATAAGTAAAACCAGAACCACTCACCCGTAGCAGAGCAATATCATAGACCTGATCACGAGCTACTACTTTGGCATCATATTTCTTCCCATCATTTGTATAAACCGTATACTCAACATCATCACCACTTGCTACGTGTTTGTTTGTCACAATCAGCCCATCTGACGATACAAAAAAACCAGACCCACCACCTACCTCTTTTTTCTCAGTACCATTCTGTCGATATTGAGGAATATTAAAATTAAAACCAGGAAAGAAATCGCCAAAAGGATTATTCTTTTGATTTGGATCTATGTATGCCTCGTATTTTGGAACTTCTTTGGTGATAATGATAGATACGACTGCTGGGTTAGTCTTTTTTACTGTATCTATTACTGTGTATTGTTGCTTTGTATCAATATTTTCACTAACAATAGGGACCAGACTCTCTAGTAGAGCCGGCTCCTCATCCAGTGCTACCTGCCCCGTAGCCACTTGTGAAGTTTGATTTGCGATATAAGCCTTCGCAAAATATTCAAATACATCAGCCTCAAACTGCCAAATTAAAAGCATTATGACGAGTAATGTAGTCACAGATGAACCTACCCCCACCATAAAGTATTTAAGATTCGAACCAAATTTAATGTTAATTTTCTGATTTAAAAAACTGCTTATTTTTTGTGTTATTTTTTCTAGCTGCATATTTTTATCAAATAATTACATTTGATTACTTTTAATAATATATACATCAAACAAAGAAACCTAGCAAGACTGCGGTAATATTCGCAATACTATGATATATAGAGACAAGTAAGAAATTTGGCCTATATAAATAAACTATGGATGCAAATACTGAACCAATAAAAGTAAAAATAACAAGAGCAGGTGGCAAAGGATAAATAATGTGAATAAAAGTAAAAACTAAAGCATTTATAAAAACTATTAAAAATTTATGACCGAAAATTAGTTGTAATCTTTTTAGCAAAAAAACTGAGAAAGCAAATTCTTGCAATACTGACATTGGTATAAAAAATACTAACCTCTGAAGAATCATCTCTTTGGTATTAATCTGATTAATAGCGAGGAAGTTTTCTAAAATAAACAAAACCGTCAATGACAATAAAGTGATTATTGCATAATAAGGCCATGCGCTTTTTATATTATCAGTCCTCAAACCGAGATCATAATAATTCCATTTTTCTCTATTAATAATACTGTAAATTATCAGAGCAGAAAAACCCAACAAGAAAAACTTGGCGTGCATATCTATAAATCCGTAATACAAGGCAAACACGGGAGCCACAAATATTATCAATATCTGAAGCAGAATCACTTCTCTGGATACTTTACGCAACATATAGATATATTAACACGAAAAAACTAAACGAGATTAGGGTCCTTGAAGCTCTTGCTTTTAGGCTTGAAATCCACGATATTTCCAGCTTTTCTTTCTATTACATCAGTGGGCCGGAGTTTAGATATATAGTCTTTATCAAAAAGACTATATTGAGGTAATTTATCCAAAATAGCATCTATCTCCCAGAGATCTTCTTCACGGTCTACCCAATTGAATTTTAATTTTGAAAGATCGAAAGGCTTTGAATAACTACGCAATGTTTTTTTGCCATTTTTATTCAAAAAATACTCGTGGAAATAGGACATCACCAGTTCACGAATACTTTTATAAACAGGGTCTCGATATCTCAAGCAATAATGATTTGTCTTGGACAAAGCACCAAAATAACCTCGCACGCAAAAGATGGCAAGCATGTGATCAAAATCATTTTTCTCTGCTTTCAAATGCAGTATCAAGGGTTTGTGGCCATGCAGAGACAAGATGTACGCACCCAACAAAGCTCCCTCAAAGCAATGAATACTGCCGTGCTTTAAAGCCTGATATGGTGTACGTATAGTATCAATACCGTCTTCTTCGAAGTTGAAAGGAATAGAATTTAGATAATCCTGAATCTTGTTTGGTGTATTTAATTTCTTAAATAAAACTTGTTGTTTTTTTGAAAACACGGTTTTTAGTCACGTCGGCCATAGAAATGAGCCACAACTACGACCATCAATATCCCCAATAGAGCTGCCAAAGAAAGACTAGGGATAGATACAATGCCACCAAATTCACTGACCAAACGTTGGGAACAAGATACACCCGTCGCGTCACATGGAGCATTACTAATATCACCAAAATAATAAGTCAGATTATGATACAAAGACACTAGAAAACCCATAAACAAAAGAGGTGTTACATAATGTATGACCTTCCTGTCACGAGACCAGAGAGCCATACCAAAGAGTACAACTTGTGGGTACAAAAAGACTCTCGCCCACCAACACAGATAACAAGGAGCAAAATTTATAACTTCAGAATAAATTAGTGAGAAAACTGTACCAGACAAAGAGAGTAGAAAACCAATCTCTATAAAATGTTTATCTATAAAAGATAGGAAGCTATTCTTTTTGGGTCCAAAAAATAAAACAAAGAAAGATATGATTGCTAACAATGCGATAATAATAGCTCCAACCCCTAGCACCATATTGAAATAATGTATTGCTTCGTAGCTCATAGAATTTTACTCAACTGGTAATACGCAAGAAGTCTTTGAGGCTAATTGCTCTAATGAGACTTCTCCATTCAACTGAGAACCGTCGGCAAATTCCCAAGTCGGATAACCGCTGATATTTTTATCTATACAAATCTGAGTCTGTCCATTGCCATCGGGAGTCGAACATTCTACATATGGGAGTAATTTAGCAGATTTACCAAACATTTTCTTCTGATTCTGGCAATGCGGGCACCAGAAAGCACCGTAAAAAACCGCACCTTTATCCTTGAGGCACATTGCGAATTCATCGTACTTGCCCGGTGTGCTGTCATCCCCGATTTTACCAAAACCAGTAACCACCGACACTACAGTACCCACTACAAGCAAAGCAATAACCGCTATAAAAATTTTTATATTTGTATTCATGTTTATACAGATAAATTATTAAATAATAAAATTAATTTTGGGACAAAAATAATACCACCGATAACAATAGCTAAGAAAACAGATAGTAACACCGCCCCAGCAGCAATATCTTTGGTGTCCCTTGCGTATGGATGAAATTCTGGAGAAGTCAGATCGATGTCTATCTCAAAAGCAGTATTTAAGGTCTCAGTAATCACTACGAGCCCTATAGCCAAAACTATAAAAAGCCACTCAGTAGCAGATATACACAAAGCGAATCCTAAATAGACAGCCAATATAGCAAAAAATATTTGCACCCATAGATTGTGAGTGGTCTTCAGCACAATACCCAAACCCCTCCAAGCGTGATTAGTACTACGCAATCGAGCGACCAGAGAAAAACGCTTATTTTCTTTGGATTTTTTATTCAAAACTGTCATGTCTAGTATTATAACACAAAAACCAGGCTCTACCTGGTTTTTGTGCGTATCAAAACAATACATGATTATTTACTGTAATAGAACTTCTCGCTTACTATTTTACCGTCTTTCCAGTGTTGCACTGCCACCTGTGACATCTTCATCGGGCCCCATTCCTTGTGTACAGCATCTATGTATGACTCCATAGTAGAATAATTTTCTCCGACAGCAATACCGAGAATCTTCATCTCGTTTACCTTATCTATACCATACACAAAAGCTTCTTCGTGTGCTCTGTTTGCTTCTTTTCCGACACGTGGTGCATCATTGTTCTCTTGCATCACCACATCATCTGCATAATACTTTTCAAACGCTTCCAAGATCTTACCTTCAACGATCATGTTTGCCAAATCTGTAACCAAAGATTTTGTATCCATAAATTTATTTATTTTTTATTTAATTTAATAATCTTACCTTCGATGAGCCCAAAAGTTACTTTCTTGTAGGCCGAAGAAAGTAATCGCTGAAAAGTACTTTGGGATACACCCATTTTTTGTGCAGATTCAGTCTGACTTAGTCCGAGTAGATTTTTGAGTCTCAAGGCTTCTGCCTCTTCTCTATGTATTTCTACTTCCTCAATATTCTTCGTACAACCTTCTGGTTTAAACGCTTCATATTTTGGACATGGTCCTAATGTTTTATCGCATTTTGGTCTCACCATATGATTTTAAAATTTGCTTTTAATCTCGACCCGTTATATTATGAATATATACCCATAACAAAATAAAGTCAAAATTATTAATAATATTCTAAGCAATAAAACATGAATACTCAAAACACACAAGACTCGATTATAAGTGCACTCAATTGGCGCTATGCGACCAAGATTTTTGATGCTACAAAAAAAATTGCCGAGAAAGACATAGAAACCATACTAGAGAGTGGTCGACTCTCTCCTTCTTCACTTGGACTTGAACCATGGAAATTTATAGTGATAAGAGACAAAAATATACGGCAAGAGATTTTTGAAGCAAGCAAACAAGCAAAAGTATTGGACGCTTCTCATCTCATACTCATCGCAGCCCGCACCGATGTAGACACTGGTGTAATACAAGACAGAATCGAACGCACCGCCCTCACCCAAGGACAGAAGACAGAAGAACTCACAGAATACAAAGCCTTTTTAGAGAAAGGTGTCACCGAACATGTAAAAGACAAGACTCTCCTCACCTGGGCCCGAGCACAGACCTATATACCGCTAGGCGCTATGGTGCTCACTGCTTCACTCCTTGGTATAGATAATTGCCCGATGGAGGGATTTGATGCTAAAAAAGTAGATGAGATATTGAACCTCTCAGAGAAAAACCTCACTGCTGTGACCATGCTTGCCCTCGGCATACGAGGCGAAGATCCACAAATTCAAAAACCAAAAATTAGAAAAAAGTACTCAGAAGTAGTTTTAGATATATAAAAAATTTTATTGGTACTGGATATATATAGGACGTGGATGTAGTTTTAACAACTCATCAGGAGTGAGCATCTTGGACCCTTCTTCTTTGAGGTCATTTTTATAAAACAACTTGAAACCAGCAAACTGCACTGGTTGCTTTTGGACAAATTGCTTATAGGTATTTATTTTCCTAGCTTGATGACCCCAGCCATCCATATCTATCACCACCTGGACTTCAGGGCGCAGAGTAATCTGGCTTGAATTGGTGACCATGTTTTGAGTAAAACGATGGATTATCAATATCTTTGGAGGCAAATCGTACTCATTGACCAAGCGAGCTAAATATTCTGAAGCATAATTCACATCAGCAGCATCAAAGGTACCTATCACTGAGCCCGGTTTTTTACCAGACTTCATCGAAAATTCTGGATCTATCCCGAGGTGTACATTTGGCATTTTCAGATATTTCTCAAAATAAGGTATCTCTCTCTGTAAGTCCGACAAGGCTACTTGGATATCCAAGAATACTATCGCATCTATCTTCTCTGCCATCGCTAGTACCTTCTCTATCTGCTCATCCGGCATACGAAAACGATACATGCCGTCTTTGCCTGGAGCACCCTGCGCCACCACGGCTATATAATGCAGTGCCGGCATGACAGGTGTCTCAGGATCTGCGAGTTGCCATTTGATAACTTCAGCGTTTAGTTTAGAGAGCATTTCAGATTCTGGATACTCACCTAATACACCCATTTTTTTAGAATACAAATTTCCGTAATAAGATATGACTCGATAAAAAGGCAAGATCGCTCCGTCTTTTGGATATGGACCTTTGACTGGCCAACCTGTCGGCTTGGCTTCGGGTATGATGGTCTCTTCGGTCACTGTGCCATCTGGGGCTGTGACCTTACGAATGATAGGAGTAGGTGCAGGATTATTTGCCAAGAGCATCATCCGCCTGTCATATTCTTCTTTATCGAGCGGTTCTACTTTTGATTGTTCGACGATTTCTTCTATCTTTTCTTCGGCTTTGTTGACCAAAGCTTCACCATGATGATATGAGACATTGCTAAGTGTCGCCGGAGCAATAAGAAACACAAAGACGAGCAACAGAATAAAAAATAAAAATATCCAAAAGTGGATACTGTGTCTTGCTTTTTTTACACCATTCTTCAAATCTTCCATTAGCACTTAGTATACCAATTTTTTCAATAAAAAAGAAAAACACCCTTCGTGAAGGGTGTTTTTGTAGATACCAGATATTAGCGAGCGACGAGGTCGACTGTGATTTTTGTAGTCTTCGCTACGTTTGCCAAGAAAGGTAGGTCTGGAACCGCTATCCCGAAATCTCCATAAGTGAGTACGGTGCTTGCTAGGACCTTGATAGAACCATCTGTCATAAACTCTAGAGTACCATCAAAAGTCACAGACTTTTTCATCCCGGAAATCATAAGGTCACCAGTGATTTTGATTGGCATGCTTTGACCCATAGATATTTGCGCAGGCATACCTGATACAGAAGTCATATTAAAGACTATAGCTTCGTTGCCTGGTTGATCGGATTTTAGAACCATCTTCTTTACATTTTCATCACGCATTGATATATCAGTCTTCAAAGAATTTGCATCGAGGGAAATTTTTGCCTCTTCGATCATCATGGTCTCTGGATTGATAGAGACAGTACCTGAAAGTGCTTGAGAAGTGCCGACGACATGAGTAGGTTTACCACGTAGATCTTCATCTATCTCATACATAGCTTTTGAAGCAGCAGCGTCTATCACCAAGACCTTCTGCCCTTCTTCTTTTAGAGACGCTTGGTCAACATTTTCTGCAGACATATTAGTATCCATAGATTGATTCATATTCATCATATACCAACCCCCTCCGAGCACTACGAGCACTACCAAAAACAAAACAATATTTTTCTTCATAAATAAAATGCAAAGCTCTCGCCTTGCTTTAAATTAACCAATAAAAAGCAAACAAAACCTGTTGTATCCAATATAACACGTATCTACTTATTGTATCAAATACCTAGATTCTACCTCTCACCTATCTGCTGACGCCACATAGCAAAATAAAGACCTTTTTGGCCTAATAATTCAGCATGACTTCCAGATTCACTGATCTTACCCTTCTCCAGAACAAAGATTTTGTCAGCATGCATGATGGTCGAAAGTCTGTGAGCGATCAAGATAGTCATGTGTGCTTTATGCCCTGATAGGTCTTTGATGGTCTTGGTGATCTCCTCTTCGGTGATAGAATCGAGTGAAGAAGTAGCCTCGTCAAAAACCAAGATAGTCGGCTTGCGCAAAAGCGCCCGAGCCACAGAGAGCCTCTGTTTTTCTCCACCAGAAATTTTCACACCTCCTTCACCGATGACCGTATCGAGACCCTTGTCGGCTCGCGCCAAGAGGCTGTCGCATGCGCTTTTGTGCAACACGTCGAGCATCTCCTCATCTGATGCCTTTGGATTTACAAAAAGTAAGTTTTCGCGGATGGTGCCAGCGAAGAGTTGGGTGTCTTGGGTAACAAAACCTATCTGGGTTCGGAGTTCGTTCAGATTTATATCAGTACTTGCGACACCATTGTATAACACCCGACCCCCTATCGGCTGATAGAGACCCACCAAGAGTTTGACCAGACTAGTCTTCCCCGCCCCAGAAGGACCGACGAAAGCCACGGTCTGCCCTTTCTCTACATTGAAAGATATATCTTCCAAGGCTTCATTCGTAGCATTTTTGTATTTGAAAGCAACCTGGTCAAAAGATAGTTTCTCGACGCTACCGAGAGGTTTTGGATTTGCGGGTATTTTTTCTTTCTCGGTGTCTATGATCTCTTGGAATTTCGCCATCGAGACTTGGGCTTCGCGGTAAGCGGTGATGACCGTACCTATCTCCTGTAATGGACCGAAGATATAAAAAGAATAGAAGTAGAGAGAGAAGAATTGCCCGAAAGATATCGTCTGCCGAAACAATAAATACAGCAAGAAAAGAAGTATGCTATTCCGGAGTAGATTGATGAGTGTCCCCTGCACAAAACTAATACTTCTTACATAGCGTAATTTTTTTAATTCTAGTTGCAGTATTTTGTCTGTCGTATTATTGAGACGGTTTATCTCTTGTTCGGCGAGACCGAGGCTTTTGACCAATTCGATATTGCGGAGGGATTCGGTGGTAGAGCCAGCGAGGGCTGTCGTCTCAGCGACTATTTGTTTTTGTATTTTCTTTAATTTTTGAGTCAGGAAATAACTCAACCCTCCGACCACTGGCACAGTGAGTGCATAAGCCAGCGCCACACCCCAATACAAGGTCGCTGCATAGATAGAGACAAAGATAAAACCGATGACTGAGATAAAGACAATATTGATGAGGAGATTGAGATATTTCTCGGCATCAGTCCGAGCCTTTTGTAATATACCCAGAGTCTCTCCGCTACGCTTGTCTTCAAATACTTCATACGACAGAGAAAGCGAGTGCTTTACTCCAGATTGATACATGTCTGCCCCAGAACGCTGGGTCACCATATTGAGATAATAATCCTGCAGATTTTTGGCAACACGAGAGACAAAGACTATCCCGATAGCGATCAGGAGGAGCCTGATAACTCCGTGGAAAAATTCTGTCGAACTATATATCTCGGGCTTGGTCGCGTATTCATCTATCACTCTCTGAAAGATGAGCGGGTCAAGCAGAGAAAAAACCTGATTCACCGACGCAAAGAATAATACCGCCAAGCATAATTTCCAATATTTTTTTAGATAACCGTAGAGTGTGTGCACTTATTTTTTATTTATATGAATTAATTAAAATTAAGCATTACCAATACACACGACCGCTACATTTGTGATATTTGAATTGGTAACTGTACCACTACTATTTATGACAGAGCAGGTATCGTTTAGTGGCTGGGTCAATACAGTTACAGAATAAGCACTACCCGTGGTAAGCCCAGAACTGAAAGAAAATACAGTCTGACCTGTTGTAATACTCAAATTATTAGCACCATTTAATTGCAAAACCATACCATTGCCTAGGCCAGAAATAGTACCACCTATGGTATAAGTCTGTGCTGTACGAGTACGTGACCTAGTATCATTTACGCAGTTAATACTCACTTTTTCGAGCGTATCTTTAAATATAAACCCTTGACCATTTGAGATGGTGCAATTTTGTCTTGGTGCCATAGGTTGAGCAGATATCTGCACTTTATATGAATCACCAAAAGCAAGAGGATCTTTAAAAGAGAAACTGCCGTTTTTTGTGATACTCAATAATTCTCTACCATTGTTATGCACTATAAGTGTGCCCATCAGACCAGTCACCTCACCTGCTAAGTAAAACTTCGGTTGTTCTTTTTGCATCACAGGTGTATCCGATGTGGGATTATTAGTATTAGAATCCGTTATAGCCTCGTTAGGAATTTCTGTTTTTGATGTTTGAGGCACCACAGCCTGAGCGCTTGATTCATTTGAATCTACTAATGCTATTGATTTTGATTCGGTGATTTTTTGATTTACAAAATCACGAGTACGTATTGAGAAAACACCACTGCCTTGGCTAAGCCCCGCTGGTGTGAGTATTTCTGCTTTAAATGTATTTTGGAATAATTTTAAAGCATTCTTTGTGCCCAAACCAAAATACGTAGTTTCCTGACCGATAGAACCTGGTCCGGATGTGGAGATATTAAAACCCTGCTCATTTAGATATTTTTGCAACATTCGCACATCTTCGCCAGGAGAGCCAAAAGCTAGATTTCTTTCAAAAAGAAAATTCTGATCGAAAGCGTAAACTTCATTAGAAATAAAAAAACTCAAAAAAAAGAGTGCCCCGAAGAAAACCACTTTATTTTTAACATTCATAATTATGGAAATTATAACACTTTTAAAAAAAATTACTGAAAAGTACAGGCAGGGTAAATCTAGTCAATCTTCTCTTTTTTGTCTGTATTTTCAGTACGTACTTGCATGCCTTTATTTTCTAAAAAAATATCTTTTATGTCTTTTAATAAAGATTCTATGGAATTGATCTTTAAATACCAACAAAAAACTTCTCGCATCATAAAGAAAAGTGCTGTTGCGAGCATAACTAATAATATTATTATTGTTGCAGTTTGAGACATGTATTATATTTAAGTATTGATGCTTTTAAGCTTTACGTATTTCTTTATTTTTTAAAATCCTATTTGATAAAAATTATCTGTAATATCTTTTCTGAACTGGATTTAAATTCGTATTATCCCTGAATTCCATGAGGGCATGCATATCATTTACGTCTTTGATAACTTCTTCGAGCTTTTCGTCATTTACAGAAGGAGTGAAGACCTCTCTCAATAATTTTTTATTATTGATATTTATCAAATATAATTCATCATGCTTTGAATCGAGCACTGCCTCCTTTACTACATCAGAATCAACTCCATTTATTTCTGTGTATTTTTTTAATCTATAAACAATACTATTGTAGACCAAAGGATTTGGGGCGAAGGAAACTTCATATTCCCTATATATATCGTATAGTTTGGCGTATTTTTTATCCATCTTTTCTATTGATGGAATATTATTTAATCTATCAAAAAAATCAGATATGTTTTCCTGATACAAATAATCTTCTGTTTTTGGTTTAGGTATATTTTTGTTTTCTAATGACATATACTATATAAATATCTTAGTTAATTTGCCTCAAGTTCTGCCTCGATATCCCTCTGATTTTTATCCATGAGATTTTTGACCTCCTTCGCTTCTTCTATCGGATTTAGATTATTTTTATCCATGTATTGCATCGCGGTGTCTTTGATGACATTTAGATAACTCTTGCCATTTGCATCTTTCACAAAATACAGCACACCTGCCAAAGAGACCGCTATGAGTAAAGAGACCATCAAAAAACCTTGATTGTATTTATATTGCATGGGTATATTATAGCAGGTTTAAGCAATAGAATAGATTTGTAAAGCGAAATCTTAATCCGCCTCTTCTAGCAGACTCTCTATATCCAGTGGCTCGGTGACCATCTCTACCTCACCATCATTTTTGACCTGCCACATACTGCGAGGCCGGTCAGCATATAATTCTACCCCATTGCCATCTGGATCATTGAGGTATATAGCCTCGGAGACTCCATGATCCGCGGTCCCTGTGAGCGGATAATCTGCTTCTATTAATTTCTTCAAAATATTTGCGAGTTCTTTTCTCGTCGGATACAAAATAGCAAAGTGATAGAGCCCTGTGTGCCCCAGAGGTGGCGGAGTCGCTCCTTCTCCGGCCCAAGTGTTTAATGCTATGTGATGATGATACCCACCGGCGGAGAGAAAAACAGCCGAAGTGCCATAACGCGCAGTGACCTCAAAACCCAGCAAATCTACATAAAAAGCAAGGGCGCGTTCCAGATTAGAAACAGTCAGATGCACATGACCTATTGTGACGTCTTTATGAATGGACATTTGGGAATTATAGCAGAAGTAGAGAAAGTTTGTTGGGTACTGGGTACCCGTTCCAAAAATCGCTATTAATAATATTTAAGTTTCTAGAATTTCAAATAATTTTTTAAAAAGTGGGATGAAATTTTTAAAATCATCCTTATTAAAACTTTCTGTTTTATAAGCAAAGTCAATTTTATTACCTTTAAATAAAGGCACCTCTGCCCCACCAGGAATTTTCCTTTGTGCCAAATTACCATTTTTAATTAAAATTTCATCCTCAAAAAGCATCTCTATTGATAACATAGATAGACTAGCAAAATCTTTTGAAGCAATATTTTTTCTTGAACTAGGTACCGGTAATAAAACGCAGAATATTTTATTATTACCATTATCTCTAAGCCTAAAAAGGCATTCGTTTTCACTCCCTCTTATTTCAGAAAATCCATCGATATTTTTAACACTATCGAAATCTCTCAATCCATTAAAATCATTAAAGGCGTCATCAAAATCAAAAATTCCTACAGTTTTCTTTTCAAAATCATTAATTTGTGATGCATTTATTTTTTTAAAAAGTTCTTGTTTTCCACCTGATTCATAAAAAATAAAGCCGGAGTGTTTAGGGTGTAATTTTTTATACGCGTTCTCTAGGATCAATTTATCACTAAGGCCTTCGACAAATATTTCTATTGTTTGATTATAATCTGTATCGTAATAATTAATAATCTGGTTCATATCTTGAAACCACTTACCAATAAAATAATTAAAGGTACTTGTTTGCCACGTAGAATTTTTTGCTTCTTTTACAGACTCTAATACAGAAAAAAAACTTATTGTGTTTAAAAAAGCCTTATTTGACCATCTATTACTAGCCAACAAATCTCCCACAAAAACATCCAGGGTTTTAAATTTATTTTGTATTTTTGTTTTTATGTGTGTTGACCATTTTATTTTATTTGGTATTGATAAATCATCACCATAATCAGGTCCTACTTCATTAATTAAAAAAAGAAGGTCTTCATTATTTTGATCTTTAGATAAGAAAATAAATTTCTTAATTTTTTCTTTCCTGTCTTCAGAAAAAAATTTATCGTTTAAAAGATTTTCTTTTTCTGTATAATGTTTAATTTTTGAAAGCATTCTTTTTGCAAACTTAAATAACTTACTAGGGTGCTTATCTCCCACAGAAACCTCCCTAAACAATGAAGGTAGTGTACGATAAGTAATGTTTGCAGCACACAAGTAACCAAAAAGTATCCTAGAGGATATTTGGTTAAGATTTAAAAATCTTGTATCTAAAACAACACAGGTTTTTGTTTCAAACCTATATTTAATATCATAATTAATTTCTTCTAAGATATTAAGTACCGAATTAACATCTGTTGACATTTTGTGGCATATAGATTTTATACCGAAACTAAATTGTTTTTTTACAAAAAAAATAGTATCTGAGTTTAAGGTGGGAACAAGCACTGAAACCATGAAAAAAGAAAGGCGGATAAACAATTGAATATTTTGTTTTTCTTTTAAATGAGTATCAGAAAACCTCTCTTCGTAAGACAGATTGAGTATAATTTTTAAGTTAGATAAAAATGATTCATTTTGAAAAACATGCCAAAATACACCTATGTAGAAATCATTATTACGACCTAAGTAAACAATATCTTTTTCTGTATATTTTTCTGTAACTAGTGAAATCTTACATATT
>JACCDR010391776.1_pt1 | contig 25328 bp, 34 predicted proteins | sample 7446431 | NCBI WGS metagenome assembly JACCDR01 (sample SAMN15323443, study PRJNA562643) | freshwater metagenome | isolation source: river surface water | place: USA:Blue River Watershed | collected 2017-08-17 | reverse complement strand
TTTGCTATACTCGCTTTACTAATTAGAACTCATCAAGCGCCTCGTCAATGAGGTCGAGCGCCTCGTCAATGAGGTCCTCAGCTTCATCTTCATCATCGTCATCAAGTGCCTCTTCAGCTTCATCGAGGAGGTCTTCAGCATCATCGAGGAGGTCTTCAGCGTCTCCGACATCGTCACCGTCATCAATTGCAGTATCTACGTCGTCACGCGCATCCTCAAGGTCATCACGTGCTTCGTCAAGCATATCCTCGACATCACTACTTCCACCACCTGAACCAATAGCGTCTTCGGCATCCTTGAGGAGATCCTCAGCTTCTTCAGCTAGATCTATCGCCTCATCATAATCATCATCATCGAACGCGTCGCGGGCTTCATCGAGTACATCTTCAGCTTCTTCGAAGAGATCTTCAGCCTCATCAGTATCATCACCATCGTCCTGTGCCTCTTCGATAGCTACCTCAGCATCATCCATTCGCTCTTCAGCATCATCGATTGCTTCGTCAGCTTGCGTCTTCATCGAATTACCACCAGCATCAGCTGTCGCTTCGTCAGCAGCTTCGATAGTATCCTTAAGAAGGTCTTCTGCTTCGTCCTCGTCACCATCAACATACGCTCGAATAGCATCAAAGAAATCATCTTCGGCGTCTTCAAGGGCATCTTCTGCTTCGTTGATTGTAAGCGAGTCCTCTTCACTGTCTTCAATCGCTTCCTTTGCAACATCAAGTGCATCAAGTGCGTCTGCCATGAGATCCTTCAGTTCTTTATTCTCAGGCTTACTTGGAACTGTTACTTTAGGAGGAGTAGCGGTGGTTGGCTTAGTCTGCTGTCCCTGAAGAGCATTAATCTTCGCAAGAAGCTCATCAACAAGCGCATTACCACTCGCATTAGTAGTAGTTGGCTTTGTACTTGGTGTTACTGAACCACCAGAAAATACTGAACGTGATTTTGCACCGAAATAACCTGTGGCTGGCGAAATTCCCTTATCTTGCTGCCATCTACTTACCGCTGCTTTGGTTAGTGACTGAAAGTCCCCCGTCTCTTTCCCTGGAGCACCTACTCCCGCAGTGGCAATCTGATACCCATTTGAATTAAGATACTGCTGCAAGCAGCGTACATCTTCACCAACTGATCCAAGCTGTAGATCACGAGTAAACTCACAACTCACAGCGTAACTAGTAAATGGTATTAATGTTAAAACGGCGAACAAAGCGCCCACTACTGGTAAAACCCAGTTATTGTACTGTCTCATAGTCATGACCTTAGTATACCCTACCGCAGCACAACCGTGAATGTTGTACTACACACTAATCATCCACTGTGGGTGCTCCAACCGGATCGTCTTGCCTTCGAAATGATAATTGGACAATTTCCGGATCTGTAGATTGTATGGTTTTTGGCTGGGGACGTACATGCGGTATTCGTGGAATAAATACCGATGCGAAGGCTGCTATGATAGCGATTTGATGAAAACCAAAGCCAATAGCCATACCAATAGCTCCAGCAAACCAGATACTAGCCGCAGTAGTGAGATTACGTACACTAGCCCCATCTTTAAGTATCAAACCAGCACCTAAGAACCCTATTCCCGACACAATCTGAGCTGCGATACGCGATTTTGATGCCGGGTCAACGGTCATCGACATAAAGGTGAAGAGCATTGCTCCACAAATTACAAACGTATGTGTACTTATACCAGCGTCCTTATTACGTAGCTCACGTTCACCACCAATCATAACCCCTAGCGCTACAGCTATAAGTAAATCAAAGAGAAAAGTGAGTGTAATCGGATCAATTACTGCAAAAACTGAATCAAACATACCTGACTATCTATCACAAAGCGATACGTAAGACAACCGCTCTAACTCTTCTGACTAGATTTAATGTACGCACCGAGATCAAAACGTTTTGCTTCAAAATCATATACTCGGTCTCGCACATCAAGTTGTATGCCTTCGGCGAGATACCTTGCCTGTCGTTCTGCTCGGTGCACATCATCAAGCCAGACTCGCCCATTGGCATACACAATACGGTGAAAAGGTATCTCTGTCTCACCTGCCGTATACGCTTTACTGAGAATAGTCGTGATACTCTGTGCCGCCATACCGCCACCACCCGCTGCTCGCGCCACATCGCCATATGTCACTACAAAGCCAGGCGGAACCGCTTTTGCCAATATGACTACACGCTCACTAAACGTGCGGTTATAGAAACTATTAGTTCCAAATCTTTTTCTTACGAGTGACATAGCTTCGTCTTGAAATCATATACCCTCATCAACATCCCACCAAGCTACGTAGTATCGGTAGACTTCTCACGCCTGATACCGACCCCCGACAACCTACTGTAGGTATAAAAGCGAAGAAGCACCTGCAAGCGGTGCTTCATGAGCCAGGGTAGATTACATACAACTGCAATTCCGCCTCACTGATAAAGGTGTACCCTTCTTCTGTGATACGGGCCGCTGCTGTAGCATACGGCGCGAGTTCAACCCACTGCGGCTCAGCCAAAGGAAGGACTCCGTCATCAGCGAAGAGGAGACTATGTCTGACTCTTCGTGAGGCACGTGAGTCGAGGCAAAGCGAGGTGAGCACAGGCCCTTCCCGTTGCCTCCACTGCTGCAATAGCACTTTCATAGATGACCTCCATATGTTGCATCTAGCCCTACTCTACACCAGAAATACGGTACACAAAAGCCGCAGCGCGACCTTTGTGCGTGCGGCTCTATCGACGATCCCTGAGGAACTTTGCTCCCTTTGGGGAAATCACGAACTCTGTTGGCGAGACACTGTCGCCCTTCGGTCGATTGACCACAAGATGCTCCTTGAGTACTTCGCTAACGAGCGGCATCGGGACTGGGCGTTCGCGCGTTACCTTCACGCCGTCTACCAGAAGGTGCTCATGGAGCCGAGCCGAGATGCTTCTCCAATTGATGTAGGTACGAAGCACGGACTCGTATCGGTTACCTTCTAGCATCATGCTGGCAAGAAGCATCGGAATATCCGTAATGTCAGGTGGCTTCTCTTCATTTTGACTCACGGTCTCTCTCCTAATTATCTGTGTGAATGGGGTGAATTCCCCACAGACACTACGGTACTCCTGTCTCAGCTAGATTTCAAGCTCCCTCCGAATGCCCTAGCGAACCAACTGTCTACTCTGTTACTGAAGTGAAAACGATGCTCGGACCGTCACCATTACCTCCTTCTCCAAACTCTGTGTGTCGTACATACCATAGTCACTCACCTCAACACTTCCAAGCGGCAACACCTGTACCACACCACCAGTTGCACTGCGCAATGCTCCGACATCTCGTCCAGTTTCCTTAGCTATCGCCTCGGCACGGGCTTTCGCATCGGCTATCGCCTCAGTTAGTAATGTCACCCGAGTCTCAGGTAGCTTCTGGTAGGTAAGCTCAAGATTGCCCGTGGAGACCATATACCCTTCACCAGTAAGCGGAGCAATACTCCCGGTAAGAGCAGTCAGGCCTTCAATATCTGCTGAACGAACTGTAATAGAACGCATGACGGTGTATCCGGTCTGAATTGGATCACCATACTGCGGATACGTATAGTTAGACATACTCACGGGAGCCGGGGTCTCTATCTCTGTAAAACCTGCCTCGGCTAAATAGTTAGTAATCTTTGCTGTTGCATTTTCAAGTTGATCATAACCAGCTTGCTGATTGGTAAGTCCGGTCTTAGATTCCAAATTGATACTCCACCGTGCAAAATCAGCAGTTACTGGCACCTTGGCAGAACCGGTAACTTCAACAACTTCTTGAGAGGTCTTAATTTCAAACGCAGTATAACTAGCTACGCCAACACCAATAATAAAAGCGATGCCAAGCAGAGTCGCAGCCGTAACAATTGGTGAACTACCTCCGATACGCGAAAGAAATGACATATACAACAAAACTATACTAGTAGATACCTACCAGTATAGTTTGTCACAGAGCGGAATGCTAGGAAGCTAAATCATCAATGAAGAAACCGGAGAGAATTCTTTCTGGTTTACTCTCACCTCCATGCTGACCCTCAAAGAGACGTGTGCCGTCCTTACCGCAGATTGCAAGAATCTCGCTCTTACCTCCGGGATGACGCGGTACGTACGACGTTAGATCATACACTCCACCATTAACGATAGACCAACAACTCGCCTCGCTAGCATGCGTTGCTACTTCAGCTTTGGTGATACCTGTCTCAACTGGAGCTGCCGGGGGTATAACCGGTGCTGGCGCTGGTGTCGGTACTGGTACCGGCGTTACCACAACGGGTGTTGGTGTCACCGGGACGACCGTTTCCGGAACTGTCACCGGCTCCTCATTTACCACCGCTGTCTTTGATGTAGTCGCCTCTGTAACCACCGGGGCTGGTTCGACACTATCTACCAACTCCTTCGCTCGTTCGGACACCGTATCAAGGTTTGCTTCTGGTACCGTTTCGGTTCCTTGTGAGCTATAGAGAACAATCCCAACAATACTAACGACGAGTATACTGCCGATAAGAAGATTCTTCTGTGTAAACATATTTTGCATATCTCTTTAATACGTTCGCGAAGCGTTTTTGTTACATTTCATTAAACCTCTACCCCATGATAGCTACTGGACTTCCTTCTCAATATCAGCAATCTCTTTGCCAATAACCTGCTCAGCGGTATTGATATTGGCTTGCAGACGCTTGAGTATCTTAGACTCTTCACGGGTCAGCTTACGCTTGAGATTGGCTTTCTTAAGCGTTTCAATATCAACCTCCAAATCAGACCGGAGCATAAAGAAGGCTCGTCGAACAATCTCACTCGCCTCCTTTGCTTCCCTCTCTATTCGCCGCTTTAGTCCTCCAAGTGCCCGCCAAACAGCATATACGAGTATACCGAGGAGAATAATGAGACCGAGAAGCGGAACTATGACAGATAAGATAGTTATCAGAATAGCGCCGTTTGGCACTAAGAGACTGTACACGGGCGATTCTCTATCCTGTATCGCACCACTGTGTTCATCATTACCGCCTTCAGTAACGGTCGGAATATACTCAAACGGTGTGGTAGTGAGTGTGGAATTGCCAGCATGATCAAACACTCGAACAGTGAGAGCATGTTGCCCTCGACTGAGCGTGAGTGAGGCTGGTATAACAAACACCGTCGCCGCTTCACCAGAAAGGGTGAATTTCTCACCGCCATCAATATCAATTTCAAATCTCTCTACACCGGACACTTCATCGAGAGCACTCAAAAGGAACGTATCTTGGCGGATTACTTTTACTATCGGGGTATTCGGTGCAGTTGTATCAGTCCTAATTTCGTGATGCAGCACATCTCCCCAACCAGCCGCATTTTTATACTGTACATGGAGATATGACAACCCTTCTTCTAGACCTTCTATCGTCTTACTTGCTATCGGCGGTTGATACACTACTGTCGGTACAGAATCTGACTCCGTATCAAGGAGCAGACGCATCGCTACCACTCCTTCCGGGAGAGCAAAGTTGAATACACCCGTGCTCCCTGCCAACCAACCTGTTGGCGAACTATCTACCGGGACTACCTCTGGTAGCAATGCTGGGACCAAAGACTCTGTAGTGTTCGGTGCTTCACTACTATCGTCTGGGGTAGTATCTCTCGTTGGTGCTGAAGCAATAGTAAACTGCGCCCGACCGCGACTAGTCAAAATCTCTGACCCTTCACCATCATTAGCGAGCACCGAACCAGCTGAGAATGTGAGGACTGGCGCCCCAGCTCCAGCTGCTGCAAAGGTGACATCAAGTATCTTACCGTTACTACCGACATATCCAGGATTTAAAACAATACCTTCAAAATGAACCGTTCCATCCTCGTTTGAAAAGTATGGTTCCTCTACCCACAACGAAATGATTGACTGATTCTTCGACACAGACACCACTTCAAGTGCACCTTTGGGAAATGAAACAACTCCAGATACCGCATTTAGCGCTTCACCAGCACTATCGACAAACACACTCACCGTGAAAGTAGCTCCTGGTTGATATGAGCCACTACCCGGAGAGAACACGAGACCAGCACCAAGTACAGAGACCGGTGACACGATAAGTGCCAAAGTGAACACTACCGAACTGACCAGTGACGGAAGTACCGCCACACCATGTAGAAGAAAAGAGCGCACACTAGTAGTATACCGACAATCAAACGTGAACGTTCGTACCATGGTTGCCAGTCTTGTGGATAGAGCACAGCCACACGCTCGTTACCAAGCTTGTCGACGGCCTTCACAGTGATTTTTTTATCAAGTGATTGATGGCGAAGTATGTATGGACTTTCTGTCCTTACATACGATCCAAACACCCCTTCCTTAACAGCGAAGTAATCTATACCTGAACCTTTATCCTTAGTTGCGAAAACGAGAACTTGAGCTCCATCAGCAATATCTTCGTCCTGAAGTACAAATGGCACGAATTCTTCTGGAGCCTCATCATCCACAAGTTCCATAACAATCTGTGACGACCCACCCAAAACGGTAACGTGGAGATTTTGTTGCTTTGTCAGTGCTGCTGTTCCGAGACCATCATGTATACGAAGGTCTGACTGTGAGATTGATACCGCACCCTGTCCAACCGCAATCGCCCGGAAACGAAGCGTTATAAGTGGTGCTTTCTCAGCCACAAATCCCCCGGGAGTCATACCAGTAAGAGTGACTTTTCCCTTCTGTGGCGACTCTGGGCGTTGTATCCAGAAACTAAGAACTGATTCGCCGTCTTGTATATCTACAAGTTCGATACTCTCGTGCGGATACTCTATCTCTATCGCTGCGGTATTGAGTGATTGATGCTCAGTATCTACAGACACCTCAACAGCAAAGACATCCCCCACCGCAAAGGTAGTGAACTCACTATCTACAACAAGGACTGCCGCCTGCGCATGAGACGCGACAGCACCAAGAAATACACAAACGATACTGATGATGAATAAATAGCGCATACTAACCTGTCCAATGAAATGCCATGATACTAAAGTCAACGAGATTCACTACACCATCCCCACTCAACTGATTCTTCTCCCGGACGACAAACGCTGGAGTAAGGGGTCGGAGGTACCAGAAAGCAGCGATTGAGAAGTCGACGAGGTTAACCTTGCAATCGGCATTAAGGTCGGCCTTCTTAACACACGATGTTGTTTCCTCTGCAAAGACAGTCCTCGTACCAACCAAGAACGGAGCACGTGAACTTGGTGCACTGATCTCAGTATTTGTTGCAGACTTAGACTGCGTCGAATGACTTCCGTACTCGAGTACTGCGGTATCAAAGTTGTAAAGATATACTCCATTCTTATCAGCAAGAGTTCGTGCGAAAAACGGAGTAGCCGAATTTACTTCAAGCGTCACCAGTGACTGCGGGACACTCTGACCGAAAATACTAATAACCTCCCCTCTTCGCACCTCACGCTTATCTAACGCAATCGTAGGCGCAATGAAAATGTCTTCTATCTTCGTCAATGTTCCCTTACTCACCATAACCGGAAACGACAGCAACGGAGAACGTAGACCTTGCTTATCTTCACCATACACCAGAAACGTATACTCCCCAGCCGCCAGACCGGTCAGGGCAACTTGAAAGTTGGCCAAAGGACTAGCCACTGTCTTAGCAACGATTTGACCATCTTTTAACACTACCACCTGACTCTGTGGGTATGCCTTACCAACCAGCACTACCGTCGCCCGATTGCGAAGCGAACCTCCTCCACCACCGCCACCACCAGGAGTTGGTGGTGTATACACACACTGTGAGGTGTTAAATACACACGACGCTGTACACGAGAGTGTTCCAGAAGTAAATCCACGAGAATAACAGGTATTTCCACCTAAAGCTCCAGTATCACATTCCTCACCAAGTTCAATAACCCCATTGCCACACCCCGCTACTAAAGCATCTATGAAGACTTCGCCTTGCCCACTTCCTTGAGCAAAGACGATTTGCGGAACAATCAAAAGCGCGAAACAGAAACTAACGACAGTACACGAAAGCGACCGCAGCATTGCACATTAGGCTGGCGACTTACTCTTAGAAATAATCCATGCGTTGTAGCGCTTGAGTAGGAAAATACCAACCATGAAGAGAAATACAATCGTAAGAATAAGCTGCCACGGAATAATCACAAACATGAAGTCACTCGTAGCAGTCTGATTAGTGGCACCGTAGACAACAGCCAGTTTGGCAGTATATGGCCCAAAATGAAAATCAGAGGCTTGCACCTTCACAGCACCAAAGAATCCCTCAGTTGAGGTACTTGTGGTATCTCCCCACACCGCCTGAAAGCGGCGAGCGCTACTTGGCAGAACACTACCTTCAGTACTATTGGCAGGAACAACTGCTGTCTCACCACCAAACACGTTAGTAATTGTGATATCACCGAGAGGCACTACCCGGTCACCACCACTGTTTGAGAATTTATAACTAAACGTAATCGGGGTATTACTATAAAACTTCGCACCACCTTGTGATTCAAACTCAGTAATACCTGCCTCCTCTACAATATCACCGGCTACTCGAAGCAAAATGAGTACACCAAGCTTGCCACCAATCGCTACTTCTCCCGCTGTAGCTACAGTTGGATCTTGCTCACCCCAAAAGATGGCTGCGAAATATCCTCCAGCCTCAACATCAGCTGGAATAGTGATGGTGTACGGTACCTTGATGGTCTCACCAGTAGCCACAGTTACCGATGACTCAGTCTGAAGCCAGGTCGCGAGACCTGTCGTGCCACCAACGAACTTAGGTGATCCTGTATCACCACTTGGTTCGAAATTCTCAAAAGATGAATAAAAAGTCTTGGTCCCTACCTGTTCATTAAGTAGCTCAAGCTCGCCACGAAGAGTTTGACCAGCTTCACCGGTAACTTCAACTTTGACTGGTGAGATAGTAAGAGCCGAGGCGGTAGGTACTGCCACAGAAAAACCGAGAAGTAGTAATACTGCAGCCAGTATGTGTGTTCGTGATTTCATTAGGGCAATAGTACCTTAAAACCTCATTGTGGCAAAGCCCGCCGACCTAGAAGTTGGCTGTAGCCACGTAGGTGACAGCTCCAGTGTACGCACCCGCCTCAGTGTTAGCAGTAATGTTGGCTATATACCGAGCAGAATATGTGGTGTTTGCTGATGCGCCTGAAGCGGTCGCAATAATGTCAGGGAAGGCAGCGGTATCAAAGGCAAAGCCGGCAGCAGCGTACGGAGCCTGCACCGCACCAGTACCACCCGAAGCGGTCATGCGGAGACCAAACTGCTCACTACCAACGGAAGACGTCGTGTTAGAAGAACCGATTGCAGAAATAGTGTTGGCACCTGAAGTAAGGGTGCTACCGCCAACTGTCATTGTGTATCCATTTGATGCGTTTGTTCCAACAACTACGGTATGGGCTTCTACTTCAGTTGTATCCCCAGACCCAGTACCTGAAGCATATCGGGCTGCAACTGCCGAAAGTGTACCAAAGCTGATACTCGTATCAGAAATACTGAACGTGAGTGACTGCGGTACAGTAGCGGTAATATCTACCTGATTGGTAGTAAGAATATTGACGGTGATATCACCAGAATCTCCGAAAGCACCACTGATAGCGATAGTGTATGAACCAGGAGTGCTTGGGTTAATAGAGTTCGTTGCATCATAGGTAATGATGATCTTGTCGCCCGGTGCGAGCACTGCTGCTCCTGTACCGTCAGTTGGCGCAGTAAGCGTGAGAACACGGTTCTGGGTGCTTGAGAAAGCAGCTCCCCAGGCGGTAGCACTAGCTGAAGCAGCGAGCGTCTCGGTTGTTTCAGCACCAGTTGTAGCACCATGCGTAAACGAGACTGTACCGATAGTCTTACTGGTGAAGTTGAAGTCCGATGGGAACGTGATGATGATGGTGTCTGTGTTCTGGTTGGCACCAGTCGGTGTCGTAAAGCGAATGGTGTGTGTGGAGGTGGCACTGACAGTGAGAGAAGACATAGTATCAGATGCGCTCGTGATGGCAGCTGCTTCTGCAAAGGAGAATGGGAAGATAGAAATCGCCAAAATCGCGCACGCAAGGAGTACACTAAGTGCACGTGACATTACTACTGAAGGGACGAATGGGTTCATAACAAAATTAATTAACAAAAGGTGAGGCTAATACGATACCGAACACAGGTACGACCCTGTGTGTTCATCCATCTTAGTATAACGTACACTCCGTAGCGTTCGTGTTACTGACTGTGAAGAACTAGCGTATCTGGCCCACGCGTTCTGGATTTCTAAATACGACCTCTCAATGATAAAATAACGCCATCGCCTATGAACAACTCTCAACTCATCTCACTTGCCAACAAGGTATTTAGTGGCTTACTCCTTCTTGGTATCTCAATATCTTTCATAGTCTATGTCTTCGCAGCTGCGCCAAACCCTGGTCATGACTATAGTGCGGTAAGTGGTGGAGTCGTGCAGGGCGATATTCTTTACGGATCAGCAGCAGACACGCTCTCAGTCCTGGCCAAGAACACGACCGCCACCCGCTATATTGCAAATACCGGCGCGAGCAACAACCCAACCTGGGCCCAAGTAGATCTCACAAACGGTGTGACCGGCACCTTACCAGGCCTCAATGGTGGTACTGGCAGCGCCTTTATTGCTTTCACCGGTCCGACGACCAACCTGAAGACCTTTACTCTTCCGGACGCCACTTCGACTATCTTGACCGACAACGCTAACGTGACCGTCGCTCAAGGCGGTACCGGGCTTGGCAGCCTTACCGCCGACAACCTCCTCGTTGGTAACGGCACCGGTAACGTCACCTTTATTGCACCATCAGCTTCAGGAACAATCCTGACCTCCAACGGCACCACCTGGAGCGGTACTGCTCCCACGGTACGTACCCTCTACAACCAAAGTGTCGCCGACCAAGGCCCGGGTTTTGCATCTGATACCTATGTCACCGGATCTTCAGTCTCTATTCCTTCAACCGGATTGCGTGTCGGTACCCGATACCATATGATATTTGCAGCAACAAAGACAGCAGCCGGTACCGCCACCCCAATCCTTAACGTACGTTTCGGCACCAACGGTTCAACCGCCGACACCTCACGCTGTACCATCACTTTCTCTGCTCAAACCGCCGCCACCGACACAGGTACCTTTGAAGTATGGGCCACCTTTAGAACCGTTGGCTCTGGCACCTCGGCCGTTCTTCAATGCGTCGGACAACGCCGTCACGGTGCTTCTGTGACAGGTTTTGGTAACTTAGTCTCACAAACACTTGAAGTCACCTCCGGCGGTTTCGACAGTACTGTCGCCAACAGCATCATCGGAGTCAGTGCTAACGGAGGAGCCTCGGCTTCTTGGACCATTCAACTCGTGCAGGCTGAGCTCGAAAACTTGCCATAGCATATGCAGAGAATTGTTACTATCATTCTTTCTTTTACCCTTTTATGCGTGGTTCCCGTCACCCAAGCATACACACTCTCATCATCTACCGCGAGTGTCTCTGGAACAGAACCAACTCCAATAGATCTTACTGACTGGTCAGTCACCGATCCTGATGCCAACACGGAGGACTCAGTACGAGTAACTACTGTAGACCTGTTACCTGATGAAGAATTCATTGAAGTCATTACTGACAGTTCCATCACGGCCAGCTACAGTAACACCCCACTCACCACTGGCACTCTCGAATTCAAGGCAAAACACAACAAGTCAGGACTGTTCTATATCTACGCCCAGACTTCTGACAACGGCGGACAACTACTCTTTAGTGTTCAATTTACTGAATCAAACGGTATTCTTCTCGAAGAGTCTGATAGGCAAATTACCCTTTTATCTGACTATACCGAGAACGAATGGTACATATTCACTATTGATTTTGACAACACCCGCGGAACCAGGGGGATGTTCAGAGTTAGTCTCAACGGAGAGTACAGTGGTGAGTACGAGTACGTTAAGTCTGAGAGTAGCACTTTTGACCTCGCCCAAATCACCATCGGTGCTGAAAGTACCGGAGAGACATCCGTCTCTGGTTTTACTGACTCATTCTCAACCATGCTTGCTACCCCTTCCTCAGCAAGTGACGCACTCCTACTTTTATCTATTAGCCTTTCCTCCACTTCAATTAGCTCAAACCTCGAAAATGGACTCATTGTGACAGCAACCCTCGATGGTATCGCTAGTGTCGCCACTTCATCTGTACTTGAGATAGGGACGTCTACTGAAACCGTGCCAAGCTCAACAGTAGGCTCATCTACAGAACCTTCCGAAGACACAACGCTTGGTTCATTCATTATGGATATTGTAGAGAGTGTCATCGAAATATTTATCCCTGAAGAATCTCAGCCAACAGAACTCCCAACCGAGACACTACCACCTGAAGCCACTTCAACCGAATCGCTTCCTATTGAAGAGACCGTAGAAAATCAGGAAACTACCGAACCAGCACCTGCCGAGCCAACACCAGAGGTACTAACACCAGAAGCATCAACCGAAGAGACACCTCCAATAAGTGAGGTACAATCTCTAACAACCGACGAAACCGAACCGAATGAAATCACTACCACTACATTCTAAGCTGTTGCTTCTTGCGTTCGCACTCGCTTTTTTCTACGCGCACGGAGCTATTGCGGGCAACCTCTCATGCTCGATAACGACCGCTGCTGCATGTACTGAGACGGTCGTCTACCGTATGTCGAGTACGAGTAATGCCCACGCTGAACTTCCTAGTCAGTCAACTGCCGCTTACGACAACAACGTCATCTGTTGTCAGAATGTTATTGGACTGAATAATACGTGCACAGGCACTTTCAGTGTAGCACTTAAACTCTCGAGCACCACGAACGCTCACGCTGAGCAGAATAACTTCTCAAACTACACTAACAATGCCTGTCTCTCGGTACCAACCGGTGGCAGCGTCACTATTGCCTACCAGGCGAGCAACTGTACCGGCTACGACACCACGCTTGGTTCCCTTTCAAGCACGAGTAACGCCCATGTTGGTGACACAAGTGCCTACACTACGAAGATATGCGCTACCGCCTCAGGTGTCCCACAGACGCTTTCCTTCAGTATCTCAGACAATTCTATTGGGTTTGGCAATATCACTCCGGTACAAGCAAGATATGCGACTGGCGACACTCTCGGCACAACGACCGACACCACTGCTGCTCATACCATTTCGATAGCCACAAATGCCACGAGCGGATACGCCATGACCATCAGCGGCACGACTCTTACTTCAGGAGGTAACTCTATTTCTGCCATCGGTGGCACCGCGCAAGCTTCAAGCGTTAGCACCGAACAGTTCGGCACTCGGCTCACTGTTGACTCTGGCACCGGCAGCGTCACCTCCCCATATAATGGTGCTAACTGGGCACTCGATACAGGAGCTTTTCCAGACCTCATCGCAACCGGACTAGGTGACGAAGTAACGACCATCTTCGGTGCTCGCTATATCGGCAATGCCGCCACACTTACCGAGTTCGGCAGCTACAGCGCCCAAATTACCTACACCGTTACGGCCACCTTCTAACTAACACAAACACCACTGGTACGCGTACGTGCCAGTGGTGTTTGTATTTCACTTTTATGCGAGTGCTAGGTGTCGCAGGTAATCTGAGACTGAATCAAATCCAGCTTTAACAGCCTTAGCCTCAATTTTTGACTTGTCTTCGGATGACACACGAAAGCGGACAATATCACTCTGACGATCCTGCTGTGCCTTTTCAGCAATAATTAAATTTGGTAGATCAATTAAGAGTTCTGCAACATCAGAAGCACAGAACTCCTGATTAATACGAGCTGCTTTACACTCAACATGAACGACATCTGGTTTAACATGAGCTAATGAATACGCATACTTCTTGTTTTGAATGGTAAGGGTGGAGAGAACCTTTTTCATTTTTGCAATTTATTTATTTAACTTTTTCTATGAAGGTCAGGGCAAGTTCCTTATAAAATTCCTTACACTCATGATTGTGGACAGGAATCACAAGGTCATTGGGAAGTTTGTGGTGGGAAAACTTCATATGACTGCCCTTGGCCGGAATCTTTACGAACCCATAGTACTCGAGAAGTGTTAGCACTTCTCGAAACTTACAGGAACTAGGCTTCCGTTTGAACTTTATGAATAATTTGTCTTTCTGTGACATTCGAGGCAGGAATACTAGTAATGGCTACATTATATAGAAATGTAGCTACATATGTCAAGCGCGTACATTCAAAACCAAACAAACAACACCAGCACGCGAAGCGTGCTGGTGTTGTACTTCCCTCTTTACATTAACCGTTTATACACCTGCATACCACAGACTGCACCGAGAATAGGTCCGATTATATACATGAGTCCGAACGAACCAATACCGAATGCAACAGCAGGGTTAAGAACGCCGTTACTGCCGAGCCCCGCCGCAATAGCAATACCTAAGAGGCGTGACCCGCCGACCACGACACCCGAGAGTCCACTTGGTGTCTTACCATACACAACCGACGCAATACCAAACGTAAAGAAGAAGGTGCCAAGAAACTCAGCTAATCCAATCGTCCCAGTACTAGCGATAGTAAGTTCTGCCATCTCTACGAAGTTCTGCATTAGTGCCATCGCGACTCCTGCGCCAATAGCTTGCGCGGCAACATAAAATGCTGCAGTTTGTGAATCAATCTTGCCGATACTCCACGCCCCAATAGTCACTGCTGGATTAATGTGGGTACCAGAAATGTGTCCCACCGTGTATACGAAGAGTCCGAGTGTGAGTGCCGCCAGAAGCGGTGTCGCTACCGGAAATTCACCCGCGAGTGACAGTCCGACCGCGAGAGTAAGAGCCCCCGTCCCTAAAGCTTCAACAACATACTTTTTCATAGTTATGAAAGATGCTTAGTGCTTTTTGTTAACCTCTCTCTAGTATATAACGCGAAACACCGTCAAAACCGACTTGAACACTTCTCAGACTAGTACCAATCCTTGTGTTTAATCTCTGAAATAGCAATAACAGCCGCCTGAAGATAATACGCTTCACGATCAATCGCACCATCAGTGAGATATCCAATAGCACCCAAACCATGCTTTGAGTTAACAGCACCAAAAAATTTATCATTTGCTAGACCGAGCTCCATTCCTTCCCTGACATATTTAGCTACGTCCGTAGGCAAATAAAAAAGTGCAGTTGACGATTTGGTGACATACCCATCACGATCTGCCACCATCACCCAAGCCCGATTATATAATCGCTCACCATCCCGAAACAGTCCTCCTTCCTGGCTAATCCAGAAGTCAGCATCTGTATGGTTATCTCTGATAAAGATCAAACGATTTAATGCTCCCTGTTCAGTTTCATCATCCATCGGTTGATCTGGAACTCCTGAATCAGACTTAACCGCGATAAAGGTCATCTCTTCCTCCGGGTACAGTAAGGCAAATGCCCGTTTGGCAACATTTACTTTAACTGGGTTCTCGGAAGCAACAATTATCTTCATAAAATACTGTGTGAAAGTAACTACACCCGGAGCGAAGCTCGAAAGCCACGAGCAGCGTAGTACGAATCAGCTCCATTGTGATACACGAAGACTTGATCATACCGACGATCTCCGAATATGGCCCCGCCGCGAGCACGTATCGCCTCGGGAGTCTTGAGCCAACTTGAAGTTTTGAGGTCAAACTCGCCGAGCTTCTGGAGCGCGCGGTACTCGGCCTCGGTAAGTAACTGAGCGTCCATCGCAGTCGCTATACCCTGCGCACTCGTCTCTGGCGCACTCACTTTGCGAGACGTACGAGCGGTCTCATCATAACAGCAACTCCGCCGTCCCTTCGGACTTTCAACCGCACAATCGACGAATACATACTCATCTGTCTTCTTATCATATGCCACCACATCTGGCTCTCCACCAGTAGCTTCCATCTGTGCGAGTAAAGAGAGCTTCTCAGACGCCGCCATAAGTCTCGCCTCGACTTTCGTCCAGTCGAGTCCTTTGTGTCGCTTCATGTTCGCCAGAAAGCGTGTGTGTAGTACCGACAAGAGTTCTTGCCCGGCTGACTTCGAGAGCATTTTTAATTTCATAGCAACTTCAGTATACCGTGATTTCCAAAAGTTGGACTATAGAGCGCCAGGAACGTATATGCAAATATCTAGACAAACAAATTCACCATCGCAGCTGTAAGAAGCATGGTAACAAGAATGTTCAAAGTATCCGAGAAGAACTTCGGCCACGCTATCGCTCGATCACAGTTGCCCCAAAGGATTTGCATACCAACGGTAGGAACTACAAAGCAAAGCCAGTTGAGAAGCAAGAAGCCAAGAGTCATCACGAGAGTCACCCCATTCTTAAGACTCGTACTGACAATAAAAACAACCGCCAGTGAAGTAAGAAATGAGAGCACCATCTGAGCGGCGTATATCTTTGGCATGTTTGGCTTAGCTTCTTCAATTTTCTTCTGTTGTTCTTCCGGAGAAAGTGTATCGAAGCCAAGATACTTCATATGTAATCTTCCTGTAGGTGTACTCGGCATATACCATAGCGTTCCGACAACAACCGAGAGAATCACTCCTCCGAGAGCAAGTAATACAAGTGTAAGCATAAAATATATTGGATTATGTAGAAAAGTATATCAGAAGCAGTAGTAGGCACTCTACGACTTCCACCTTAAAGCACAGCCGAAATTTGACGAGACGCTAAATTCTGCCATAGTGTAGGTTGCAGTTCCCTCAACCAGCTCACAAAGGAAGGAGACCTATGGGCTACAATACCGAGAACGCACTCGCATCTGCACCCGGAATCATCTTCGGGTGTCTCGATAGCGGTGGCATGTTGCTCGACCGAAACAGCGGCGAATATCTCCCCGCGGACCAGGTCATCCGTGACCCGCTCCACATCCAACAACTCGACTTCTTCGACGAAGACCATCGGGGTTGCCTGAAGCCTGGCCTGCGCACGAGAAGCCTGGACGACGACACCGAGCCGATGGACGACGATGACGAGTAAGCCGTAACACGGCCTCACTCATCAACACACTAAGACGAGTCGACACAACCAAGCCGATACGTCTTGCTTAACAACCCCCACCTACGCGTGGGGGTTTGTTTCGCTACAACGATTTTAGCACCGCTAACACACCGACCTGAGTAGCGGATAATCTAAAATATTAAAACTAAGTGAACTTTACATTCGCCGAAGATATTTCCTTGAGATACTGTTCGTAGCGGACATCTGTAAGAGCGCGTTTATAGTTGAGGCGAGTAAAGACCAGCTTATAGACCTTACCAAAGTGACCACGTATAGCAGCTTTGATCTGAAATGTTGCAGTTGTATCCGGCGCTAGCTTCGCATAACGGAGAGTTCCGAGCGTTACCTGTGTCACTCCATCACCCCGAACACTTATATCCGAACTCGCAAGCGAACCTTCTGCCGTTCCCTCAACCTGATACATAAAACCAGCTACTTTCTTACCCGAAGCGATTGATATCGGTATAAAAACGATTTCCTGCTTGGCAGTAATATCTATTTCGAGATAGAACTTCCCTATCGCTTTATCTTCAACGCCTTTCTGTTTAATTCGTCGAAAGTTACCCTGATTCTTTCTCACCTTTACTTCTATATACAGATCCTTGCCTTCTCGTCTGTTCGCCTCGTTGAGCTCGGCCTGAAGTTGTTTTAGTTCAGCCGTAAGTTCCTTAAGGCGTTTTGCTGTGCCTGCCGGTTTATTTGTCATACGCTAATTATAGAACAGGCTTACTTTATGTATGGTGTACTGGGTGCATAGTGCAACTATACTTACGACAAAAGAGTACTAATCACTATATGAAACTACCAGCACACCCACTTCTGCATGCCCTTGCGGCACTTCTGTATATCGGACTTGTGGTGTTATTCCTCCGCTTTATAGAAACCATTCGCCATGATACTGAAGACACTGTACTCGATGGCCTCGGCTTCCTTTCCCTTTTCACATTCTCAGCGGTGGTAATGGGTTACCTATTCTTATCACAGCCACTCTTCCTTCTCTTAGAACACAAACACGCTGAAGCCGTGACATACTTCATGAAGACTCTTACCTACTTCGGAATCATCACTGTGGCAATACTTACCTTAGCGAGTCTACAGTAATCTCAGAACCACAACAAAAGCGCCGTCAGGCGCTTTTGTTGTACCAGCTAGTTCTCTCATTAGTCACCTGAGTAGGTGCTCTTGGCGTCAGCGAGATGCTCCTCAACCGTATCATTAATGAGACCGGCTTCGTCACGGAGCGGTACATCTACAACATCTTCATCATAGACGAGACGTCCACCATTCTTGAGATATGAATCTGAAGACGGGAACTCAAACTTCTCATCACCATCATCTTCATGTAAGACTGCAGTCACAACTTGTTTCTTCACTACTCCACTTGAGACTTGTACTGAAACATTTGTGTAATAACCGACTGGAAGAAACTTCGAATAACCAATCAAATCAGTCCGCTCTTGACTGTTGGTGCGATAAATAACTATGTAGCCCGGCTTCGTGAGACGCACGGCAGGAATAGTGACAACACTCCCGCTCTCCAACTGCGGAAGAACAACCGAATTTGTTTGTGGTGCACTCACCACTGCTGGCTTAACTGGAGTAGTGGCCACCGGAGTGGGTCTAGTCCCGGTACTTGGCGGTATTGGTTCAAGTACTGTCTCAGTAACAGCTACCTCATCAGTAGTTGTCGTCGCAGTTGTCGAAGCGACTGTAACTTCAACCTCAGCGCTAGTTGGTGCCTCTACGGTATCAGTATCGGTAATATCCGCAATCAGTGCCACAATAAGCACAAACATCGTAACCCCCATCAAACTAAGTAATACTGTTTTCTTCATAGGTATTAACTACTATTAATAATCCGTCACAAAAATCTAACTGTGCCTACGGTATCAGAAAATTGCATTCCGTCCAACCAAGATTACAATTATTGACAAATAAAACGTGTATCGTACTATCTAACTATGCGACATATTGCATACACAACCAAATCACACATCTCTGCCACGGCTATCACTGCCAGTGTGTTTACTCGTATGAACCTTCTCACAGACGGGGTTTCATTCGAATCCGATTTCCTGTGTAGGCACTATGTTATGACTTCATAATCTTTCTCTCTTGTGAATTCAAAACAGCTTGCCTACCAGCAAGCTGTTTTTGTTCTTTCACCACTACTGGAGTCCATCATGTCTGCGATTTTTAGGGATACACGTGTGTTCTGGCGCAAAGGTAAGAAAACGTTGCTTTGCCCACTTGAACTAGGCGATGCGCCGATCATTTACCGGGGCATCAATAACCCCGATTCCTATCAATATCTTCTCAGCACAGACCCCAAGGGTCTACAGTTTGAAGAAGAATGGATTAAGAGTAAGCAGAAGCCAAGCAAGGAAGAGCTCGTAGTTGGAATCACTACTCATGCCGGTGAACTAATCGGCATAATGGGACTCCATCATATCGACCACCAGAATGGCACCGCTACCACCGGTTCGGTCATCTTTGACGAAGCTCATCGCAACCAAGGTTTCGGCACCGACGCCAAGATGATCCTGCTCGACTACGCCTTCAACATGCTTGGGCTAAACCTCATTGAATCACGAGCATTTGGTTTCAACGGGCGCTCGGCCGCTTACAGTCAGAAGTGTGGTTACAAGGTGGAGGTTAGACTTCGCAACCGTATTCACCGATTCGGTGAATGGCATGACATCATTGTCCTGTCTGTCACGCGCGAAGACTGGCTTCCGCTCTGGGAAAAATACAACCAAGTTCCTTGAGGGATTGCCCCGACGCATACCAGCGTCGGGGTTTTACTTATGCTGTCTGTTACTGCTACCTATAAATTTACCGAATGATGAGCTACTCGATTAGGTTGAAGGATGGGGCTATACTAGACTAGTATGAATTTGATTAACAAATGGCACACCCTGCTTGGCATGCCGCAATATGATGCGGCTTGGCACAAGCAAGACATGGCAGATGAACTAGCTGAGTACCTGGAAGCAAGCGGATTCATCGAAACCTGGAGCGAACTATCAGACGTTGTCTATACATATACTCGAGCTACGTGGTCGGGACATACAAGTATTGAGTTCCCGCTTTCCAAAATGCTTATTCCCTTTGGAATCATCTACATGATTCCAAAATACTCACTTCGCTGGAAATTTTTTCGTGACCTTGGACATTGCTTCGACACCAATCTCTCTATTTCTGAAGTTCGTAATCCTAAAAAGATTGAAAAACTCCGAGTGATAGCTGAAAAGTACAATCTTGATCCTGATTTATTTACGAAAAAAGCATTAGAACTTATGGAGCGAAGAGTATTTCTAAAGTAGTTTTAGGTTCCCGAACACTCTTTCTACCAAGAACCTCTTTCGTAGGAGTTATCCAAGTGACACCTCTAACTACAGGAGGTATGCGTTGGTGAACCTTGAGACAGCTCCAACAATTCACCATTACCGAAGTGAAACTGCGCTAAAACCTCTTTCCAATCTAAATCATAATAAGCAGCATAAATCATTTTACCAATGTCGCCATGTGTAACGAGCAACACAGAACCATCAGTATGCATCTGCTTAATATACTCAATTACCGCTTTACCTCGCTCGATTAAATCAGGAAACGTCTCTGCTCCCGTCGGAGAAAGAAAGTACGTACCAGTATCGGTCTTTAGTATGTCAGGACTACATAGTTCAACAATCTGAGAAACACTCTTTCCTGTCATCACCCCAAAATTGCGTTCAATCAAACTATCGAGCACCACTGGTTTGAGACCACCTAATTCCTGCGCAATAATTTCAGCAGTCACGTGTGCTCGTTGTAACGGTGAGCTATATATTGCATCAAAATTTCTCTTGCTATCAGCAATCAAGCGTGCGGTCTGTCGCGCTTGTTCTACACCAAGTTCAGTCAGTGGTTCGTCACGATGACCATTTAGAATACCTTTCGCATTGTCTTCATTCTGCCCGTGTCGCGCTAGATATATTGTTACCATTAAATCAGTATATCAAACTAGATTTATATAGTTCTAGCAGGTGATAATTCCAACGATACTGTCGTATTAATGCCTCTCAACATTGCGAAGCAAAGAGATAGACACCACTATACCTGCTCTCTCAGGTAGTCTGGAAATGGTGCACTAAACTGTACTTTCGGTATTTTCCCGACCGTCTGATCTTCTCTCAGATAGGGATACTGATCTCGGTATGCCACCATAACATCACCGAACTTTGCATCAGACCAATCTAAGCCAAGATTCTGAGATACTTCTCTCACCACGGTTTCTGTAGCGGCCTCAATTTCGATATATGGGTCAAGCCACGGCCACTCATCAAGCACCACTTCACAGGTATCGGAGCGCCACGTCTCACGTTTAGATTCTTGCAGTGACACCACTTCAAGACCGATAGCACTAAATATCTTTACTGTATCTTCAAATGAAGATGTGACCACCTCGACTTCTTGTGCACCATCGATTGAAAGCGACGTAAATTTCTTGTATGTCAGTGTCACCGTATCCCCTTCATCTCGAACACGAATATATGAACTTGGAGTAGCTGTTTGCATGCGTCTGTCAGCGTAATCAATAATCGCTCGCCGCATCAAACGCATCGGTGTAACACAAACAAAACCAACATCCTTGAGTCTCTTACGTATTTCTTCATGATCTCTATGAAGGAATTTTGCTTCTATTTCTGTATTCATTCACACAAGTATAGCAAACCAATCTTAGTGACAAAGATCTACTTCTCGAGTTGGTACACATTTCTACGACAAGTTTCCTTCGGTATACACTAATTCCTTTAATTCTGAGAAACCTTTAATATGGTGATCTGCCATATCCCACTTCACTACCGAATCTCGAAGTGTTTGTACAACTCTAATCCCTAACTCCTTACCCGCCCCAAGCTCGGAAGCAGGATTGTCCCCTATCACTAACACCTCATGATTACTCCAACCGTACTTCTCTAGTATTTCACTGAAAATCTGCTTTTTACCCTTTCTTAACTCTTTATAATCCAGTTCGTCTATTATCACTTCATCAAATAAACTGCGAATACCCAGCCTCTCAATCTTAGTAGTCTGAAATTTCTTATAGCCGGTAGTTACAAGGATGTTAACGGTATTAATTTCAGTAATTACATTTTCATCCCCAAAGGAATAAATGCCCTCTGGCACATCCAGGTTACGGTACGCCTCACGCATGCGTTCTGCAACTAGTGTCGGTATGGAAAATAGTTCGATCGTATCCTCCAAACTTGTTGTCCAGAGAGCAGTGATCACCGTGTCTTTAGACTCACGAGTAAGATCAGAGTCACGCAAGGGCTTTATGACCGGTTCAAAGAAGGGTCCCTTGAGGCTTCGTGTATCGAGGATACACATATCCAAATCAAAGATAATTCCCTTTATCATACAAAGAGTATAGCAAACATCCATAACAGTCCCTCGTAACAAACCGTTTACTGGGGCGGTAAGTTTTGAACACTACTCTATTCTTCCACTGTGCTGTCTTGTGAGCAATTAACACCAGGAATATCAGCAAAAGTAAATCTGACTGACACGGCATTATCGGGATTTTTACTACTAGACACAGTCAACATCACATCACCGAAACAACTTCTATCTTCAGGTTCAACATAACCTACAAGCTCAAGCACTGTTGTAAACGGAACTAGAGAGTCTTCTCCTTTCAGGTTGTTGGTATCAACGAGTGGATTGAGGTACACATACTCAACCTTACCCATGATCTCCTCGCCTGTGGAGATGTCAGTTAGCCCAATGAGATACGAATATGGTGCGAGGCCATCTTTATTCAGTTCAGAATTATCGACAGGATTTTCAAGCCAAGACTGCGATATTAAACCAGCAACAGGAAATGCATGCTGACTTATATCACCCTCACGTGGAGTATTAATCATTACCCCATCTTGATTAGTGAGTGCATTACTCACGGGGTGTATGTCCGGCACAACTTCCTTTTTATAAATTACAACTTCATTTTCAATAATCTTTTCAGGTGCATAGACATAACCTATGTATCCTCCAATGAACGGAAGAATAATAAACAAAGTTAAAGCTAGGTATTTTGATACTGGTGTAACTTTGTATATGGAATGTTGCTGTTCTGTTACCAGTGCAGTTTGATTATTTTGTGGCTCCATGATTATTCCATTTTACCACATCCTCATTTTCGACTACGTTGGCTCACTGTATTTTTCAGTGCCCGGAATAATTGGTTCACTCCCCCACACCAAAGCGTGGGTATTCCAGAATTCTTGAGAAGCTGGAGTTGCGGCACGATCCCAAGGTTCAGGTTCGGACTTATCTCCAACATACGCCGTGAGGGTTATGTATCCATTCTCAACTTTCTTCAAAATCACCGTAAGTTTAGATGTCGGTGTTTTTTCTCCACGCACAAAACGAGTAGGTTTAGCTCTGCCAGGTCGTTGGGCGAAGATAATTTCGTCTCCAGGTTTAGTCTCTATACAAACGGACTCTCCAATAGTGTCGCCAAAATCGACAGTTTCAATAATGAATTCACGATTCTTTGTATCTATACTTTGAAGTGCTCGAGATAAATACTCCTCAAGCACAGGAGTGTCATGGAGGTGCGAATTTAATCTATCGTATACATTCTCCCCCGAGCCTAGCATCCCAAGCTTACGTAGCTGTGGCAGAGGGGTAATTTCATTTGGTGGCATGCTTACAGTATACCAAATCACTACCTGTATATTTAGGAGCAAATTTCGTCGTGTCTTGAGTACTTAATTACCAACAATTGCTTCAACCAGTTCAGGAAATTCACTCTTACCCATTTGCTCGGGAATAAAATGTCCAAACCCATCTAGTTCTATGACATGTACACCAGGAATAGAATTTCTTAAGATTGAGACGCTTTTTCTTACACCATCTGAATCGTTACTTATTAGTATCGAAATCTGACCTACTCTAGTATACAGTTCAGTATCAATTTCAAAATCACAAAAACCTGTCTTAGATTTTTTATCAGGGTCTATTGAAGGTGCCACCAAAACAAGTTTCCCAACCGAGACATTTTTATTTTCAGACAGCCATCTTATAAGGAAACCCCCACCAGCGCTGTGCCCGACCAAAATTGTGTCCAGAGTTATATCGAAACGCTCAAATTCAGTTTTCCATAGAGAATAATCAGGCTCGTATGCTAATGGCATCTCAGGTGTATCTGTCTTTATATCACGTATAATTAATTGTTTTTGAAGCCACGGGATCCAGGCAAAATTACTTGATGATGGATACTTGTCTGAATAATATATCTCTTTTGTAGGCCTCCCGTGGACAATAATTGCATTTATCATTATTTAATTATAAGTCATTTAGAGATAGCTAACAGAAGCTTCGAAATATCTCGACTACAGCAAGCCATCTTGAGTGGCTACGCGGGACGATGTTAGAACTAATTTAATGAGAAGTACCTGAAAATCCATGCTCCATCTCTCTTTTTAAAGCCTTTAGTTTTTCAAACATACTCAATTGTTTTTCATACACTGACTTAAATGCTTTTAGCATTTCTTCCATTTGAGAAACGTACGCGGCTTTCATGTTAATTATTTCCATTAATTCATTATTTCTTTCTTGTATCTCAACTTTATCTGCCTCTACATCTAGCATTTCTAACAAATCTTGAAGACTTTTTTCTAGACTTTCTGCATCTCTCTGACTTTTCAATAAATCAGCTTCACATTGTCTTAAGTTAACAAGTGTCCGTTCTAGCTCTTCAGCCAGAACAAGAATCTCCTTATCAATTTCTTGACCGACTTCATTACTCGACCCTTGTGCCTCTTCAAACATGTTTTAACAATTAAAAACTTTAATATTTTTGACTCAGACTGATTATATCAAACTTGATTTGATACCAGGGACTTGAACCGAATTATAGTTGCTAAATATAGCCAATATGGTGTTGCTGGGATACAGGGATTCGAAACTTACAGTTTCAGTACCCATTGCGGACATATTATTTCGCTTCGCTCATAATCTGTCTCGCAATGGCTTCGAATCCGCGCAACGCTTTCTCAGAGAAAGCTGCGCCTGTATCCCAGCGAGTCAACGAAAAAGCACCCCATGAAAGGGTGCTTTTTCTACTCGCTGGCAGTGTGGTACGACGTTTGAACTTTTTTAGAAATTTCTTAGTCTTTTCCTACCTCTCCATCTGCAAGTCTTTCAGCTTCATCTCTACTCACAAATCTACCTCTATTTGTAACGAAACCATCCTCAACTCTCTCCCCAGACTTCTGCCAATCGGGATATTTGATATCTAATCCATCTAAGGCGTGTGCATGAGTTGCACCCTTAAATATCTCTCCCCGAAATTGAAGAGCCGCGCCAACAACTTGTTCTGGTGTCATGGCA
>JACCDR010790493.1_pt1 | contig 25340 bp, 35 predicted proteins | sample 7446431 | NCBI WGS metagenome assembly JACCDR01 (sample SAMN15323443, study PRJNA562643) | freshwater metagenome | isolation source: river surface water | place: USA:Blue River Watershed | collected 2017-08-17 | reverse complement strand
TTATATGCCCCTGAGGACCTGCAGATGAATCAAAATCTTTACTTCAAAACAAATGAATTTGGTTCGGCTAAAGAACTCGCCTCATACGTTTACACAGAACTTCAAAATCTGAATTTCGCCCCTAAAGATCCAATAGATTCCGATTATATGTTTTCAATTGAAATCGAAATTGAAGGGGTAAAACTTGATATTTATTTGGGTAAGAATGATGAAGAAACAGACATACCACTTTGGCAAATCTGGCCTGTACAACGCGTCTCATTGCTCAAGAGAATATTTGGTAATGCTGATAGGTCTACTGAGACACGTGTGAAAGGTGCGCTTGAAACCATTATTAGCAAAATCAGCGGCGTAAGCGATGTTGAATGGGGCATATAACAAGCGCCAGCACACCGCGCCTGCGGCGCTGGACTCGCAACAAGTTGCTCGCCTGTGTGGCGGTAGTTAGATGCTGTTGGTGATTTACTGGAAGTAGTTGGACGATTTTTATTCAGAATATTGAATGAAGTTTTGATTGAGTTTCTTTGCAAAGGGAAAGGGTATTTAATTTGCAAACCGTTCAAATCAAATGTTGATCCAGATGGATTTTTAGTTTTTTCAGTTGGGTTTGTGTTCTGGCTCTGTGCTGTAATTTTGGGCTTTCATGTCTATGAATATATTCAAATTGATAAATGTTTAGATGCTGGCGGCAGCTTCGATTACTTGAACAATAAATGTATAAAATAACTGTTGTAGCAAAGGCACATAACAAGCAAATGTTAATCGCCCACGCTGCGCATGGGCTGCGGCTGCAAAACGCATGCGCGTTTTCCCGCGCTAAATTTGGTAGTTAGCGTGAAGGTAATTAAGCATGCCGCAGCCTTATACAGAAAAGAAAAGCGTCTTCATTCAGTTGCTTCTCACTTTTTTCCTTGGTCCTTTTGGGCTTTTTTATTCGAATACAAATACAGCCGTTGTTCTTTCAATTTTGTTCGCAATTACATTACCGGCTTTTGGTTTAGGGTTCTTTTTATTCTGGCCAGCTTCGCTCATTCTTGGAGTTATGTTTGTTCAAGAGCATAATAATATGGTTGCTATATTCAAAGGTTTTAAAAATGAGTGATTATGTCATTTTTAAGCATCGGTTTAGCGCTAACAAGGCGCGGCACTTTGCGGCCTTCGGCCGCATCGACGCTCACCAAGGTTCGCGCGCGTGCGCGCATAATTAGCCGTTTGAAAGCTTGCTATGCTTAGAGTGATAGAATAGTATCACTTTAGTATTTCTTTGGAGCAGCTCAAATGAAAGTAGAACTTGTGACGTCACTAAAACGTCAGGCCACTAAGATCCTTGCCGATCTTCATGATACGAAAGAGCCAGTATTGATAACTGAGCACGGAAAACCGTCAGCTTACCTTATTGATGTAGACGACTATGAATTTATGCAAAATCGTTTAGCGATCCTGGAAGGTATTGCTCGCGGAGAGCGAGCTTTAGCGGATGGTAAAGTGGTCAGCCATCAAGATGCTAAGGACAGAATGTCAAAATGGTTGAAATAATTTGGACGGAGCCGGCTCTATCCGACTTGAATGATATTGCTGAATACATCGCGCTTGAAAATGTCGTGGTAGCTAAACAACTGGTGCAAACCGTTTTTACAAAAGTTGAACGTTTGGCCGATTCTCCAGAGTCTGGGCGCGTCCCTCCAGAACTAGAACACCTCAATTATCGTGAAGTCGTTGTAAATCCGTGTCGTATTTTCTACAAGTATGATGATGCAAAGGTTCGTATTCTTTTTGTTATGCGTGCGGAGCGAGATTTGCGTCGGTTAATGCTTACGAAACAGTTGGTTTGAAAAAAAACGGTTAACAAACGCCTCAAGAGGGGCTGTCAACGCCTGGCGTTTTAGTCCCAATGAGCCGCGGTGGTTGCAGTTGTTGTGTTTAAGTTTAGTGTTATGCGTTGCCAGCCCCTTAGACGGGCGTTAGCCTTACCCCAAATAAATGGACTTAAGTTATGAATAAAATTGTTATGCTGTCGACATTAGCGCTGCTCTGCGCTTGCAGTAATACTGTGACAATGAAACAGACAGAACAGGCACTGTCTAAGCAACAATTAGCGCCAATGATCGAACAAAGCAGAAATAAACTGCATTACATGGTCGGTGATCAGCATTATTTATACATCACTGTTGAAATTGAAGACCAACATAAATTTATCGAGTTGCTGATTTCAAACCAGCAGATTTTGGCGGTATCTGAAATCACGAAAAACCAACATTATGAGCAAGATTACAGAGCATGTACCCATTTCCCTGTCGAAACAGGTGCTGAGCACTGTCTGGAAAATTTTCATGCTACTTTGTTAAAGCGTCATAACAATAAGATGCTTGAAACTCTGAACAATACTCCCGGTTCTGCTGATCCGGCAGATGGGCAAATGGTTGGTTATGCTGTATTTGGTGTGTTGTTGTCACCGATTTTAATTCCGGCGATGGTATTGCAAGCACCGCTTTATGCTTATGACTACAACTCAACCAATCAAACAAAGCAGAAATTTAACTTGGCGTTGGGAGTTAATACAGCACTCCCAGATTTTTTGCAGAATTTGGATCCCAAACAAGTTTCAAGGGATGGAGAGCAAGGTTCTGCATACGTTGCTGCGGGTTTGTTTAGCGCGCCTGTGATTGGTTTCGGATTTAAAGGCAATCAGGTGATCTGGATTTATGATAATCCATCGTGGGAATGTGGTGGTGGGTTTTTCCTTTGGGGTCATAGCTGTAAATTTTAATCGGTCGTATTGATGACGTATCTAAAAAGGTATTTCATTGATTAAATTAAATATTTGGTAAAAATGGCTAACAAGCAAATGCAGCCAACACCAAACAACGGCTCGGCTGATTAGGGCGTTAGATTTAAGAGATGACACAAGAAGAATTTTTGGAAGCCGCACTTCGGATATATCCTGATTTGCAGCCTGAGTTTGAAGAACTGGACGATCTGTTTCACCTTCAGATGGATCGGTTACGCTTCAGGATGGAGCGAGACATCCTAGCTCGTGATGAAAAGAGTGTGAAAGCGACTATGGAATTGGCAGTTAGTTGTCATCGCTTTGGCTCAGACGTGATGAAGGATGCGATCGACATTTCATTCGCTGAGGCTGTTTTTGCCGGCCATGCTAAAGAAGATATTAAATGGGCATGGGGGTTAACCCCTGGTTTAATTAGGAAGCTTTATGTCAGCTGTTGGGGCAAGGAGCCAATCTAACGAGGCCAAGCGGGCAGGGGGCGCTACACGAGACCCTGTTGGCAACGTTATATTTTTTTAAGGATAGTTAAGTGGTAAAGGTCGCTATAGTTTTTCACTCAGCAGCAGGCACGACAAAGAAACTTGCTGAAGCGGTGGCCGCAGGTATCAAGTCTGTATCTGAGGTTGATGTTGTTTTCGTTGAAATTATCGGTACTGATATTGTTGAGGGGCGTTTTAAAAACTTAGCGCTGATAGAACAACTTAAAAATGTCGATGCCATGATTTTTGGTTCACCTACATTTATGGGTTGCGTATCGGCGCAATTCAAAGCTTTTGCTGATGCTACAGGCGAGCTTTGGGCTGACAAAGCTTGGTCTAATAAAATTGCCGGTGGTTTTACTATTGGCTCGAATTTAAGTGGTGATCAATTGAACACCATTCAATACATGCAAATTTTCGCAAACCAACATGGCATGCTATGGGCAAGTTTAGATATACCAGGTAACTGTGATGCCGAAGGGCGTAATAGGCTAGGCGCTCAATCTGGTTTAATTGCACACTCTAAAGATGGCGAACTAAATTCTGTCGATTTAATAACGGCAAAATATCTTGGTCAGCGTGTTGCCAACGTAGCCAAGAGATTTGCAGTATAAAAAATTATAACAATCCCCATTATTCAGGGCCTTTGGCCCTTGTGACGCTCAGAAGTTCGCGCATATGCGCGAGGCGATATGCATACAAGGAGTTAGTAGATGGTTAAGTTTAAAAGTTATTTTATCGCGGTAATTTTAGGTATTGCATTGGCTTTCGCATCGGTTGTTATTGTTAGCTATGGCGCAGCAGTCGCAATACCAGCTGATATCCTAAATCCTGTAGCTCAAATATCTGGCTTAATCGCATTCACTCTTGTCGACTTATTTACTATCGCAGTGCCGATGGCAGCAGCATTTTTAATAGTCGCCTTTGCCAGCAAGCTGGTCATCAGCAAACCTGACGTCACTTTTTACGCGTTATTGCTCGCGCCTCTGGTGCTATTACAACTGTATTTTGTTGCACAATCACCACCTCAAATGCTTAGCAATATCGTTACAACACTGCCACGTTATCTGCTGCTGGCTGTGTGTTGTTACTTTTTGGTTCGCATCGATAAACGGGCAAATGCTTAACAAAGCCAGTCCGCGATAGCCACTACATCGCCTTGACCTCAAACCCGCGGCGTGATTTTTCGGCCACTGCTGGCGCAGTTTACTGCACGGTTCGCTATCAACGTGGGTCACTCGCGGCCTGCGGCCGCTGGGACGCCAAACCGCGAGCGGTTGGTCAGCCGTGCGCATGGTGTTAATGAAACATGAAGCATCGACATAAATACATCATTTTAGTTTTTTCTCTACTGTTGCTTGTCGTCGCGCCCATCGGGTGGCTGCAATTCGGCGACGAGCTCAACAGCATTGCTTCGTCTGAACCAATGCGATGGTATCGATGTAAAGATTCCGATAGGCCTCTTCTTCAGCTGGCAAAGGGCGATTGGTCTCTCACTTACTCATGGGCGCATGGTATGGGCGAGGGGGATGTGACCTTAGACATCAATGGGAATGGTGACGCAGTTTTAAAGGCATACCCACATGGGAGCCAAGCCATCGAGCGCACAGCCAAATTAACTCGCGCGCAAATTAATGAGATTGCGGAAAAGATCGATAGCACAGGGCTCCTATGTCAAACGCCACAATTGCGTGCAGATTATAAAGTCAACGACATCGGGCAATACAAATTATCGGTACGCGCTCAGAATAGTTCCAAAGACGTTTTTATCGACGAGTGCCATTCGCTTGAAGATAGTGAAGCATTTGAGGAAGTTGTTTTTGAGATATTCGCATTGAAACCAGTCATCGGAACTGAGATTGAATGGGGACCGGAAGGTTCATCTGTCACAAAGGGCCCGTGTACAGTCGTTCGCTAATCAGGCGTTGCGGCGGACTCCAGCTCGCCGCGGTTTAATGTACCATTTGCTGCGCTCATTCTATGGCACAGTAAATCGCGTCATTTCAGGGGCCGTGAACTTAGTTTTAGGACTTAAATTATGGTAATTAGAAATTTGTTGCAGGTACTCTTTGATATAGAAATGAGAAGCGGCATCAGGATAGCGATTATCGCCTTTAGTATGTTATTTCTTTCAGCCTGCTCAATGCATGAGAGTAAAAAGATGACACAACAAGCGAACCCTGCGACTTACTTTGAAATTCCTGTCACCGACATGAAACGTGCCATCGCATTCTATCAACAAGTGTTCGGTTTTGACTTTGTACTTGAAGAGATGCATGGCAATCATATGGCACTGATGCCGTTCGCCATAGATGGCTCTGGTATAACTGGTGCATTAGCGAAGGGCGAGATCTACAAACCATCACATCATGGTACGCTTATATATTTACGTGCGGAAAACATCGACAAAACCCTGGTTCGAGCCCAGTTAGCTGGTGCAAAAGTTTTGTTTCCTAAAACAAAGGCAGGTGAGTATTCCTATGTTGCAGAAATCGAAGATAGCGAGGGTAATCGCATTGGTCTTATGGAGCCGTTACCATAAATCGCAGGTCAAAGATACCTAATAAAGTACTATTGTGTCACTTGTGTGACAAGGGTGGTTTACGCTGTGCTCCTACCGCCTCAACGTTTTGGGAGATATGTATATGGAAGTAACTCGAATATGGCGTTAGATGCAGTTGGTGATTTGCTGGAAGTGGTTGGTCGATTTTTATTCAGAACATTGAATGAAGTTCTAATTGAGTTTCTTTGTAAAGGCACAGGTTATTTAATTTGCAAGCCGTTCAAATCAAATGTTGATCCAGATGGATTTTTGGTTTTTGCAGTTGGATTTGTATTCTGGCTCTGCGCTGTAATTCTGGGCTTTCATATCTATGAATTTATTCAAATAGATAAATGTTTAGACGCGGGCGGTAGCTTCGATTACGTAAACAATAAATGTTTAAGTTAATCGTTGTAGCAAAGGCACAGAATATCGCTTACGCTGCGCATTTGCTACGACGGCAAAACAAATCCGCGTTTTGCCGCGCTAAAATTGGGTAGTTACCTATCTTTGGAGGGTTATGCTGAATACGGCAAGAGTAATAGCCAAGGCAGATACCGACGCATTTGTTGGGCAGGTGGTGTGGAGCCCGAGCAAGTCAATATGGTTCCTTGTCCACTTGTTCGCTACGATCTTGGTGGCGGGTAATACTCCCATTTTTAACCACAGTTAAACGTAGAGGCTAAGCGGCCATCAATGGTAAAACTGCTTGTTGGATCTGGCGCAGATCTGCGTGCCTCTTTATTCCCATTTTGCGTAACCAGTTGCGCTCGCTGTATCCCTTCTGATATTTTGTATTTAACGTAAATTTTACAGTTGCTGATAAGAACGTTTAGGCAGCATAACTTAAAAAACGCTGGTTGCGTGGGCCAATGGTTTGTTGATTTGATTTTTATGTGCAGCTGTGCGCTGTCGTTTAGTTTGCGTGTTGGCTTGGCATTGATATTTTCATGTCAAGGTTAACAAAACGTAGCACTTGGCCGCCAATCTGGCTGAGGTATTGTCGCCCGTGTATTTATAGTTTTTTCAATCCTCACATGACATAAGGAAATTAAATGAATATTAAGGCAAGTTTATTGATGACCGCTTTATTGGCGTCGACGTCATGCTTCGCGGCTGATACTTACCAAGTAACTTCATCTGTATACGCGCAAGGCAAACTGGTTGCGGCGCCAAAGATAGTGGTTGAACCAAATAAATCGGCATTAATTACGATTGGAAATAACTTCAGCTATAACCTGACTGTTAAGCCAAACCAAGATGAAACTGCAGACGTGGCTGCGGTGGTAACTGTTGACGATAACACAATAAATCCTTCATTCACGGTTGCCTACGACAAGCAAGCAACAATCGAGATTGGTACGCAAAAACTGACAATACTGGTGAGTAAGGTAGGCAGTTAAGATGTAATTTTATTTCGTTCAGGCCACAAACAGTGTGGCCTGACTACGCCCTGACTCCGCCCTGACTCCGCTTTAGTGCGGCAGCACTTTTGTAAAGCGTTAGTTTGTTTTGGGGATTTGTAGTTTGCGTCGGCTAGGCAATTCATAAGGATGGTGGCGTTGTTTGGTGGTTCTTTAGTTGTTCCAAGTTTATAAAGCCAATTATTCTCGCTGCATATCATCTTATAATTTGTACTAAACGTAAAATTTACAGACGCCCTAAAGCATTTTCGGGAAACATAGCTACGCGGCTTACATGCTTATTGGTTTTATTTTTGTAGATGTACGCTTGACGGTAATTTTACGTTTTGATTTATGTCGGTCGAGCATTTCTGGTGAAGTATTTTAAGAATATGAAATCACACGAAGAGGTAAACTATGGAATCAAATAAAGAGAAGGAATTAGCTGTAGCGAAAACAGCAGTGACGGCTTTAGGTTACGTTGTCAGCGTTATTTTTATTTTTCTAGGGCTGCCTTTAGTATTTGAGTTAATTGAGCCTAACTCTACATATGGCGTAAGAACAATTAAAACTTTATCGGATGTCAATGCTTGGTATCACATTAATAAAATAGGTGGCTGGGGAATGATTGCTTCCGGTTTATTAAGCTTTCTAACCATCCGAAAATTAAATGGCAATCAAAATATTGAATCAATAAAAGCTATAACTGCGATCGGTTGTGTACCAGCCTTATTTCCAATAGTTATTTTAGGGTTTCTTTATTTAACCCTGATGTGAATGATAATTAAATGTTGATGGGTTGCAATCATTGCAGCTAAAAGATAAATGGTTGCTACCCATATTTACGTATAATTTAATTCGTGAATAGACATAAAATGTACCTCGCTAAATATCAGTGTTACATATTGGAATAATTTAATCTGTGTTTTGCGCAGCAAAATAAAAATATAGTCGTTGCAGTTATCTTAATTTTGCTTGTGCTTACTTCATCTGCAATTGTGTTTAGTGAAGTACTATTTTTGTTGCCTAGATGGCTACTATTGTTAGAACTCATTTTATGATTAGCGCCAAGCGGACTCGGCCTTATGCTGTTGAGCCAACTAGATTTTAAAAAGCATGTATTTGTAGCTTTTTCTACGACAACACTTAGCAGATTTTCAATTGTATTTAATTCGTGCTGCTGTAATTTCAGCACAACGTGCTATTGTCGCGGGTGAGGGAATTTTGCAAGGGTAGTGGCGCTATGTGCTAGATCCTAGTTTGTGCCATTTTAAATAACCAGTTGCGCCTGCCGTATCTCTTCTGATATTTTGTATTTAGCGTAAATTTTACAGTTGTCGATAAGTATTGAAGGGAAGCATAGCTGCGTACGTCACATGTTTATGGATTAGTCATATGTGTGGGGTCTCTTGATTAAACATAATGCATATTAAAGCTGCGAGGCTACCGCGCGTGTACGTTATGTTTGTTCAAACCTTATCGTCTTGTGGAATTCGCAATGACTTACCAACGAACATGCTATGGGCTGGTAATCTTAAATAAAAATAATATATAAGTGTCAAGCATGCGCACTGTGCATGCTCGCTTTATTTTCTGCTGTAGTCAGTACTATTCACACTGGAGATTTTAGATATATGGAAAATTTTATCCCTTTGATTTTTTTAGTTGTGCTTGTTTTCTTGCAAATAAAAAACGCAAAAGATCTTTTTAAATATTTATCTTCGACGTACCCAGACGAATGGAAAAAGCTAGCTCATAATCCCTTGGGGGGAGCTCAGTGGTCGGTCACAAATGAAAATTTGGCGGAATCCCTCAAAACAGGTTTTTTTTCCACTGTAGCTGATGAAAAGATCAGACGCTTCAAAAAGTTTCGATTCTTAAATATGTGCCTGATGGTCGCAGTTGTGTTAGCACAATTAGTCTTGGCATATTTACATTAATGTTCGCACAATCAGCGATGAAACCGAGGGAAATTGCGGTCTGTTTCCCTGTATATAGCCATCAATTTTTACTTGTTTATCGAGCATAAGTATTTTAGGAATAAACCTTGAGCTGCATTTATCTTTTATGATGGTTGCGTAATCATGTCTGATACCTAAAACGGCCACTCGGTGTGGTATAAAAAACTAAGGAATATATTGTGACGCTGGAAGCGACATGCTGCTGTAAGCAATTATCTATCACTGTTACCGATAATCCTGTAATGAACTCAGTTTCCCATTGCACCAACTGCAAGCTCCGCACTGGCAGTGCATTTGGTATCTCGATGTATTTCAACACGGGATCCGTTGTAAGAATGACTGGCGAAAGCAAAATTTATACATTCTGGCATGAAGTGTTAAATCACGAACAGAACCGGCATTTTTGTGGTCACTGCGGTACTACGTTGTTTTGGTATATATCGACTATGCCACATCTGATCGGTGTGGCGGGTGGTTGTTTTGCCGGTTCCAGCATGCTTGAGCCCACGCATTCATTAAATCATTCGCAAAAATGCCAGTGGGTAAATTTGCCATCACCTTGGCATGTTAACGGTTAGGTCATCCAAGAGGCGATATCTGGTGCGCTTACAGCTTACAGATCGTGGCTTCATGCTGGTGGACTCGACAAAGAATGTCGACTCACTAGCCGAAAAATGGAGCCGACCGACGCGGCGGCATTGAAATGGGCGTTAGCTATTTAAGTAGGAAAGATGAAGAGCTCAACCAACAACTACCTACTGGCTGCGGCATTCTGTTGTTTTGTTGCTGCACTTGCCCATATCGGCTGTATTGTATTCGGCGGCGATTGGTATCGTTTTTTTGGCGCGGGCGAGCCAATGGCGCGCATGGCAGAGCAAGGACTTTGGTATCCGACAATCGTTACATCTGTGATTGTCCTTGTACTTCTGATTTGGATGCTGTATGGCTTATCTGGCGCCGGAGTCATTAGACCATTGCCTCTAACAAAATTAGCGCTGACGTTGATAGCGACGTTATTGTTGATTCGTGGCATTGGCTTTGTAGGCATTATGCCAATGTTTCCAGAAAACAGCCTGACGTTTTGGCTAATAAGTTCGGGGTGCTGTTTGTTGATAGGTGGTTTATTTGCGTTAGGTACTTGGCAGCAGTGGCCTATATTAGGGAAAGTGAACAAAGCGGGGCCTTGATTTTACGGTGCCCCCAGCAGCTGCCCCTTGCTGTGATGCATTTATTAGGGCATGTTCTGCGGTTTAATCAAAGCTGTTGAATTAAAGCTTATTAATTTCAGTGGTTTGCCATAACGAGTTTGTATAGTAAGTTCCTTTCGCCAGATGATGTTAACCACATTGTCTTTGCATGGAACGGCTATCACTTTGGGCCGACAATCTATCCCTAACCTGCAGGCTTTTGATGACAACATTAACGCTATTACCAGCCAGCGTCGAGTTTGCGGCCGAGTTGTATCAATTCGAGCTGGAAAATCGTGCATTTTTTGAGTCTCGGATCAATGCCAGACCAGCGTCATATTATGCATTGGACGCCGTAAGCAAGGCGCTGCAACAGGCTGAGCATGACGCAAAATCAGATGTGGGTTATCAATTTTTTATGTGTGACAACGCGCTGAATATGGTTGGAAGGATCAACCTAACTCGGGTGCGAAGAGCGCATTTTCATAGCGCCGAACTGGGTTACCGTATCGCGGAATGGGCTTGTGGCAAAGGTTATGCGACAGAAGCTATTCGACAAATGTTGGACAAAGCGTTTTTAGACCTTGAACTTAAGCGCATTGAAGCTGCCGTAAGCGTAAGCAATCATGCCTCAGTCCGTGCGCTGCAACGTAATGGTTTTGCGCAGTATGGCCATGCCAAGCGTAGCTTTGAACTCAATGGGCACTGGTATGATGTACTTCATTTTGAAGCTCACGCAAGCGCGGTTTGCCTGCGCAGTTTAGGTTGATTATATAAGGAATAACATGGGCTTATCATGGATAACGGCAGAGCGGCTTGAAGGTGCGCATGTGGTGCTGGAGCCTTTGCGTTTAGAACATATTGAACCATTGATCCATGCGGTGAACGATGGCGACGCGTGGCGACTATGGTATGCCACTGTGCCACATCCAGAGCAGATGCAACACTATGTTGAGCAAGCGATTGAGGCGCAGCAACGGGGAGACTTGGCGTATGCGGTTTATGCAAAACAGACCGGTCAGGTTGTTGGCACGACTCGCTACTATAACGTTGAACCGCAACACAAACGGGCGATGATTGGTTACACCTGGTATGCCGATGCTGCTCGGCGCAGCCCGATAAATACCGAGTGTAAGCTCCTGTTATTGAATAAATTATTTGAAACACATCAGGCCATGGCCGTAGAATTTAGAACGCATATTCTGAACGCCACCTCTCGGACGGCCATTGAGCGTTTAGGTGCTAAGTTGGATGGCATTTTACGGCACCATCAAATCTTGCCAAATGGAACTATCCGCGACACCGCTGTGTATTCGATCATCAGCCCAGAATGGCCCGCGGTAAAATGTAATTTATTAAGTAAGTTAAGCTAATACTGTCGCCGCGTGCCATCATGGCGCGCCGTGTAGCTGAGGCGGCTTGTGGTTTGCATGGCTTGACGCTGGGAAGGGTTGTGAACGGTCGTTGCCATGGCTGCATTTGGCCCAGCGTTATCGGACAGGGAGAAGGGGATTGCCGTGCACATTGTTTCACATCGTTTGATGATGTCGCCACTATCCAAGGATGATTGGCGCTTGTTTTATGAGCTTCATACCGATCCTGCCGTGATTGCACGTTGTTTCGACCCTCCGAGTGTGTTGGACATCGAGTCTAAATTTCATGCGCGGCTTGCAGATTGGACGGTGGCCTCCGAACACTGGTTGTGTTTGGTCATTTCTGAATTAACAACTGGTCGTAACGTCGGTATTACCGGCCTTTGTGTGCAAAATGGCGTAGCGGAAGTTGGTTATATGCTTTTGCCCAGCGTTCACGGCAATGGCTATGGGACTGAGTCACTGCGTGCACTGATTGATTATTCGATACAACATCTTGGCCTCAGACGTTTTATGGCGGTGGTAACGGCAGGGAATATTGGCTCTGAAAAGGTGTTAGCTAGAAGCGGATTCACCTTACATCATATAGTGCCTGATGCGTATGAAATCGGTGGCCAAAAGTATGCCGATCATATCTATCGTTTGGAAAAAATAATCACATAACAGACTCCGCAAGATGCAACCTCAAGGCGCGATCTTTTCAGTCTGATGTCGTCGCAATAGTTGTCGCTTTAAGGTATGAATGCACTGGCTTTTGTGGTTATTCGGCCAGCGCTAGCATCACAATCAGCTTGAGAAAAGGAATTTAAGTTTGCCAACAACAAGGCATGGACAATGGCTCAAGCGTATCGCTGCCGTTATCGGTATTTTTCTGCTGGGCTTCACGCTATGGCTGTGGTTTATCGTCCATCAACTGCCTGATACGTTAAAGCCCAATCCGGCCAAACCGATTGGGGTGCTATTTAACAATGTTCGTGTGTTATCGATGGTGGGAGACGCCTCGGTAGCGCCAAGTTTGCAAGCCGTGCTGGTGATGGGCGATCGAATCACGACGATTGGTGTTGTTGGTGAAATTGCAGCGCCAGAGGGCGTACAGATTATTGATGGGCAAGGCAAGACGCTGATGCCGGGGCTGATTGACGCGCATATTCATTTGCATGATGAAACCGAGCTGGCGGCTTATCTAGCGCATGGGGTGACCGGTGTTCGTAATATGTCGGGCTATCCGTTTCATTTGCGCTTAATTGATCAAAAAGCCAAAGGACAGCTGATCGCGCCAGATATGCTGACGACAGGGCCTATTTTAAATAGTGATGGGCCCAATGCCATGATTTTACAAACCACTGTCACTACGGCAGAGGAGGCGCGGTTCGCGGTGCGCCAGCAGCATCAATCGGGCTATCGGCATGTCAAAGTGTATTCCAACCTCACGCCCGAAGCTTTTGCCGCCATTCTTGAAGAAGCAGCGCTGTTAGGTATGTCAGTCAGCGGTCATTCGCCAGAAGGAGAGCGCAGCAAAGGTATTCCGCTACATAAACCATTTGAGATCCCATGGCACGCATCGCTTGGCAAAGGGCTCGCCACGCTCGAGCATGTCGAAACCTTGGTATGGCATGGTTTGCGGGATGATTTATCGGCCGAAAAAATGGCTGAATTGGCGAAAACCTTGGCCACCTCGGGCGAAGCCTTGACCCCAACCTTGATAGCGCACCAGCGACTGGTGCTGATTGCGCAAAGTAAAGGTGCGTATTTAACTCGCTCTGGCAGCGACATGATAAACCCGCTGGTTACCTGGTTCGCCAGTGATGCGCAGCAATTTTGGCGCCAGATGGACGCCTCCGTGTATGAAGCGCCGCACGCGGAATTTTTTCTAAAAGCAACCGGGCTATTGCATCAAGCCGGGGTGCCGCTGTTAACCGGCACCGATAGCGGTAGTTTTGGCATTATTCCCGGTGAATCTGTTGCGCGTGAGCTTGAGCTGCTGGTTGCGGCCGGTTTATCTCCGTGGCAAGCGCTAACGTCAGCTACTCGGCGTAATGCCGAAGTCCTCGGGTTCGAGAACACTGGCCAGATTTTACCAGGATATCGAGCCAATCTGATTTTGTTGGAAAACGACCCATTGACGGATGTGGCTGCAGTGCAACATCCCGTGGGGGTTATGATTGATGGCTATTATCTGGACGCGCCGCAACTTGCAGCTATGAAAGATACTGCGCGGCATACCAAAATGACGGTGTTTTTTCGTTCGTTGCTGCGCGTGCTTGAAATGAAAGTATGGCCGTGACAGCTGAAATCTCGCAAATTGCTAGGCTGCTTTGACGAGGTAAATGCTTGTGTTTTTCGCCGTCCAATGACCTGGCTGAGCTTGCCGACGATAGCCATCTCGGGTAGATAGCCTCCTCGGGTAGATAGCCATTTCGGGTAGCAAACTGTGTGTGGTTAACAATTTGCGGCTATGACTTTTTTTGCCAGATTCAATTTCGCGTTGAGGTTTTACGCGAGGTTGAGGTTTCGCACGAGTTTTTGTGCTGAATTTGAGCTGTCATTTACTGTTTTAAGAGCAATTACAACGTTCAACGCTGCGATCACGCCCACCGGTAAGCGATTCAATAGCCGTGCACCGATGGTCAACATAAGTGGTAAATATTTTATTACAAATAAAGCGATGCAGCTGCTTGCTTCGTTGGCATTGTTCGTTGTTTTATAAACGTAATTTTTTGAGATGGAGGTGTTAAAATGTGGGATGTCATCAGTATCTTTGCGGCGATGATTGTGTTTCTTTGTTTACTTGAGCTGTTGGATTTACCTGATTGGATCAGAGCTCGGTTAAGAAAAGGTACATCTCGCGCCAATCTTGCCGCCAAAGTTGATGCTTTAGAACTACAGATCAAAGCGCTGGAGCGCAAAGTACAGCAGTTGTCCGAATAGTATTGGCAGCCTAAGGTTAGCGTACATAGTCGTTACACTTGGGAACCACAATTCATGGATCGCGGTGTTGTCTGCACTGCTATCGCTGCACTTCATGGTCTAGTAGGGATTCAAGGATGATAAAACGACTAAGTATTTTATGCAAAGCCATGGCATGGAGCCTTATCATGGCTCTGGCCAGCTGTAGTTCGGGTCTGCGTAGTACGGGACAGCACAATACTGGCCTGAATAGTACGGGCCAGCATAATATGGCCCAGCATAATATGGCCCAGCATAGTACGGGAACGGCGTCGCCCGTGAACCCTCCGTATAACTTCGTCATGGCGGCTTTGGCGAATGAGCTGGAACAAGAACACAGGGCGGGCACTTTTGATGGCATGGTTCTGATAACACAGCATGATCGCATCATTTTGCAAGGAGCCTATGGTTATGCCAATAGGGACGCGACCATACATAATAGCGCTGCAGCCTTGTTTGATATGGGCTCGATTGCAAAAACATTTACGGCCGCAGCCGTGTTACAACTTGTTCAGCGGCAAAAAATACAACTGACTGATAAGATTGGACGTTTTTATCCTGCAGCGCCAGAGGCGTTGAAGCCCATAACCATAGCGCAGTTGTTGGGGCATCACAGTGGTTTGGATAATTTTCACAATGCATCCGATTTTGAACCGATGGACAAAACTGAGGCCGAGCGTAGGATCTTCGCCATGCCGCTTATTGCACCGCCTGGGCAAAAAATTGCGTATTCCAATGCGGCCTATACCTTGTTGGCGGCTATCGTCGAGAACGTCAGTCAACAGCCATTCCGAGAATATGTTCGCACTAACCTTTTGATACCTTTGCATTTAAATCACACCGGCTTTTACAAAGATCAACAACTTGCAGCTTATCAACTGGCGCGTGGCTACGGCGGCGATGATGCGGGCAAAACGACTTTTGACAAAGGTTTAAGCTGGGCGCTCATGGGGGCGGGCGGCATGGTCACAACGGTGGCTGACTTAGCAACTTGGTCTGCGGCGCTACGAGATGGTGCTATTTTTCCGCCAGGTGCAACCAATACCGTTTTTGCCAAGGCCAATGAACGCTGGTTACTAGGAAGTTTGGCGCAGGTTGATATCGCTGGTGAAAACATCATTCAGATGGGCGGCAGCACGGACTATGGTTACACAGCCCTGATCCAGTTTGTACCTGAACGCGATTTTTTGTTGGTGTTGTTGCTTAATTCACACGGCCGTAAATATAAAAATGCCACACATCATCGGCTAAGTCGCGATCACATACTCCCCGTATTGCTTCGCGATGATGAATAATGATGGCAACATGTCTAAAGACGCTCTTGAATGCATCCGTTACTTCGGCGCATTGGTTGGGCATTGCCATAAACGTCAAATAATCACACATAGTGATGACTCGCGGTAGATCACATCATAAGGAATTGATGATGCATAAAGTAACCATAGTTTTAACCAGCGCCGTCGCGAGTGGCTTCTTTTTATTTATTCTATGGGTTATCTATTTGGCTAATACTGGGCAGCCAAGTCTATTTTTTGATTTTATTCACTCAATGCCTTATGGCGATAAAGTAGGCCATATGGGACTGTTTGGTGTACTGACACTGCTTACGAATGCGGCTACGCATTTTAAAACATTCCGATTATGGCGATGGTCAGTGTTTTCTGGAACGGCTCTGGTTCTTACTTTTGTAACACTTGAAGAGTTGAGTCAGTATTTCATCCCAAGCAGAACGTTAGATATATTCGATTACAGCGCCGATTTAGCGGGTATTTTACTTTTCACGTGGTTATCCAGCCGGCTGGCAAATCACCTTGCGGCCAAATGATATCCATCATCATATGATGAACGCTGTCTAACACATTGCTTCATATGGAATATTTTTACTGGATTGCTTCTGTTTCTTGATAGATGAAGTGTCGTCTCTTGGTCTCGATAATAAAATTTGTGTGCGAATGTCTACAGTTATGCTTTTTGAAAACTTATTGCTGTAAGCTGGCTATAAAAATATGACTGATGGCAGCTTAGCTTTGTATATGAAAATATGAATATAAAAGGAAAGTTATTTTGAGAATTTCAATATGGATTTCTGCTGTTTTGCTCTGCTTGGCTAGCGTAGCTGTTTTTCATCAACAGATTATCTCCTGGGTGGTGTTGCCGCAATATATTGCCTGGGCGCATGAAACTGAAGCCTTGGGGCTGCAAACTGGTCAAGCGTTAGACGAAACGCAGTTATCCTTAGCTAAAACATTAGAGATAAAAGCGCCGGAAAAAATTCGTATTGTCTATGTAGCTGAGGTGCCTTTTCCACGTGATAACTTTATTTTAAAAAAAGTGGGGGAGGCATTTGGGTTTATTGGTGATGGGGTTGTGAATAACGCGCAAGTTTTTGGCTACAGTATTTATGTCCGGCAAGGATATGCCTTAACAACGGCAAATCTGGCTCATGAATTAGTACATGTCAGACAAATTGAGCGTTCGAGTTTAGATCGTATAGTGACGCAGCATTTTTCTGATTTAGCACAGTACGGCTATGAAAATTCACCGTTAGAAAAAGAAGCCTTTGCTACTGAGGCATTGTATATTCATAAATAGCATTCAATTATTTTTGGATGACAGTGTAGATGTCAATGATTCATCTAGATTTTCATTCTGAAACCAGCGAGTGCCTACCACGAAATTCGTATTTATATCAAAAATTTGACATTAAAAATGCGATGGCAATGATTCAGATTTAGAAGGGATCTTGACTCTGAATACAGGTTTTTGGAGTTGTTGTCATTGCAAGAAACTTTGGGCATAAACCTTTGTTTCAACTCTTAATGGCGCCCTTTCATCACAGTGGCATTGACGTAACGTCGATATCAGGCATTTTTATCATGATGGCATTGAGTATATGGGCGGGTTGGTTGCTGTTTAGGTTTGTTGAAACGCCGTTTATGCATCCTTGGGAGCGATATTTTCCAGCCAATGCGTGACAGCCTTTCTAGTGACAGGTGACAGGCCATTCCTCAGTCGCTTGGTGATATTGATAACCCAAGGTACTGCGCAAATAGTGTGCTGCTAACGTGAAAAACGCCGTAGCGCTGCCCTAAACATATGGCGCTGAATATGCCCTGCCAAAATATGCTCTGTATTAAATAAGGAATATGGTTTATGGCTGAATGTACTTGGCTAAAGAATTTTGCGATGAAACGGCGGCTTTATGTTGGCGTTTTTTGTTATCTGTTAACATGGTTGTATACAAGTCATGCTTTGGCACAGACGGATTTAAGCCCGTGGCCAGATAAATTTAAACAGACAGCATTTTCTGGCGTGGTGCATGTCGCGACCTCCGATGACATTTTATTGCAACATCATCAAGGACTCGCTGATCGCGCACGGCAACGCCCGTTTAATGAAAACACTGTATTTGATATAGGTTCATTAACCAAGCAATTTGTCGCTATTGCGATCTTGCGGCTGGTTGAACAAGGCAAGCTAGATACCACCGCGACCTTGGCGCAATATTTCCCCCTGGTGCCTGCGGATAAAAAGCTCATTACCATTCACCAACTGCTGACGCACTCTTCGGGCTTGCCGACTAATTTAGCCAATCATCAACTGTATGACAAAGTCGAGGCGGATGAATTTGCTCGTTTAGCATGGCACGAAAAACTAGTGGCAAAGCCGGCGAAAAAATACAATTATTCCAATATTGGCTATGGATTGTTGGCGCATATTATCGAAAAAGTATCAGGCCAGCCGTGGGAATTGTTTATCCAGCAGCATATTTTGTTGCCGTCGGGATTAAAAAACACCGGGTATCGTTTAGTGCAAGCGCCGGTAGAGGCGCTTGCGCAAAACTATGGGGCGGATGCCAATTGGCTGCAACGCACTTTGGGTTTGCAGGCGCAAAGTCGAAGTATTGGCGATCCTTTATTGCATCTGCGGCAAGATCCCGGCGCGCGTTGGTTCGAGGGCGCGGGTGGTTTTGTGTCGACGGTGTCAGATATGCAGCAATGGTTTTTGACACTTCATGCCAAGCACATATTAACGGCAGCGTCGTGGCAAACTATGTTTACGCCATATATTGTCGAAAACGCCAACAATCAATCCTATTATGGTTATGGAGTGGCGGTCGATCAGCGCTATGGCGTACAACGTATTAGCCATACTGGCTCAAATGGCTATTCATACGCCACCATGGATTATTTTCCTGAGCTTGATTTATTCATTTTTACCGCCTCGAATGATATCGATCATTATCCCCACGATATGATAAAAGCGTTACGGGAAGCGGCAATTGATATGCGTAAAGCTAGCCGTTAGGGTGATGTGTTTTTCCAGTTCCAATCGCAATAAAAGGGTTTGCTATGTCCGGTCCGGCGCGACAAGGGGTTATTATTTATTCAAAAGAAATGCAAGCGTTGGCCGAATTCTATCAAGCCGTATTCGACATGCAGTGGCAGCGGCAAACCAATGATTTTATTAGCTTAGTGAAAGATGGCTTACATGTGATTATCCATGTGCCACCGAGCATGGTCGATACGGCTGATGGCGATACCGCATTTGGTGGTATGAAATTGTTTTTGACGGTGGATGATATGGCGCAGAGCCAGCAACAGATCCTCGCGCTTGGCGGTTTGGTCTTTCCTGGCCAGTGGCAAAATGCCTTGTTTAAAGTGTCGAATGTGACGGATCCAGACGGCAATCATATTCAGCTGCGGCAATTTTTTGACTAAAACTTTGGTTCCCATCATAGTGGTAGGGCATTGGGCGCTGTCGTTTTTAGCGTGCGAGCAGAGTTTTTTACTGGATTCATTGCGCTGATTGATTTCGTTCAATGGCGTGTTTAACAGAGTGAGGGAATACAAATGTCATATGTGGATGGTTTTGTGGCCGCAGTGCCAAATGAAAACAAAGAAAAATTTATCGCGCATGCGTCTATGATGGCGGCCGTGCTTAAACAGCATGGCGCGTTACGTGTGGTGGATACTTGGGCGGATGATGTGCCAGATGGCAAGCTAACATCATTTCCAATGGCAGTGCAAAAGCAAGAGAATGAATCTGTTGCATTTTCTTGGATAGAGTGGCCGTCTAAACAGGTCCGCGATGCAGCCTGGGCAACCATTATGCAAGACCCAACCCTAGATAACGCCACTAATCCGATGCCCTTTGATGGCCAGCGCATGATCTACGGTGGTTTTGCTGTACTGTCTGATCTATAACAACTGCCAATATTCACAGGATCTAAGTCTTCTAACCGCTGCGACAGGCCGCTGCTACAGGCCGTTGCGATATGCCATGGCGCAGCGGCTTTCAACGCTCATGTCGGTTGATTGGCCGAACTAGCTGACAGCCGTCTAACGCCACAAAAGCCAGCGTCGGGTTTTTGTAAACACTGCTTTGCTAAATAGCGCCTTAAACGTTTAGGGGGCGTCATCCTAAGCGCACGCGCAAGGTATAAAAAGCTTATCGAAAAAACTGGTTTGCTTGAATTGGGTACTGCCTGTTAAAATAATTCGCGTTTATTTAACAAAAATGGTCAGGTTCAGCCATATTGGGGCTTCTATAGCATTGGTTCACGTTGCCACAGCAACGCCTGCGTTATGGGTTGAGTGATGAGCTCAATGTGCGAGAGCCGCGCCATCAGACAAATCACCTGCAAGAGAATTTTTAATTTTATGATCACCAAATTTAAAACTGCGCTGACGATTGTCGCGTTGGCACTTGGCCTTGGCTCGTCGGCAAAGGCTGATTCTTCGGCGCAAGGTACCGCTAGTAAGCCAGCATTCACCCTACAAGTGGGTGATGTTCTGGTGGAAAAAACGGCGCAGGGTTGGAGTACGGTTAAAATTCTAGCCATAGATAAAGTGTCAGACGCCGATGATTCATCACAGTCTGACACTGCGCATCTGTTGATTTATGCCGACCAAACCACCAAGCCAAGCATGGCAAGATTACCTCCGGTGCAAGTGCTTCATGCGCCGCTTGACGCAAATGCGCTACTGCAAGGTTGGGAGCGAATTGGCCATGCGATACCCACCGCAGAAGATATGGTTGGATTTATAGCTTATTTAAAAAGCAACGACTTTGCACGCTACGTGAAAGTGACCGGGCAGGATATCAATCAATTGATGGATTCAGCCATTGCCCACTATCGCCAAGCAAATACCTTCGCCGAAGCAAAGAAATATCAGCAAGCTGTCGTGGAATACAGTAAGGCCATTGATAGTTTCCCGATGTTATTTGAAGCTATTGATAACCGTGGTATCACTTATATGGATTTGGGGCAATTTGACGATGCATTAGCCGACTTTGAACAGTCGTTAATTATCAATCCGAATAACTTTACAGCCATATATTATAAAGGAAGATGTTTATTCGAGCTTGAGCGTTATGATGAAGTCAAAGCGCTTTATATCGAAGCTAGCTCGCGTTTTCCCGAGCGACAAGACGTGTTAGCGCCATACATCAAACTTTTAAGTAAATAATTTTTTGCTCTGAGCGCTTCGGTGTAGATGTATTTGACAGAATATTGTGAGGCTAAAATGTTACAAATTCTGTTATATGGAACCCTATTAGTGCATGATTTAAATTAACTTCAATCGTAAATCCTGATGAAGGACAAATCATGCCGCGCGACTTATCTTTAGCCGACTACGTGCAACGAAGAAATGGTGTGGCCTTAGGTGCGCGCCGTTCCATGCGTAATATGTTGTGGCGATCGTTGGGCGCGGGCTCGTTTGCCAAATTTTGGCACTATTGGAACCCGATTTGGGGGCTATTACTTGGCCAGTCGTGTTCAAAGACCTTTAACAGATATCATGCCGGCTTGGCTGGCATTGCTGCTAACTTTTGCCGTGAGTGGCTTACTGCATGATATAGCCGTGTCGTTAGTCAAACTTAAGCTGGTCGTATTTTTTACCCCATGGTTTGTGGTGATGGGCGCTTGGGTGTTGGTATCTCGTTTTTTTACGATGCGCTATTCGTCGTATGCGTGGTTGATTCGTGCCATGTTGAATATTGCGCAAATTGTCGGCAGTTTTTTCATCGTGCGATATTTGTTGTTATTTATAGGCATGATGCCTGCGGTATAACTTGATATAGGAAAATGATTTATGGGATGGGATGTTAGCTATCATCCAATTGGACGCGATGATATTAAGAACATTTATTTTAAAACGTTAGCTGAGCCGTCGCATGCACGCCAAGTGGCAACTGATTTTGGCTTAAGTGACGATGATTATGATCGTATGTGTCATATGTTGGATGTCGGTCGTAGTTTTGATAAATCTGAACAGTTTAATAAAACGCACGCTTTTTGTATTGCCATAGTGGCTGGTTTTTTGCGCAGTTATCATTATATTCGCGGCGGCGCTTTTACATTTTTAGCATCCGAAGATCAGGCATTTGAGCGGTATATCACCAGTTGGCGCGAGCTGGTGCCCGAGGATTACAAAGATTGCATATTTGATGATATGTTGACGGAAAATTACTGTGGTGGCGTTTACCTACGGCATGAAAACTTAGTTCGCTTGAAACAGGATTTCCAAACAGATCCGCACATAAAACAGCGCCTAGAGCAGGTGTTTTCCCATGAGCGTTTAGATGTTTTTTGGCAAGCGGTGGATAGTGCAATAGAGCAAGGCCTTGATTTGATTGAGGCTACTGAGGTCATTACCCCTAATCCAATTCAATTTGAACAAACCGAGTGCTACTCTAAACTGACCAACTGCGACCGTGCGGGCATTGTGCTATATGCCATGGCGGTGATGCAGCAAATTACAGAATTACAAGCCTCGACCGATGACTCCGCTGCTGCGACAACGCCGGAGCATGCCGACCAGCCCGATTCGACATCGTCAGCTGCACAGGCTGCATCATCAGGCAGTTGGTTAGGCAGGCTCTTTAGCCGCTGGTTTGGTCGCTAATCGCGACCTTGCTACAGCCGACATCATCCCTTCGATCACGGATGATCGAGCTAAATAGGTAACGTCATAGGGCTAATGCGCCCATCTTGCGGTCCTATTTTGCCCTGCAGCATTAGCAGCGGAACCATGTCTTGTTAACCTTTTCGCTAGCAACGTCGCCATATTTGACTCATGTGGCGACTATATGTTGGTAAATCTGAAGGTTACATCTACCTTTATAGCTTCTATACAGCGGTTGTATGACGGTTCGCGCTGTATTTGCTGTTTAGTGTTGTACTCAATAGATAAATCCAACGTTTTCCACGTTGATGAAGTTGGCAAAAGGACATTTATGAAAAAATTGACGATAGCAATCGCGCTGGGCGGCGTTTTATCTATCATGCCGTGTATGGCTGATGATTCGGCATCTGCCCCTGGTATGGCAGTTTCCGCCAAGGCCAGTACGCTTGGGCTGGGCGCAGAGCTAGATTATGGTTTTAACGACTACTGGAATGTGCGGTTGCAGCTCAATAGTTTTAGCTATGATGATGATTTTGAAGAAGATGGCATCGATTATTCGGGCGAGCTTGATTTATCCAGTGTTGGCTTGCTAGCGGATTTTCGCCCATTTGCGGGTAGCTTTAAACTAACTGCAGGTCTGTATTCCAACAAAAATGCGATCAGTGCCAATGCGATATCGCGGGCGGATAAAACCTTTGAAATCGGTAACAGTCGTTTTGCCGGTAGCGTCAATGATCCATTGCGGTTAAACGCAGATATCGAGCTTGGTAACTCCTCCGCCGGCTACCTTGGGCTTGGTTTTGGTAATTCATACGAGAGTGGTTTTACCATGTCGTTTGATCTCGGTGTGCTGTTTAGTGGCGCGGCCAAAGCGCGTTTATCCGCCAGTGGCACCGCATACAGTACCAGTGCACCGGCCTTTACCTTTGATGTGAATGGTAATTCGGCGGCAGCCGTTGCGTTTCGACAACAGCTGGCGACGGAACAAGCCAACCTGCAAGACGATATTGATGATTTTGAAATCTATCCGGTCATTGCCGTTGGTTTAGGCTATAGATTCTGATTGAGAACACGGTGGCCTGTGTATTCAGGCTACCTCCTGCGCATAAAAAACGGCTTAAAGTCAACCAATACAGTTTTCTGGACGTATACACACAAAACTTGGTGTATTGATGAATTTATGGCGAAAAAACTTCCTGTTCATACCATTTCCATGCGGTCAGACGATGCTGCCGATGATTTTGATAGTGGTTCACGTGATGATTTGATGGATGCGAATGTAGTTCCACGGCGTCGCCCCTCCAAACCCTCTCAGGTTACTGCGATTTTAAGTTTTTCCATCAGCGATCAATCGCGCATTATTGAAATGGCGTGGGAAGATCGAACCCCTTTTGAAGCTATTGAAGCGCTCTATGGCTTAACGCCCGCGCAGTTGGTGCAGCAGATGCGCGCTTGGTTAAAACCCAGTAGTTTTCGGTTGTGGCGCCAGCGAATGAATGGCCGCGTTACAAAACATGCGGCGCTGCGGCCAGCAGGGGTGAGCCGCGGCTATTGCCCAACGCAGTACAAGCGCTAGCGTACGTTTATTGGGATGTTCCACCTGCAGAGTCGTCGGTGCAAGTGTTGGCATTGTGGCTAATACTGAAGGCTAACGTTGGCGCTGTTTCTGCGCAAATTCCACATGCCGTATGATGGTTGGATCTTGTGCTAATTTTTGCAAGCTATTGAACTGCTTCGCTAAGGTCATTTCATCATACATGCGATGGATCGCTTTGTGGCATAACTGACACAGCCATACGCCATGTTCGAGTTGCTGTTTGCTGTAATGCTTTTGAAAATAGGGCCGTCGATGCATTTTGCGCGGGATTAAATGATGAAAGGTTAACGGGACTTGGCGGGTGCACAACATGCAGGCTGCCACAGCACCTTGCGCTTGTAACATCGGTCTTGCATCCAATTCAGCATCTTGCATGTCGATGTGCGGGGTTGTGTTAAGCCTTTGGCGCGACAGTGTTTTCATGGCGCTGTGATAAACCTTTCAAGTCATTAGGCTAAAAACAAAGTATGCCAATACCGTATTTAGCATATACACATCAGTTCCGACATTGGCCTCTAGTGTTACGTCAGTGTAATAAACCAAGATCAATGGCTTTTAACACGGCTTTGGTGCGATCGCGGACTTCGAGTTTTGCGAGTATCGCCGATACTTGATTTTTAACCGTTCCTTCGGATTTAAATACGGCGCTGGCGATTTCCTTATTGCTAAAACCTGCGGCCATCAGCCGCAGGATCTCTAACTCCTTATTGGATAATAACTCGCCGCTGTTGCTGGTAGCTGCTGGCTCGCCTCGCAAAAATGATTGAACGATTTTATCGGTGATTGCGGGCTGCAACAAATGACCACCATTGGCCAACACCTGGATAGCCTCGACCAAATTGGGCAGTGCGGTATCTTTTAACAAATAACCCCGAGCACCCGCCTGCAGCGCTTGAAGCACTCGTTCATGGTCATCAAAGGTGGTGAGAATGAGTACCGGCGTGGTTAAACCGCTGGCCGCCAGTAACTTGAGCGCACTGATCCCATCAACAGTAGGCATTTGGATATCCATCAATACCACATCGATATGATGCTGCTGAACCAGTGTCACAATATCGCCACCATGATTCGCCTGTGCAACCACCGCAAAGGTTGGTACTAGGTTAAGCAAGCTGATAATGCCTTGTCGCACTATGGTTTGATCATCGATCACC
>JACCDR012098127.1_pt1 | contig 25377 bp, 31 predicted proteins | sample 7446431 | NCBI WGS metagenome assembly JACCDR01 (sample SAMN15323443, study PRJNA562643) | freshwater metagenome | isolation source: river surface water | place: USA:Blue River Watershed | collected 2017-08-17 | reverse complement strand
CCTGGTAGCCCGTGATTTTCGCGAGGTCCGAGAACAGGTACCCCGATCCCGCGTGAGGCGAGAGCTTGACCGTCACGCCGTGAGGGACGACTCCTCCGACCATGAGCGAAACGAGGCCGGCGAGGGTTTTGAGGGGCTGCCCTGCGCTCGCTCCGCTGTTACCGTCGTCACCGGTTGCGTCGTTAACGTAGATGACGCTGGGTATCGCGGAGATACCACCCAGAGCCGCGAGGACCTCAGGAGCCACTTCAAAGACGACTCGCCCGGCAGAGTGGGAGAACTGCAAGCCTGGTCCAGCCTTGACGATCGATGACCGCGGGAGCGTAACGCCATCGCGATCAACGGTGTCCTTGATGCCGGGCAGTTGGGACAGCCAGCTTTCTTCTTCAGCCACAGATTTCTCCTGCAAATAGGCGCGTCCGCCTCAGCCAGCCCGGGAGGAAACCGGAGCGGAGCGGCGAGGCGAACGCATAGTTGTTTGGTAGCGACTTGACCGATGGACTCGCTGGCACCACGCTTCAGCCGATGCGCTCGGTCGCCCTCTTTACGCTTGTCGGTCTGCTGTTCGGTTGTGGAGCCACCGAAGGACCATCAAGTCCAACCGGCTCAGGGGGAGCGGCTTCCGGTGGAGACACATCATCCACTGGCGGGGCCGATGCGACTGGCGGCAGTCTCGGTGGCGGAGACTCTGGAGGAACGCAGCAGACTGGTGGAGCAGCCACGGGTGGCACCGGTGGCGTCAGCGGTGCGCGATGCGATTGGGTTCCGGTGTGCGCGAGCGTCACGACTTCCTGCACCCTCGTCTACTCGTCAACGTGCGGAGCGGCTCAGTTCGGAACGTTCTCTTGTGGGAGCAACAACGGCTGGGCCTTCAACGACGGCACCTCGTTCGCCTGCTCGGGCAGCGACTGCGATTCGGCTTCAAGCTCATCACTTGCGTATTGTGCCGAGCTCGACGGAACAGGCGGAAGCGGAGGGACAGGTGGCGCGTCCACAGGCGGTAGTTCCACTGGCGGCGCTTCGGGAGGGACAGGTGGGACAGGTGGAACCGCTGGCAGCGGTGGAGCTGGGGGCTCGTGCACTGATGAGTGTGTAGTCGGCGGCAGCGCCTACTGCACCGGACTCAAGACACGACAATACTGCAAGCCCGGCGTGAGCGGAGGTTGCGCCACTTGGCAAACTGAAACCTGCTTAAGTGGCTGCATGGTGAACCCTCCGACCGACCAGTGCATCTAAGCGCCCCAAATAAGGACACAGAATCCTGAGGCGCCGTTGCCGCCGTTTCCGTGCTGACCGGAGGTGAAGGTGGCACCACCGCCTCCCCCGCCAGCGCCAGGTCCAGGCCCGCCCGTGCCGCCTCCTGCGGATCCTGCGGTTCCACCCGCAGCTGCGGCAGTGAAACCAGTGACGAAGAATGGGAATGCGCTAGGGGCTCCGCTCCCGCCGCCATATGAGGTGACATTCCCCGACGAGTTGTTCGAGCCGAGCTGTCCGAACCAGTAAGTCTGGATCGCCGCTGAAGCGATGTAGGCTGCCGCTCCACCAGCGCCGGTTGAGACACCTTCGGACAGGTGTTGACCTCGGATGCCCCCGAAGGCCTCGCCGCCCTTTACTCCGCCACCCGCGTAGTCCGTGCTGTATCCGGGGCCGCCGCCGTGGAACCCGATCCCGCCGTTTGGGTTCTCTCCAGGGGTCACGAACATCCGGGACCCTCCGCCGCCGCCCGGAGCACGGACGGAACCTTCAGCGGAGACGAGCGTTAGGATGGTCTCTCCGCCTGCTGCTCCCGAGGCTGGAGTCGAAGAGTTGCCGGCTCCGCCGACGCCGCCAGCGCCGATCGTAACCGTCTCCGTGCCGTCGAAGTCCGAGCCGCGCAGGTGAAAGACACGAGGAAATCCGGATCCACCGCCACCGCCTCCAGCGAAGTCCGAACCGCTGTTGCCGCCTGCTCCGCCGCCACCACCACCGATGAGGATAGCTGTGACCGGAGCATCGTCAGGGAATCCGGGCGGCTTTGTAACGGAACCCGTCGCTGCGTAGGTCTGAATTACCGGAGAGCGGAATTTGAGCCACTCCAGCCGATTGGCGATTCCCTGCAGTTCCTCGAGGAAGTTCTCGCCATTCAGCGCGTCCCCGTCGGCAATGTGCTTGAGGAGTGCCGTCCACTCGGCGATCGGTGTGATAATTCCAGTTGTACTCATAATCCCATCACCACGTTGTTCTTCGTGCCGGCAACTAAGCCAGGTTCACCAGCAAGGTGACCAGTTCCAGCGGTCGGTCCTTCGAGTTCGAAGACCACCTGAAAACCTCGCCAGTGACCCGGCTTGAACTTTCCGACGATCATTCGAATCGTCTTCATCTGCGCGCCGCTGATTCCCACTGGTCCGGCGACAAGTCCTGGATCGCCAGCATTGTGACCGTCGCCAGCGATCGGGCCGTCGGCGGTGACGCTGTGCGTGCCTGCCGGGAAGAAGATCCAGAACTTCGACCACCAGAATTCTTCAGGCGCTACTTCATCGGGCCAATTCAGCGGAGGGCGCGTGGGCCAGCCCCAAGGGAGTGCCGAATAAAAGACGCCGCTGGGAAATCCAGCTGCATCGAGCTGTCCCAGAATCGAAGATTCTACACCAGCGTGTGGCCAATCCTCCCAAACGCGCTGAAGCCGAGCGTGGTACTGGTCCCAGGTCTCGTTGAGGTAGCGCGGGAGCGACGTCTCCGATCCCGCGAGAGAGAGGGCATCGTAAGCGGGACCGATCTTCGAGTCGCCGATCCACGAGGCGCGCACTGCCTCTCGATAGCTCTCTGCGAGCATCGAGGTCGTGAGCGACATAACGCCGACAAACCGCCGCCCCGGCTCGGTCCGGAGAACCGTCGGGACGATCGTCTTGATGAAGTCGAAGTAGCTCACTCGACGGCCTTCACGTAGGTGAACGTCCAGGTTCCCTGTGTCACCAAGTAGAGCGGACCGACTGAAACAGTGGAAGAAGGCGCCACGATCTTCACGGCTCGAACTCCGTCCACTTCTTTGATGCGGTCAGAGATGTCTTCGACGAGTACTACGTGCTCAGCACCCGTTGCGAAGCTCCAGCCGCCGATTGGCGTTTCGCTCAGGAAGTCGTTCAAGGCTTGCTGGACAAGCGGGCCGAGGTCCGCGGACTCGACGTTCGGATCGTGGTAGATCGTTGCCGTGATGTTCAGCGGCTGCACCGTCGGGCTCTTCACCATGACTCGCGAACGCGGGGCAGGTGGGTAGTAGCTAGAGGTCTGGAGCACTCGGGGTGCGAAGTAGGCCTGGATATCCGCCAGATCGGTGGTGCTGAACACACCCAACCGCGGTGCGACGTAGACGTCGAGTGTACCTGGGCCGCGCGGATTGTTATCGACGACCGCGACCTTCTCCACGCCCAGGAAAGACCGCGCAATGTTCTCGTAGGCATCCGCAACGAGCTCCACTGAGAGTCGAGCCCACTTCGTTCGATTGCGGGCGCGCAGAGAGGCGTCAGTCTCTTCGTCAGCGCCCGATACTGTGTACCATGGGGCGGACTCGTTGTTCGTGATGGTGACCCCCGCGAGCGGCGTCAGCAGGCGCGTGATGGTGCCGTTCGCGACGTTGCCAGCGCTTCCCGCGAGAACCGCCTCAAAGTCGAGCGCAATAGACGACGGTGAAGCGACGGAACCGGCCGGAAGGGTGCCGCCTTCGATGCACCGAAACTGGGTGTTCGTATCGGTCGCCGCGATGAGCTGGCCCGGCTCGATCGTGTAGGGGATCGACGCCGTCGAGGTGAGGCGCAGTTTCCCCTTCGTTCGCCTTGCTGGTGTCCGCTCATTGTCGAAGCGGCTGCGCGAGAACTCGGTGAGGGCATCGCCCGTTGCAAGGTCATTGAACCCGAACTCGACGATCGAACGAGCGATCTCGGTGCTATCCGCGAGGAGCGCCGCGTGCAGGGTCACGAGCGTCTTCTGGATTCGTCCGTCTTGCCACCCCGTGGTCTGAAAGCCGAGAGACTTGAGGAGTTCGATAACTACGTCGAAGGCTTGCTTGAGCGTGGCGGGGTTGCGGAGCTTGGAAACTAGTAGCATCAGGCCGCCTGCGAAAAGATTTGTTCGGATTCGAGGAACGCCTCGGTGGAGAACTCACTTGCCGTGAGCGTCAGCTCGAACGGACCGTCGGCGTCTTCGACGGTGATTTCGATGTAGAGGACGCCATTCGACATCCGCGCATTGCAGCGGGCGTCCTCAACCTCTTCTTCGAGGAGTACTTGTTCGAGCACGCGCTGCTCGATCACGCTCACGGGAACCGACGAGCCGATGAGATCGTGGACGCTGTACCCGTACGATGGATCTCCGAGGAGTCCCCCGCGCGGAGTGGTGAGTCGGCGCAGAATTGCCTGCGCGAGCGCCATCCGACCGGAAACGGTCGAGAGCGCGTAGTCGATGCTCATCACACCGGCGATGTCGCTTCCGAGGTCGGCCATGGTTTATGCGAGGAGGACTGTTCGAAGCGCATCGATGGCGCCTCCGTCTCGAGCGAATAGGATTGTTCCCGCAATGGTCTCGCTCCCACCGGAGCCGCCAGGCAGCCCTCCACCGACCTCGCTACCTAGCTCTCCAGCGACCTGATTGGCCTTGCCGTCGAACGTGTATGCGTAGATGCCTGGCGAGCCGAGAAGACCGTTCAGGAGTCCAGCGAAACTCAGCCCGGCTTGAAGCTGACCAAGTGTCGCCTGCAGATCAGCTATTGCCGACGCGGTCGCCGAAATGTCAGGGAGCGGGGCGCTCAGGAGTGTTTGGAGCGCGGCGAGCATCTGTTGAACCGACGCGATGAGGTCGGCGATTGACGGAGGGGGCGCGATCGAAACCGCCAGTAGACCGTCAAGGCGCGCCTGCACGTCGGGGAGTTGTGCCCCGAGCGAAGCGTTTAGGATGCCGGCGGCCTGGAGAGCCATCGGCACGACTTGCCCAAGAGAAAGCTCGCCCTTGTAGGAAATCGTCATGACTTCACCCGCCTTGCGCCGCCGATGATGCGAGCTCGCACGGGGCCCGCGAGAGTCGCTGTGCCCACGAAGGGTAGACCCACAACCGGAGTAACGACCGGAGGCGTGCCAGGAACCGTCAGGGTTCCATTCACGACTCCAGTCACGGCCGTGCCAGCCGGTACCTTCACGGAATCACCCTTCCGCGCGACCCGAGCGCGCCCCCCGTTGAGCGAGACGACCGCTGAGTCCTTTTGAAACTCCCAGGCAACGATCTCAGGGGCCCGCGGGTCGCCGTTTCGGAATCCGAATAGGCATCGCGTTCCTGGCTTCACGAGATACGAGGCCGCTCCTGCAAGCCCGACCCGTTCACGTACGCGTTGAAGGCCACGACCTTTCATGGCGTCGTCAGACGGGAGCAGGTCGAACGAACCGTCGCCGTTGAAGCGTTCAACCGTCGCTTCGTAGCGCTTGTGATAGGTCACGTCCCGCATGACCCAGCGAATGAAGCGACGAAATGCACTCACGCAAGTAGGTTCTCCGCACCGGTTTCGATCACGCCGGCTGTCGTGCTGCCGACCATCAAGGTTCCCGTGAGAGTTCCTCCGGCAACCGTTCCGGTAACGTTGATGGCGGGCCAAATGACCTGTACGGCGTCCCCAACGCGCGCGATGGGCGCATGGCCGCCATCGAAGCAGATTTCTTCGATGCTTTCGGGTTGCCAGAGCGAGGCGTACGGACGCTTGGGGTCACCGCTACGGAAACCGAGCAGAACTTTCGAGCCAACCTTTACGCGGACCCGGACACCGGGGAGACCATGCCAAATCTGCACCCCCGAGAGGCCAGTGCCCCGGACTCGTAAATCCTCGGGGAGCAGGTCGAGGCTGTCGTCGTCGTGCTGGCGCTCGACCGAACACTCGTAGGTTGCGTGGTAGAGGGTGTCCCTCATGATCCAGCGCACAATTCTCTCGAATCGTGCCTTGGGGTCCGAGCTCAAATCTCCTCGCCGATCTTCCGGAGTGCCGCCCGGACTGCCCACGCGACGCGCATGTGAGTCATAAGGATCGCACCAATTCCGCCTGTCGAACCCGTCGTGCTTGTTGCCGACGCGGTGACCGCCCGGCACGCGGCCGAGATGAGGTCACGATGAGTCTGAGTGCGGCTGCGTCGCGCCTTTACGCGGACGCTAGGTGGGTCGAGGGATAGAATGCCCTTTAGTCGCTCATCAGAGTTGACGGTGCGCTGTGGTTCGAGGTCATCTACATCGATGACGCAGGAGAGCGCTCCGGTCGTGTCGCGCGAGATGGAAACTCGAGGAGAGTACTTTCCCTCGTAAACCGCCGTCGCTGCCGTGAAGGTGCTCATTCTTCGAACCAGAAGGTGGTGCGGAGGGGCGAAGTCCGTCCGAAGGAATCTTCGACGCGACCGACTTTCCTTCCGGTGTACGTCACTCCCGGGAGGAGTCCGATTGTTTCGGGGGCCAGGACCACGGCGCTCGCCGCTTCGTCACGGTTCATCTCGACCGCTTCGAAGTCCTCAAGCGTTGGCCACGTTTCCGTTCCAACCCAAACCGAGCCATCCGGCAAAACACGCCAGATCGCTCCGAGTGCCGCGGTGAGCGTCGAGAGGATCGCTTTTCCCTCACCGGCCTTACCCGCTGCCCTGGTCCAGTAGGGCAGGGTCGCGTTCAGGACCGCTTTTGCGCTCGTGGGACTTAGGCTTTCGCCCAGGGCAGCCAAAAGATGGGAGATGATTGAGCGCGCCGAAATGCCGGCATAGCTCTTGGCCTCCACGGACTTCGTGGCGAACCCTCCGGTCCCTCCGACGACTTCGATGCGACAGCTCCCAGCGACCGGTTCGCCCGAGAAGCGGGCGGTGCCGAGGAATGCCGTAGCCAGGCCGTCTTGCTTGAGCTCTACCGCTCCCAACACACGTTCGTCGCTCGTCACCTCTAACGACGCCACCCAGACGCCCTGAGGCGGCTTGGAGAGCCGTAGAGCCGTCACCGGAAGGCCGTTTGCTGTGAGCATCGATCAGAAGTTCTTCTGTGCAGCGCCAGTCCGAGATGGCCGGTTGTCGTTGATGAGTTTCTGGACGTCCCACCCAGAATCATCCTCGGGCTTCTTCTTGGAGGCCTTCACCTTCTTCGGTCCGGGTGCCCACTCGGTGGCGTCGAAGGTGACGATGTAGAGCTCGCCGGTTTCAGGCTGTGGAGCGTCGATCTCGCCGATTGTGACGACGTGAATGCCCCAGATTCGTGCTTGCGGATGCCCAATTTCGAGCGGATCGCGCGCGCCGCCAATGGAACGTGGACGAAGAAGTGGAATCTGGCGCTGGAATGTCTCCAGCTCGGTCGGGTTGAGTTTTATCGTGATGCGAAGTGTCGAAGGCGGCGTTCCTTCGTCGCGAATCGTCGCCTTTGAGCCGCCTTTCGGCTTCTTGACATCGAGCCCACTGCCCAGCTTCACGTCGACGACTGCGAGTCCCGCCATGCGCTGTCCCGCGAGGTAGAGGACTTCCCAGTCGTCGCGCTTGGTCCAGTCTGCGATCGGCATCCGTTACCCTTCGAGCTCGAACTGTCGGAAGATCGCCTCAAGCTCCCGCCGAACGCTCGTCCCTGCGAGGTTCGCGAGGTCTTCGTTGTCGCGTCCGCCCCCTTCAATGGTGATGGGGATCGATATCGACGGCATGCGGCCACCGCGTCCACTTGGAGCGGCGCTTGCGGCGGATTCCCCGGAACTCGACGCCACCGGAGTGCCGAACGACGTCGGCGCCATGTTCGAGAAGTCGAAGCTCGTCGAAGGGGCGAATCCGGCTGAGAATGAGGGGCTGGAGAAGTTTCCCTTTGCCCCGAGGCCATCAGCGAGTCCAGCGAGGTGAGCTGTTCCCAGCCCGAAGCCAGCGTTTTCGACGGCGCCCAGTCCTTGATTCGAACCGAGTGCGACCGCGTTGGAAGACGCGAAACCGATGTCCACAAACTCACCGGGTGGGGAGTGCATGTCGATGACACTCTTGAGCCCGCTGATCATCGAGCTGCCGACGTTCTTGATGGCGTCGATTGGTGCGGTCGCCACCGCCGCAATGCCGGCCGCAATTCCGTGCACGATGGCGGTCCCGATCGAGAGCGCTCCCTCCCAAACGTCTGTGGCGAAGCGTCGAATCTTCGCTTCGAGCTCATCGAACCAGAGGATGATGTCGCCCACTCCCGAGATTAGACCCTCGACCGCGGCGGTGGCCCCTTCTGCGATCGCGCCGCTGAGGAACATGATTCCACCTGCGAGCACGCCTACGCCAATGGCGGCCGCTGCTACGACTCCAGCCATGAACCCGATCCACTTCCCGATGCTCTTCGCAACCATCACGGCGGTCGTGCCGTCCCCGCCTCCGAGGCTTTTCAACAGGGGTTGCAGCGTGTCGAAGACGGTTCCGAAGCCCTCGGCAGCGGCCTCTCCGAACGACGTCACGACACCGACCACGACGTCGAGCGTCTTGCCGATAGATTCGATCGTGGCAACGCCAGCGGGGCTCTCGAGGAAGTCCCAGAAGTTGTTGAGCTTCCCACCGATGAACTTGTTGATCGAGCCCGTGATTGCGTCGGTGATTTTGAGACCGGCCTTCTGAGCGAGGGCCTTTCCACGGCCGATCATGCCTTCGATCGTCGTCTTCGCGAAGTTCTCTCCGGCCTCGCCGAGCTTCGACTCACCGGTCTTCTTCTGAACGGCGTTAAGGATTCCCTGGATGGCCGTGTCGGCGTCAATTTTTCCCGCCGTCTGAGCCTTTATGACCTCTTCGACGGACTTGCCGCCCATGAGTTTGCCGATCTCGCCACGAACGAGTTCGAGTGAGATTCCGGCCTCGGCGAGCTGCATAAGCTCGTCGCCCTGCAGCTTTCCTGTGCCCTTGATCTGCGTGATTGCGACGACGGCCCGGTGCGCGGCGTCGGCGGACCCACCGATCGAACGCAAGTCGGCCCCCATCGCAATGATCGATGAGGCAAGCTTTGGAGAGAACTGAGACGCGAGGAGCTTCTGGAGATTCTCCGTCGTCTCCATGACGTCGTTGCCGTATTTCACGGCCAACGTCTGGGCGAGATCGAAGAGTTCGGTGCCCTTTGCGCCATGCTTTGCAAGCGAGTTCAGAGCGAGTCGCGAACGCTCGCCGAAAGTGACCATGTCGGCGGTCGCACGCACTGCAGCGGCGCCGAGCTCGAGGGTCTTCGAGACGGCCATCGCGGCGAGATTGCCGCCTGCGATGTCCTTCCACGTCGATTCGGCATTCTTTCGGATTGGGCTGCCCTTCCCGAACATCTTGTCGAGAAGGCCTTTTTGGCCCTTTAGGAACTTGCCGCCCTTGCCTCGCGCGCCGCCAATTCCGCCCTTCGTGCCCATGAGGGCACCCCAGGTCTTGCCTGCGACTTTGGCGCTCTTCTGCCCGATGCGATCGAGCCTTCCGAACGCCTTGCCGACTACCTTGGCTTTGCCCGTGACCTTATCGACGAGGCGTACTGTGAAATTCGCTTCGTCGGCCACGGGTGAGTTGCTACTTTCGGCCTCGCCGCTTCATCGCTTTCGCGTACGAGACGAGGAATTGTTTGACGAAGTGGATGTCCGAGATGACGTCGGTCACGAGAAGGGCTCCGACGTAGTCATCGTCGGTCCCGGTGCCGTCTCGGAAGGCGCGCAGTGCGACCGCCATCGAGTAGTGGTCGCGCTTGGCGCGCCGCCACTTCCTCAGTCTTTTTTTACGGTGAGCTCGATCTCCGAGCCTGCGACCTCAGCGATCGCGTCGCTGATTCTTGCCGAAAAGATCGGGTATCGTTCGAAGGCCGCTTGCAGTTCTTCCACGGTCTCGGGGAAAACGAGAGTCAACTGCGCGAGCTCGCGGAAGCAAACTCCCCGCGGCTTTGAACCGGAGCCGACTGCCGATTGGTACTCTTCGAACTCGTCGAGAGTCGGCGGACGGAAGAAGAAGAGCTTCCCATCGAGGACGGTGTGAACGTTGCGCGGGTACGTTTTTTCGAGTTCCGCGATCTTGTCTGCGTAAGGTTTCTTGGTTGCCATGGTTTCCTCCATTGGTTGTGAAAACGGCCGGCCCCGCTTGGCGTGCGGAGTCGGCCGGAATAGCTAAAGAGGCAGAGCGCTGTGCGCGTCAGACCTGCGGAACGTTCATGTCTGCGAAGGGGCGCTTGCCGTTGATCGTGTAGTACATGAACGAGAACGGCATCTCGCCTTCGAGGGCCGCCTCACCCTCTTCGTGATCGACGGGAGTGCTCAGGATCTTGCATCCGAAGCACGCCATTTTGACGTCCGGGCATCCCTTCGAACGAAGAATCCAGGTGAGATTCCAGGTTTTCGAGAGGAACCCGTCTCCGAGCGAGTCGATGAAGCCGATTCGAGCGGCCTCGGTCGACCAAGTCAGGGAGCCCTCGCCGAGATCCATCTTTCCTTCGGTGCGCTGAAGCGGCCACGGTCGAGTGCCGTGAACAGCGCCTTCCGTGACGGGTTGGTCGAAGGATACCTTCTTGACGGCCGTCCAGATTCGTCGGTTCGCGTTGAGTTCTGCGCGGTTGAATTGGTACGCGAAGCGCTCAAGGTCCGGATAGTTGGGGAGCATCACACTCATGATTCAAATTCCCTTCTCAGGTGAGTTGGTGGTGGAGAGCGATCACTCCCGTTACTGCGGAAGCTCGACGACGAAACCGACCGAAGTGCTCGCACCGTCCACGTAGACGAGGCTCTGGACGTAGATGTCGCCCAGGATGATTCCGGTCTTCTGGAAGTTGTGGGTTTGGTTCACCTCGTAGCGAATTCCGGTGACGTGACCTGGCGTTCCCTCGGCATTTTCCGGAGAAAGCAGCTGCGCAGCGAGTCGCGAGTTGGCTTCGACTTCGAGGTTGTAGGCATCACGGGAGTCGAGTGTGCCGAGGTACTTCTGACCGTTGATGATGCGGTTTTCGAAGCGGAGCCCGGCGCCGATCTCTTCCGTCAGCACCTTGTGGATGATCTCGCAGGCCACATCGATGATGAGACCGTGCGGCCAGTACTTGAAGTCGCTCCCCGAGGGGCTCTTCAGACGCCCCTGGCCGATGAAGTACCCCTCCACTTCGTCGTAGGTGCGAAGAGTTGTGATCTTCACGTCGTCGAGCTGCGATGGGTTTCGGTACTCATCGTGGAAGAGCTTGATGACTTCGTCGAGTGCTCCCGACTTAACCCTCTTCAGGTCCGTCGAGAGCAGTGAGTTCGCCGCTCGGGCTGCGATGACATCGATGCAGCTCGTGACCGGGAAACCGTATCCGGGGAATGGCTTTGCCGAGACCCGGCGGACTTCTCCGTGAGCAACGAGGCAGCGAATCGCCGTGGTGTTCTGGTAGGCCGTAACGACGCTCGACGGGGAGTCTCCTCGGTCAGCCGAGATCATGCCGCGTCGGTACTTCGAGGAGGCCGCAAAGGTCTGGAGGCCGCTGTTCAGCGCAGCGGTGAGGAGCGCGTGCGCGGTCGCGTCACCGTTGCCCTTCGAGGTGATGGGCGTCAGCGCGCGCCATGCGGCAGGAGAAACCCGGAGCACTTCAAAGGCCTCCGCGAGGTCAGCCGCGTTCCATGCGGCGCACTTCACGTCGCACAGATAGTAGTCACCAGCGACGGAGCTTCCCGTGAAGGTAACGGTGTTTCCGAGGTAAGGAATGACGAATGTTCCACCGGAGGGCACCGTGAGGACCTCCGAATAGGTGCGCTCGCTCTCCTTGTCGCCAGCATAACCGTCGAGGCAGTAGCGAAATCGAGCCGTTCCGAGCGCGCCGCCGGTGACGATCTCGATGCGCACAAGCGCGTCGATGGTTGCGTCACCCGAGATTGCGACAATAGCGCCCGCGGCCGTCGCCGTGGCGTTGTAGGTAGCGTTGAGAACGTACGAGCCAGCGGTGAAGTTCGCGGTGAGACCGGTCTGACCGAGCGCGTATGTGCCACCTGACGGGAGCGTGATATTGCTCTCGACCCAGGTTGCCCCGTTGTCCTTCGACCACCGAAACTTTCCAACGTTCAGAGCACCCGCGAGAGTGATCTCGATTCGGATCTGGTAGGTGCCGTGGAGCGTGCTTGCTCCGGTCAGCGTTACCGTCGGCCCACCTCCGGAGTTCGTTACGGAACCGATTGTTCCAGCCGATCCGTAGTACCCAAGAACGTCTCCGTTCGAGGCGGCAATTGTTGGGTCCGCCGAGATGAGTCCAACCGGACCACCACCCTTCGCAAGCACGTTGGCCAATGCTTCGACGGCAGGCCCCTCGCCGCGCTCATCGCGCAGAACAGAGGGCGATGAATAGAACGCGAGCTCGTTCTTGGCTCCGAGACTCGTGACCCCATAGAGGATCTGGGTCAGGACGGCCGCGGCGCTAATGCCGGTGCCGAAATCGCGAACTGTCTCTTTTGCGACGGGGTAGGTCATTCAGGTGATCCTTGTCGTGTGAAATGGGGGCGGGTCGTCACCTTCAGCGCCGCGAAGGAGCAGGCTGGAAGTTCTCGAAGATGGGCTTTTTGGCTGGAGTCACGGCTGCCTCGTGAGGAGCCACGCACGGGAAACGCAGCGCTGCTTGGAGCGCGGACTCGTAGTCCTTGCGCGTGAGCTTGAACGCTTCCTCGGCTTTTTGGTGGTTGAACGCGTGCTCGGACCAGCCGTAGAGGCGGTCAGCCGCAGCATGGTCGAGCGAGTAGTGCTCGCCGACCTGAGGAATGTGAGGGTTGCCAGCCTTGAACTTCCCGAGCTCGCGCGCCCACTCCTCGGGAGTTTTGACCGGCTCGGGCGGTGTGGTCGCTACCGGTGCCGCTGACTGAGCGGTTGTGGTCGTCTCGTTGCTCTTGGAATCGTTATCGTTCTTCATGGCGTCTTCCTCACCGCATCAGTTCGGTGAAAACTTCGTTTGCGACGGCGCGGTATCGCCGACTCCAGGTGACCGGGAGCCGCGCATCGGGGACCATTTTCCGTTGTGGGGTGCCCTTCACGCTCGCGAATGCCCGTCCGCCGAAGGCGAGGGCCCGGCCTTTTGAAGGGCGAATCGGCTTCCCGGTGGAGCCGTAGATCCCTGTGCCGTGTTGGTGGTGGGCCGCGTAGGACTTCGCGGATGCGACGGTGAAGGAGGCCTTCGATGTCGTCTTGATGTGCCACGAGCTGCGAAGCCCTCCGGTGTCCTGGAGGATCTTGCCGTTCCGAAGAACGATCGGCTTCCAGGGCTTTCCGTATGGATCGGCTTCCTTTTCGAAGCCTTCGCGAACCAGCTCGACGGTCTCTTCGGCGATTTGTCGAACGACGACGCTCGTGAATTCTCCAGCGAGCCGGTCGGTCTTTTGGACCCAACGCTTCATCGATCGCGAATCGACAACGAAGTCGATCTTCATCGGGCTACTCCTCTGGAGGTTCGCTCAGATGCTCAGTGGTGGTGAACCCCTGCACGCCGACGAGGGAGGCGACGCTCTCGGAGACCGGCAGGCGCAGCGTGAAGGCCCACTCGATCTTGGCGGAGCGGAGCATCTTTCCGGCCTTCTCGGTTTCCTCGGTGACCCAGCGGTATTCGTTGGCGCGCAGGTCGGCATCGAGGTGCTCGCACATCACACCGACGAGGGCGTCGAACAGCTTCTCGACCGCTGCACGCGAGGGCGCATAGACGTGGGCCGCGCATCGCTCAGCACGAATGCGACAGGCGACGATGCGCTTGTTCCCCTCAGGAGCAAGGGCGCCGCCGGCTTGACTCGGTGCCTCAAGCGGACCTCCGATGGGGACGAAGACGATTCGGGTCGCTTCGTTGTGGAGTCCGAGATTCTCGGCCCCAAACAAGATGGCGACCTTGATTTGGGCGACGGAGAGGAGCTCTTGACCGATGACCTCGAGGACGCGCTCGGAACGAGTCTTCTCCTCTTCGGTCTTCACAGCCATGACCCTCTCGGTGGCTGACTCACAACCACGCAGACGCCTTCGAACTCTTCTGGTGTGGAGTCGATGAGGTCAGGCGGGCTCAGTCGCCCTTGCCCAAGGCGGTCGAGCCACTGCACGGCGCGGTTCCTGCGGTCCAGAACGACAGCGTCGGGGCCATCAGGATCGATGCCGCGCGAGCAGAAGATGAGCTCCACCGCGAGCGCTGCGACGTGTTTCGTGAGGTCCAGTCCCCAGCTCGTCAGAGGCAGCCTGTAGGCGTTCCCGATGTACCCGTCAGCCTCTTCTGAGGCGGCAACGCAGGCTTCGAGTTGCTCGTAGGCGGATACCTCTTCGAATGAACGAGTCGGTGCCCCGAGTCTTCCAAGCTGTGTTGGAGTGGCGTAGATCGTGTGGGCTGAGCCGACTGCAACGAGCGTCACCGAGGCCGTCCCAGCGACTTCCCAGCGGAGCCTCACGTGGCGGTCTAAGTCAAAGCCGCTGAGTGCCCTTTCTGGGATCCCAGCACTGAAGTCTTCGACTTGGACGGAACGCCAGGAACTTTGGTCCTTTGAGGTCTCGAGAAAGACTCGGACCGAACCAGTGCCTGTGAACGAAGTGGCTACCACCGGAAGCAGCACCGCGCGCCGCCGGGACCCAAGGTCCACGGTTTCGCTTGTGTCGTTCGCCGACACCGCTGCGGCCGGCGATAGCGTCACTTCGAGACGTTCAGGCATGTTGTTTACGGGCTTGCGATGACGGATGCGACGACGTGGGCGTTTCCGCCGCCGGCCGTGAATGCAGAGGTGATGCGATCGAAGCGAATCGTTGCGGCCGCCTTGAGGAGGATGCCTCCGGCAACGTCCGCGCCGACAGTTCCGAGAGTTCTGCCGATTGCTGCGGTCAGCGAAGCGGCAACGTCGCCACCGGCGCCACCGAGGATGTCGCCCTTGGTGTTGTGGGGAGCCTGGCTGCTCGAGAGTCCGATTGCCGAGGATGCTCCACCGGTGAGGTCTGCGGTAATCTCCCAGTAGCCGCGCTGGACGAGGAGCGCGAACCCCGCCGGGAGCGTCGCGAGTGCGGCAGCGTCAGCAGTCGCAAACGTGAATGGCAGCGACAAGTCTGCGACCTGACCCTGCGCGAGAAGGAGTCGTCCGCCGCCCGTATTCGGCTTGATGACGAAGACGTCGTCGGCCGTGAGCGTGTTCCCGTGGACGTAGCGGTACACGTTTCCGCCTGCCAGTTTCAGCTCGCGCCCGTGGTCGAACGCGTCAAACTGGATGGACTTAACCTGTGCGAGAGTGAGGCCGGCAACTTCGCCGACTTGGCGGTAGCGGCCCGTGGATGCTTCGAAGTATCCCATGTGCTTTTCCTTCAGAGGGCAGCAGCTGCCGCCAAAACTCGTTTTGCTTGCTCGACAGTGAGCGAGCAGAATTCTCGAAGCTCATCGACGGTTGCGCCGTCGAGATCCTCGCGTGTCGTGTATCCCGCTGGGTCCAGCGTCGTGAGGTACGGAAACCCGGACGGTAGTGCCGTTCCGGGTTCACTCGCCTGCTTGGCCGTCCAGGGGTCCTCCTCAAGACATCGAGACCGGAGGCTCAGTCGCTTGAGGAGGTAGTAGCGCCTCGTGGAGACGACCACGAAGTCAGCCCTCCGGCGACTTATCGCCCTGGGCCTTCTTCTTGGACTTCTTCTTCGGCTCACCCGTAGGATCAGCCGGCTTCGGTTCGGGAGCCTCGTCGTCACCCTCCGGCGACTTCTCGCCATCGGTGGTCTCGGGATCCGTCTCTTCGCTGGTCTCTTCGAGTTCGGCTTCGAGATCAGCGATCTTCTGCCTTAACTCGGAGTTCTCTGCTTCCAGCGATTGGAGCTTCTCCGTGAGCTCGGCGAATGATGCTTTCGCATCGTCGGGGGAGCCGTCCGAAAGAGCTCGAAGTCGAGACTCGTATGAGATGGTGAGCTCCTGAATGGCCCGCTCGTGCTCGTGCCGGGGCACAAGTGCAGGAAGAGGAGCGGGGCTCGGTGCCGCTGCCGGTTCGAGCCCATTTTTCTCGCGCCATCGGCGCTGTGCCGTGATTCCCATCAGAAACCTCCTTAGCCCGTGAAGCCGCGGAGGTTGTGGGTGATCTTCACGACGCCAGGGCGCGAACCCATGCGACGGCGACGATACATGTGTGCGATGTAGTAGAGGTGCATCGCGAACAGGTCAGTGTCCTCCGCGATGTCGATGTCGGTTTTCGCGCCGAGACGGTCGGCGTTGTACCAGAAGATCGCTGCGTCGCGTTGAAGGAGGAGCGTCGAGCACGAGAGGTTCGCGATCGACGAGTACCTGTTGTCGGAGTTGAAGGTTCCAGCCGCGAACGCGACGGTGAGACCCGTTTGGCCGTTGTTGCCAACGAGTGAATCGACGGCAGTGTCCACAAGCGGGAGAGCCACGCCGACGCCGGCCGTGGTGAGCGTTGCCGACCAGGTCTGCCCGCCATCCACCGAGAACCGGAAGGTCGCGGTCGTGTGTGCGCCGCCCACGAGCACTTCGATGCGAAGGTCCCACGGGCCCATCTTGGTCGCGTCCGCGACGACTAGCGTGGCTACGGGCGGGGTGCTGCCGGTCGAGGTGACCGAGCCCATCGTGGAGCCGTCGAGCGGGACCGAGTCGCTCACGGTGAGCGGAACGCCTCCGAAACTGCGCTTTACGACGCCCTCTTGGCCTTCCTGCACGGTTTCGATGAGCAACGGGCGACCCATCGCGTCGTAGATCGTTGCAAGGTCTGCGAGCGCCTGCGAATGGGTCACCATGCCGACGATGTCGTCCTGCTCGTCACCCCACTTCGAACGCGCCTGGATGACGTGGCGGTGCTCGAGGTAGACAGGGCTCGACGCGTTGTAGAGTGAGAGGACGAGCGGAGTCGTCTTCACTTTCGCGACGATCTGGCGGTCCATTTCGCGCTCGGCTTCGACCATCGCTTGCGCGGCGGCCTCGTCGTAGGGGTTCCCAAGTTCGGGGCTACCCATGGCTACGCCCTGGGCAAGAATCGAGGTCTCGACCATGAGCGAACTACGGCCAATCGTGGCCTGCTCGCTCGTCTGCGCGACCTTCTGGGGCGACGCACTCGAGCCTTCAGGGTTACTCGAGAAGCCGCCGAGGACGCCGTAGTACGGAATATCGACGGTCTTGTTCAGAGCGCCTTTCCCGCCGTGAGGCATGGTCGGAAGGACGCGCACTGCGCCGCCGGAAACGAGGGCAGAACCCAGGAACGCGGTCTTGCGCTTGAAGCGTCCGCGGACCGAGTCGATGAGAACCTGGGCGCTGAAGAGATCAGTGGATTGAGTGACGGGCATCGCTTGATTTTCCTTGGTGAGGGGGTCGGGTTGGTCGGGTCGGGAGGTTCACTCCCAGAGCCGCCCTCCAAGGCGGCGTGATCTTGACGAAAGGGGTCGAGTGGTGAGCGAACGTCAGCTTTCGACGTTCGGGCAGCCGCGCTTTTCCCAGTCGGAGCGGAGAGCGTTGAAGGTCTCCGCGTCCTCGCGCTGCAGCTTCAAGCGCTCGTTGGTTGAGAGGTGCTCGTAGCCCTTCGCGTCGGCGGCGGGCTTGGGCGTGGCGCCAGGCTGGCCTTGGTTTGCAAGGACGGGGTGAGCGGCGCGCTTCGCGAGGTATGCCATGACGCCCTTCGCGGTCATCTCCTTCGCTTCGATCTGCGCGCGGAGTTCGGTCTCTTCGTGGGGAGTAATCTTCCGATCTGCATGGGCGCGCGCGAACGACGCATCGAGCTCTTCCTTCTCGCGCTGTGCCCGAAGCTCGTCGAGCTCCTTGGTCACACCTGCGAGCTTCTTGGAGTCGTCGAAGGCTGCTCGAATTGCTCCGAGGGCCTCTTCACCGGCAGCGCCTGCAACGGTCTCAATGCGCCCTAGAAGAGCGACCGACGCCATCAGGGTCGTGGTTTTTGCGAATGCAGCATCGACACTTTCGACACCGAGGGCTGCGCAGAGCTTCTTGAGTTCTTCGGGCATGAGATTCTCCTCCCCAGCGGGGATTTGGCCGCTCGGGGCCGGTTGGTTTTCTTGGGTGCTCCCGATGAGGGAGAGTTGGGCTTGGGACATCGCGACGAGGGTCGCGACCTGAACGGGGGTCTTCGTGAACCCGGTGAGATCGACTCGAGCGAATGCCTGCATGGCCTTCGCGTTCGACTTCTTCGCTGGTTTCACGGAGTCGACGAACCCGAGAGCTTTTGCTTCGTCTGCGGTGAGCCACGTCTCCTCGTCCATCATGGAGAGGACGCGATCGCGTTCGAGACCCGTCTTAGCGACGTAGATGTCGGCGATCTGCAGCCGCATCTTGTCGAGGAGGTCCGCCGTCTTTCGATGGTCGTTGGCCTCACCGATCGAGAAGCCCCACGGGTTGTGGATCATGAACATCGCGTTCGAGGCCATTTGGACCTCGTCGAACGCGAGCGCGATGACGGACGCCATAGAAGCGGCGATGCCGTCGATTTTCGCGACGGTCTTTCCCTCGTGCTCTTTCACGAGGTTGTAGATCGCCATCCCCTCGGAGACGTCTCCGCCTCCCGAGTTGATTCGGGATTTCAGGGGCTTTTTGGCCTGTCCTTTAAGGCGATTGAGAACGCTCCGAGCCGAGACTCCGCCCCACCAGTCGTCACCGATGACGTCGTAGATGTCGAGCTCGACCGCGTCCGTCTCCTCGCCGCGAAGGGCGAATGCCATGCGTTTTTCGCTCATGACTTCAGCCTTTCAGCGCAAGCACGTTGGTGACAGTCGATGCGATCAGCAGGCGCTTGCAGCGAATCGGGAAAACGCCGACCGGGACGTTGAGGAACGTTACCGTCTTGCCGTCTTCCATAACGGCGACGACGTTTCCAGCGCCGCCGATGTAGAGTGCGTCGCTGATGAAGCCCGCGCGGAAGTCGGCGGTGTCGCTCTTGGTGACGTCAAACGCCTGTCCGTAGCTGTCGCTCATGGAGTAGTCCTTGCTCGCATCGCGAAGGGGCGACGCGCATCGTTGTTGCGGGAGTTGGACTTGAACCAACGACCTTCAGATTATGAGTCTGCTGCGCTACCGGGCTGCGCTATCCCGCAGAAAAACCTCGGGCCCGAAACCAGAGAACTGGGCGGGCCCGCTGAGGGTGTTTTGCTCAGAAGATTGCGTCTGCCGGGATGTCGTCCGGCAAATCTTCGTATTCTTCCGGAATTGGAAGCGGCGGGATGTTCTCAGGAGCGGTTACGAGCGAGAGCATCATCCAACGGCGGAAGGGCGCCGCTACCTCGTTGCGCAGGTACGCATCTAGGAGGGCCGGGTCATTCGGATTCAGGCGAGTTCCGTAACCTGGGATCGGCGTTAGTTCGACCGTGACGCGCTCCGGTGCCGCGATGTCAGCGCGGAGTTCCTGGGCAAACAGCGTCGAGCCTTCGACGTCACCGCCGAGGCTAACTACCGTGCCGTCTGAGAACTTCCACTGCATCATCCTGCCAACTGTCCCAATGCGAACAGTAAGTGCTCTAGGTCGTCTCGTGTCAACTGAACAAGAGAACCTTTCCAAACATCAGCGACACCTGCGGAGATTACCTCTACCGCCATCGATGTGATCTCCGTCGCCTTCTGGTACCTCTTCCCGATGTAGGCATTCAGGAAATGGTCCTCCCAGGCGAACTCACCAGGATGAAGCTTGATCAGCTTCTCTCCTTTCGTCCTTGCGGCAAGAAACGCAGTCGCACGTTCCAGCAGATTCGGATTTAGCGCTTCAAGCGCGTGCGCCCATTCGTGTTCCAGAATGCCATCGGGGGCCCGAAACTGAATTAGTCTCGAGCCAGGCGAGCAATACGCCCGCGTTGGTCTAAGTCTGAAGATCCAATCCTCCGGGTGTTTGACCGATGGACCGGTCATTACGGAGAAGAAGCGCTGGGCGCGTCTTGCGGCTGCGCCTTCTTGAGGGAGCCCCATGGCGATTACATCTGGCCGCGGCTTCAGCGCGTTCAGATGACCTGCGATTGCCGCTGCAGCCTTCTTGGCAGGGTCGAGTTCTCCTCCGGATGCCCGAAGTGTCCCTACAGCATCCTCAAGGCTTGCGAGTAGGTCCGTTTTCGCCAGCGTGGGCGGGAGCCTTTCGATCAAGGCTCGAACCTCGGTGATCGCCAGGTCCAGACCATGCTCGAGCGAAGCTCGTCCCCAACCCAACGATCGTGCAGCAACGCCGTACCGCGACGCGTAGTGCTCGATCCACTTTTCGGGTTCGTGAGGAGTTCCGACTACCGGGTCAGCGGCGAGTTCTTGCTTGCGCTCCAGTGCACCCGCCAGAGCGTCGTCATACCTCTTGAGGTCCGGCTTCCAGCCCCCGCCCTTCGTTGGAGGGGTGCCCCAGTCCCCGGGAATGTCAGGATCTGCCGGCGACGAGGTGATTCCGCGTTTCTCGGCTTCCGACTTTCGCAGGTTCCGAATGCTTGAGCGGCACCGATGGTGAAGGGGGGGAATGTGCCCTTCCCACCAAGGGTCATCGGCGTGGAGAAGCGTGTTCTGGCACGCCTCGCAAATGTCGGTCGTTCGCGAGTCTAGGATCGCATCGAAGAGCCAGTACGGACGAAACCGGAGAACATCCGGCGCCCGCATCTGCTGGTAGCGACCAGCGTTGTAGGCGCGCTGGGTGGCGTTTCGAAAGACCGTCTCGATATGGGCATCGCTGCGAAGAATTGAAGCGACGCGCTTTCGGAAGTCTTCGAAGGGTTCCCCCTTTTCGAGAGCATCCGCGACGTGGTCGAAGACTCGCTGGACCTGGTCAGCCTGGAGGGCCGCCCCAACCCAGAACGCATCGCGTCGGGCTTCAGTTCCCACACGCTTGGCCTCGTCGGCCGTCATGACGACGCGAGCCCGGAACCAGTCCACCGCCTCGTCGTAGCGAGCGACGTCGGCGGTGATAGCGAAGGGCATTCTACGCGTCCTGGTTCACAGCGTGTCGCCCTGCGAGGTCGGCGACGATCATTGATCGGTAGACGAGCTCGGAGAGTGCGGATGGGTCGAGGTCTCGGTAGCGCGCTCGAAGCCTTTCGCGAAGGTCGTCGTAGTCTGACGCCGCGTCGAGCTCCTCGAGGATTGCTTCCAGAGTCGGTTGAACGGCTTTCTGGGCGTGCTCGGAGGACGTTTCCGTCACCGCATCCGCGTAGAGCTGCCCGTCGATGAAACCGTTCGACGAGGCAAGCGCGAGGCCCGACGCGAGGCGAATTCCAGCCTTCTTGGGCGGTTCCTGCTTGGGCGGCTTCGCTCCTGCGTTGTCGGCCGGAGCGTCCGGAGCGGCAGGATCTCCGCTCGGAGGAGGAGGGGTCTCAGCTGGAGGCTTTCGCCACTTGAGCCACGACAGCCCGAACTCTTCCTTGAAGGCCTTCTCGTCAATCTCGAAGCCGAGCTTGTCGAACTTCGTAGCCGCGTCGGCGATCTTGTCGCTTGTGTCGGCCTTGGCCTTGGTGTCTTCGGGGGGGTCTACTGGGTAGACCGGCCACGGTGCGAGCTTTCGATCGCCGTAGTTGAACTCCGCCCACCAGACCAAGCTCTGGTCATGGAGAGTCGTCGTGATTGCGTCAGCATCGGAGCGTAGCTTCGGGAGCTCGCCGGCCTGGTACTGAACGACCGCTGCCGCCTTCGAGCCGCCTTCGACGTTCGTCGAGAGGTTGCCTCCGCGGATGCGGATGGCGATCGCGCGGTTCGCGAGCTCGACCTGAGCCTCGTAAATCTGTTTGGTGTTTGCCGAGATCTCCAGGAACTTCAGGCTGAATCCGGACTGCAGAACGATCGCCGCGTCGGCTCCGGAGTCTGCGATGTCATCCGCAAGCTTCTGTCGCTGACGATCGGTGTTCTCCTTCGACGACTCCGCGACAATCATCGCCCCCTTCTCGGTGTGGCGTGTGTAGTCGCCGAGCGCGAGGTGGCGGAAGAGGACCCATCGCCCGAGCTCACGCCAAAGGCCAGACGCCCACGGTCGGTTCTTTGCTCGCGCGTGAAGAATCCACGAACCGTCGCCAGGTGTGATGGGAAACTCGACACCAAGAGTGTCCCGCCCTATCCAACTGGCGCGCTGAAAGTCATAGCGGAACCCAGCTCCTGGGTGCCAGAACTCAAGACTCGGCACAACGCGACCGTCGTGCTCGGGAAGAGGGAGACTCCAAACCTGGCGTGCCGGGGCGACACCAAGAACGAGTCCCCATGAGTTGATCAGAGCAAGTTCTGACGACGAGTACGCGCGCCAGAAGTCTTCACCGGCTTCGAGTGCCTTTACCGCGCGAGCTGAGCGCCGCCGGTCACCGGAGGCTTCGAAAGTTGGTTCAAGGCCGAAGAGTGCTTCATTGCGAACGCTTAGCGCTCCGGCGACTGCATCGTCCCCGAGGAGCCATTCTGAAATAGCTGCGGCTTCGGATAGGTTGCCCGTATCGGCGAGCCGTTCGGCGTTGCGAAGCTTCGAGTAGGACCAGTGGGTGAACGTTCGCACGCTGCGGCGAGCCGCCGAGACCCTCTCGTCGTTCTTTGGAGGAGTCTTCGAGGTCATCGACGATTCGAGCGAACGGTGAAGGATTCAGCGCTCCCGCTACTTCGTAGGATCGAGAGTGCGAGGGCATCGGCGCGGTCGGGCGAGCGCTTGAGGCGTTTCTTGATTTCGTCTTTCGACTCGACCTTGCGGCGGCCCTGGACGTCGAAGCGGTAGACTGGAGCAACAAGCTCGCTGTGGAGCTTTGGGTCTTCCGGAATACCTCCGCCCTCCTTGAGCCAATCCGCAACCCCGAACCAGAGCTGGTCGCGAAGCAGGTGATACCCGTCGGCAGTGGCACTCTCAGCGACGTTGATTCCGAAGACGTCGGCACCAAGATTCTCGTCGTTCTGGAGTTGGTCGACGACGCCTGCGCCGACACCGATAACATCGATGTTGATTCGCGGGCGCTCGCCCTGGCGACGTAGGTCCCGCAGGACTTGCCGCACTTTTCCAGCCACCTGGACCGTGTCCATTCCTTGGAGAATGACGGGCGGAAGGGCTTTTTTTCCGCGCCTTGGCTGAATTACCGACTCGTCGTCACCGAAGCGGGCCACATCGACACCGATGTAGAGTTCCCCATCCTCAGGCGTGTTCGGCCAGCGCTTCTCGCTGTCGAGAACCAATCCCAACTGAACAACGGCGTTGTCGGCCTGCGTCGGGAAGTTCCCTTTGACGCGGACCTGGTAGGCGGCGGATTCTTCGCCCCACTCGATCCGGTTCGTCTCAATCGCCTCGCGGGTGGCAAGGCCAGGGATAACGATTCGTCCGGTACGTGCGTTCGGGGTGTTTTCGGAGTCAATGTGGACAAGCTTCCACGTCTCCGGATGCGCAAAAGCATCAAAGAACGGGCCGCTTGTCCTTGTCGGGTTCCCTGTCGTGAGGAGCGAGCCACCCGACTGCATGTTTCCAAACAGCGGGGCCCAGAGCTCATCAGGGAAACCTGACCCCTCATCCACCGCAGCGAGGAGGTTCTCGCCTGAAAGACCCTGAAGGCGCTCGGGTTTGTCCGTGGAGACGCAGAAGACTCGGCGCCCTCCGGGAAGCTCCCATCCCGCAGCAGGATCCTTGTGGAGAATGCCTCCGAGCGGAACCGGCGCCTCGTTGTAGAGTCGCGTGAATTCCGCCCAGATGATGTTCTTGATTTGGTGGAAGCTCGGCGCCGTAAAGACGACGGTGCCGCGATGCTTCGTAAGCGCCCACCACTTGGCAGCGATGCAGAGTCCGGTGGACTTCCCGGTCTTCTGTCCTGAACGGCAAGCAACCTTTCTGTGGCTTGCGATCGCGCGGAGTAGCGTGCCTTGGTCGTCGTAGTCGGCCCGATCGTCCCAGACCGTTACACCCAGAGCTTCGTTTGCAAAAAGGATCGGGTCGGCGCCCCAGCGCTCAAGAAGCCTCTTTGCTGTTCGGCGTAAGTCCGAGTTGGAGAAGGTCACTTAGGTTCCCAGAAACTTCGACTTTCTCCGGTTCGAAGTGGCCTAACGCCTTACCTTCGAGCTCCAGAATCCCCTTCGCCGCTTCGAACTTTCCGCTCTCGAGTGCCCTAGCGAGCACCCCCTCGAGCTTCGCAAGGTATCGAGCCTTGAGTTCCTCACGCTCTTGCGGCGTTACGAGGTCTCGAATGCGTCGAGATGCTTCGGCAGAATCGCGCTCAATTGTGTTCGTTGAGAGATTCCACTCCTTGGCCAGCCGCGGAGCTGACTTCCCCGTCACCCATTCGCCATCGACCATCATTCGGATGATGTGGTCAATACGCTGAACCTTGGTGAGGGTTTCGACAGCAGGAGCGGAGTCGCCCTCTGACACGCGCGCGCGTTGACTGGGCGGAGACTGGGGAGCCCCTTCACTCTTCGTCTTGCTCTGGGAGACTTTGGCTTTTCGCTTCACTGTGGCCACGGGAACTATTCTTCTTCACCGAGCTTCAGCTGCAGTCGAACTCGGCTAGATCCGCAGCTACAAGGCGAGTCGGCGTTCATTGTCACCCCGTCTTGTTCCGTCGAACCTCGTACTGGGAACCTCGACTTTCGAGGTTTCGGAACCGGTCGCATGCCTCCGCACCTGACGCATACGCAGGAGATGTCGATATCTAGGTCCACGCTTTCCAACGTGGCGATTGGCTGAGGCGTACACTCCGCAATTTCGCGGGTTCAGCGCCTCCGCATTCCGGTGACGACAACAACGCCTCGACGGAGGTGGCGCTGTACGGTTACCCACCCCGGGGAGTCCTCCACGACCGGAGGGAGAGGCTCCCGCGTGGGAACGTCGCGACCAGGCCGCGCTATGCGACGGGAGTACTCGGATGGCATCGGGGAACGGGGCCGTGCTTGAGAGGTGGGCTTCGGCTCCTCCGGACGGGAGGTTGTCGCGGTGAGGAGCCTGAGCCCGGGTCAGGGCTGATGAGCGCGTCGATGGCTTGGTGGCCTCGGAACTCGCAACCCTTACAGGTAATAGGGGCGTCGTTTGGCCTTCCGTGGTCTTCTGTGGTCTTCCGTGGTCGTCATTTTGGTAGGCCCATGTGGGACAACGTTGACCCAGAGCTTGCCCCCGCGTCATGTTGTGAGCGTGAGTAATTTTAAAAACGAACAGGACCTTAGGGAAGAGATCAAGAAAACCTACTTTGGGGAGGGTACTGCCCTATTGGAAGAAGATGAAAAGATTCTCGATGAGGTTGCGCGGAAAATGTGGCCGCTGATCGTGCGTAAAATGAACGCGCAAAAATAGGAGTTTATAGCCCTAGCTCACCGTACACCTCTGGAAACACCCCTCGCAGCATCTCGCGCGTTGTGTACCAACGGCCGCCTCGCTTGATGGCTGCTCCGTTCCTCACAAGCCAGCGACGCACTCGCTTGGTTGGCCACTTCTTCGACCCAAGCGCCTTCGAGATCTCCGCGACCTCAATGTGGCCTCTCCCGATTCGCTCGTCGGTCACGCGGCACCTCGACTTCCGAGCGCCATCCACGCTGCGACGGTTTTTTCGAAAAGCTCGGAGG
>JACCDR010401692.1_pt1 | contig 25389 bp, 46 predicted proteins | sample 7446431 | NCBI WGS metagenome assembly JACCDR01 (sample SAMN15323443, study PRJNA562643) | freshwater metagenome | isolation source: river surface water | place: USA:Blue River Watershed | collected 2017-08-17 | reverse complement strand
TATGCGCCATGAGCGATTGGGCGGCCCTCCGCCCATTTTGGCAATTTTGCCCAGAAAGGAGTAACAGATATGTGCCCATGTGAAACCCCCATTCCAAGCGGCATGGAAGAAGTCACAAAAGATGAATTCTTTGCGCGGCTAAAGGCAGATGGTCGGGACATCATGCCCAACCACGATGCCCCCGACTTTACAATCTGGAAGACTCGGGCCAGACAAGTGTGGGGCTGGTCGACCCCGGGCTGGAAAACTCCAGGCACCCAGAAACGCTATGCGGTGAAATCATAATGATTTGGGGCGCGCGCCCCATTTTGGCAATTTTGCCACCAGTGGAGATAACCCTATGTTCGCATGGTTTCTTGTGGGCGTGGCCGCCCTGGTGCTCCGGCTGCTGTTTGGCCGCGGAGGGCACCACTGATGCCGAGTTACATGATCGTCGAGGTTTACGATGGCGCCCGTGTCCGAGTGGTCGCAAGCGGGAGAACCGCCTCCGCCGCGGAGAACAAGTTCGCCAAGGTCAAAAAGAAGCGCGACGAGGAGGGCCAGACCGTGTTCCCCACCCGGCGAGTGATCGGATTCCGCCGAAGGGTGGAGGGGATGCGGGAGGAGGACGCGGCCACGCTCCAGACCTGGAGATGAATCGCTTGGGAGCCCCATGGCTCCCATTTTGGCAATTTTGCCCAACCCACGGAGAAATGCGGAAATGGACTGGAATCAGATTCTGGAGGATGCCATCCTTGGCAAGCTCGTCTATAGCTTGATCGATGACGGCTACCGGGTCAAGACGGCGGAGGCGGGATTTTTGTCTATGCCGCCCCAGATGGGGACAAGATCCCTGCTCGCGATTGCAAGCATTGGGTGAAGTTGATGCCGGGCAACGGCGTGGACCTGATCGCCGACTACTCCACAAACCTCAAGGTCCAAGTGGAGCGAGCTGAGGTCTTTGCCGAGACATTCCGGCAGTGAAGATTCCCTGAAAAGCATTGCGCCCCGGACCGGGCTTGGTCACGGGGCGCATTAGGCTCTCAACGAGGCCCTGGCGACCTATCCAGGGAAGGACGCTGGCGAATGTGCCTTACCCTTCACGACGCCGCGCTTCAATGAGGCCCTGGCGACCTAGCCAGGGAATATCAAGCCCCAGAGGCCCAACCACCGGGAGGGCGATCCAAGCCCCTGGGGCCGCCCCACGGACCCGAGTGTCCGCTTGGGAATTCCCCAATAGCACAGGAGGTTAGCCATGCCAAGATCGCCCTATGTCGACGAAATGCCCAGAATCCCGCCGATGAGCGCCGATGAGTTTCGGGAATCACTGGCGGATCTGGGCTTCATCCGAACGGACCACCCGAATCACGCCGGCATATCCCCGGCCGCGGAATGGCTCGGGATCGGGATCCGAACCGCCCACCGGATGGGCGCCGGCCAGACCGAGATCCCCGGAGCTGTTGCCGCGCTGCTACGAATTATGCGAAAATACCGGCTCTCACCCGAAGGGGTGACTCAACTCTGAGGCCAAAGCCCGTTTCTCCCAAAAACCCCGGAGGGGGACTCCGCCAATGCGAGGTCGAATTTTCCAGGTTAACCCGGAATTCCCTGAACGGGAATTGGCCGGGGCGCTGCTCGTTGTCTACGAGGTCGAGGGCGGAACCATCGTGGGATTGCCCTACAGCCTTTTGGCCTTCAATGACTTTGCCGGCGCCCTGGTGCGGATCAGCCGCGATCAGGTGGCGGACACCGGTGGTGAGCTTCCATGGCCCCCGCCGGAATGGATTCCCGCGCCTCCCGAGCCCCTACGGCGGGGTTTTATCGCGGTGTTGCCAAGCGGCCAGGAGATGCCCGCAACGCGCTCCGTGAGCGCCCAAGGGGCCATGGCAAAGGCGATGATGATGGATGTCCCGCCAGGGTGCCAAATCAAGCCATTCAGCGATGATGCCGCTCCGGGAGCTTCCCATTCGGAAGAAAGCTCAGAACCGTATCCGATAGGCCAAGCAACGGAGTGAACGTACACAGGATCATGCCGTTGGTGGTCATGGTCCGGATGAGGCATTCCGCGTAAATGGCCATGGGCGGCTCCTCATCTAGCCACACCAAATCCAACTCAGTACCCTGGAATGACTCTCTGCCTTGATCGTAACTATTTGCGCTACGGTATCCATCTGCAATAAGCTCATGCGCCTCCTCTACGGCAACGCAGTACGCTCGCCCGGGAGGGAGCGACTCGATTTCAGTCACTTCTCCAGGCGGGCCTTTTTCGCGAGGCTTAATCGAGCACTCGTCACCGCGATTCAGTTTGCCGATCGAGGTGAACGCAATTCGATTGTGCCCATACAGCGAGATATAGTAAGCTTGGAACCGCTTGCCGTTGCAGCCCACCATATGCCCCTTGAACGGAGCATAAATCCCACAATCCCAAAGCAACATTCTTACATCCGAAGCGAGCCGGATGCTTGATGTCGCGTATGTGGCGGATTTTGGATTTATCGTGCCATCGCATCCCCACAACCAACGCAAAAAAGTCCGCTTCTGCTCAATCGGCAGTCGAAACACCCACTGTGGAATGAATTTCTGCGTCGCTTTGAGGCCCCACAAACCATCTTCCACCAAAGAGTTTTTGAGGCGATTACACTTGTGCCCGGTGGACGAAATCTTGTAGCTGATAGTGTTTGTGACCGGAACAACATACAAATCATCCGGCAGACACGCCTTCACCTCCTCCACGATCGAGGGCTCGTTGCAGGCAAAAAATGGCGTCTTTGCTCGCATGCAGCCGTCGCCAATCATTAGGGCTGTCATTTTGACAAGCCAGTCTGGCTTGGGCTCGGCGCCACAATCGGGTGATGCGATTTGCAACACATCCCCAATGACAACCTCAGAGGCAGCTATTTTGCCACGAGCCAATGTAAACACACCATGATTGGGTGTTACGGTCGTCTCCCCGCTTCGCGTCGTTAGTCGCAGCAGAGGCGCCTCTAGGTATGCATAGGATTCGACAACACGCCTAACGCGCCCATCTGCACACATGACTGACTGCCCAATTTCGACATTCTCAATTAGACTCATGGACCCATCGGCCATTTTGATGCGCGTCCCTGCACCAAAACATTTCATCGTAAGGGTGGACAGCCCGCCAGACTTGCTCCTGATGTACACGTCCTGCACCGCCTCAGGTACATTTCTCTTCCAGGTAACGCGATCGATGTTTTTCTTTGGAATCAAACCAGTGCCGAAATTTCCCACAGGGCCAAGCAGTTTCGCCTGCAAAATGTCACGCACAGTGTTGGAGGTGTCACCAGCAGCCCAAATTTTGGTCGGACGGTCAAACCTGCGACCAACCCACCAATCCGGATATTCCCCAATGCAGTGAAGGGTTACCTCATAGCCGCCCACACCCTCGGTCTTTCCTGTGCGATTTGCCGCTAGCATTAGTCGTTCGCGGTGTGGACTCCCGTCGCAATCCGGCGGACATGTCGGCAAGGGCTCATGCTGCGCCCCGGCCGCGAAGAACTCCATGTGCCGCGGATAAAGATCACGCCTTAACGATCCCGTACTGGGATAGTACGTCTCGATCTTCCGCTCCGCGATGGCCCTTTCGGTCTGTTTCTTGAGTTCGGCGAGTTGACTCGGAGACAATTGCCGCACGAATTCGCTCAAGTTGTCCGAGTCCGATGTCATCTCCAAGCCCTGCCTTCGCGTCTTTCTTCTCTGCGAACATATTGTTTGTCTCTTTGCCGAGAAGCTCGATTCCGCGGATTGCCGCGCTCGATTGGCGATTCAATCTGGCTTCCTCGATTGTTTCGCAGAGCATTGTCAGAATGTCGGCTCGCTTCAGCTCGGCCCGCCTGGCTGATCTCTCGTGCAATTCATTCATGCGCTCACGCACTTCTTGCTCGGCCTCAAGCCGAGATGCGCATGCCTGCACGGCGTTGTCGTTGGTCGACTCGAAGCCAGCCGCCTTGTATGCCTCGGTCTGTGACATCCCCTTGATGCGGTTCTGCACAAACCTTTCCCGGCGCGGATTATTTAGCGGCGGCATCCCAGCTCCACATAGTCGGCATAATCAAACAACGCTCTCTTGATGACGTTCAGGTTTCCCGGATCGAGCCGGGATGGGCACGTGATCGCCTCCTCCACCCGGCACCCGAGCATGCGGAGATTCTCCGCACAATAGGCATCAGACTCCTCCGCCGCCTCACGAGTGATGCACGGGCCGACGACAATATCAGGATTTCGGGAAGGCAACTGGCTTTCCTCCTGCATAGGCCATCCGATGGGGAGAGCCCTTGAACTTCGGTGGGCGAACACGAGCCTTGGGAATGGGTGGCCCTTCCGTATAGAGGGGCTTTTTTGGCTTGTTGACGCGCGCTACCTGCCCCTCCCCGCCAGGGAGATCTAGAGGCGCCGATCCACTGACAATCATTTGTTGCGCTCGTAAGCCGACTGGTGCGGCCGATATGCCTGACCACGCAGCGCATATGCCGTCTGAATGTTGGGCTTCGGCTTGGTGGGCTTCGGCGCATGCTTCAGCAGGCCGGGCCGCTCACCAGTCGCCGGGGCCACTTGCTCCGCTTCCGCCATCAAACAACATCCTGTCAAAATTACAAATTGTTATGCCGCATCACAAAACGCGCCTATAAACTCCGCCGCGACCTGTGGGACAATCGAGTTGCCGAGGGCGCGCAATTGACCCACCCTGCCGGGTAACCCATAAAATGTGCAACCCACGCCGGGTTCAGCGGCCCACCAATCACGTTGGGGAGTTGCTCGCCCTTGGTACCCCCGCCGCGCTGCTTGTATGGCTTCTTGTTGGGATACCGATAATCCCTTGCCGCCATAGTCGGCAACAAACCAGAGGCGATCCCGGAGGTGGTTCGCGCCACAGCTCGCGGCCTCAATCGGGATTGCCCCCACGGCGTAACCCAGTCTTTCCAGATCACGTCGCACCATTGCGAGCCATGCAGACGCCCGCGCAACCTGCTCTCCAAAGATGACTGGAGGGCGGCACTGGTCAATGAGATCCCGCCAGTATGGCCACAGGTGCCGCTCGTCATCGAAGCCCCGTCGATTTGCGGATGCCGTGCTGAATGGCTGACATGGGCATGAGCCGGTCCAGAGACACTCATTGCCCCACCCAGCAAGATTGAGAGCGTGATCCCACCCAGCTATGCCAGCGAAGAAGTGCACCCGCTCGTACCCCCGCACATCATCGGGCGACAATTCTTGAACCGGCCGCTGATCAATCTTGCCTGGGGTAATAAGACCAGCATCCATCAAATTGCTGAGCCAGTCACAACAGAATGGATCAATTTCGTTATAAAGCGCTCTCATGCCACGATACGATTGCTGTGTATGCGTCGCACAAGATTCAAGAATGCCGCCTCCGTCATGTCGCGCTTGGCATAATTGCATGCGGAACAGCACGGCACCGCATTTGATACAACATAGCCGGCGCTATTATCGAGTCGATCAATCCCCAAGGCGTGGGGAGCGCCACAATAGTAGCATGGTGCAAGAAAAATCGCGCGGAATGTTTCCCGATCAATGTTCCACACGAGGTCTCGGCGTCTCGCACCACATCTATACGCGCTCTCGGCCCTTTTCATCCACTGTTCATGTTCACTGGCGCGAGGCCGCTTTTTCTGCCCAATTCGATGAGCACAGGAGGCGCAGGCCATGACAACACCTTGCCGAAGGACCGTTTGCCGGACTCGGCGCTCCTTCCCACACGCGCACCGACACACAGCCATCGGATGGACGTTCTTTGCGCCTCGCTGCACACTAATCACTGTCAGTTGCCCGAAGTGCTCGCCCGCCCTAACTGCCATAATTGTGAACTTCGTGCGGCGTTAAGTCCTGAATACGCCTAGATGACACTACACCGGGCGCGATCAGATCCGCCTCGATCAGATTATCCAGCCACTGGACGCAAAACGGATCGTTGTCGTTGTACAGAGCACTCATGCAGATGTTCGGGGCTTTCCACCCCGTTGCCGGGTTTGCTCCCACCGCTCAGGGATCTAGAATGCTGTTACCAGCGAGGTACCACCGGACTATTGCGCATGTGTCTTGACCATCCAAGGGATTCGGGCACATGCGCTCATTGGGGCTGACGGAAAGGCTTCGAACCTCCGGCCTAATGATTACAAATCATCCGCTCTGCCGACTGAGCTACGTCAGCTTATTTCATCGATCCTGGCGACTTGAAGGCGCCCTTGTTCTTCACGTGAGGATCCGCCAGGGTGGCGCTATGCGCCCGACGACGCTCACCTAGACGCTTCTGCTTCTTGGCCAGTTTGCCACCGCCGCCCACGTAGGGCTTGCTGGTGTTGGTGACCGGCCGATGCTTGCTGGGATGGATCGAGATGCTGGCCACTTCTCACTCCCGGTTAATGCGGGCCATGATCCGGGTTTGCCTGAGCGCCATACGAGCCTTCGCCGCGAGAGATCGGGGGCATCGCACTGCGCCTACCGTCCTTCAGGCCACGCTTGGGGGCCACATAGGCCCGGTCGGGATGGTCGCGCCCAGATGAGGTCGAGGCCAGCGAGTCACAGCCGAAATTCTCGCCGCCATCGGAGATGTCCTCACCCATGGCCATTCGCTTGTGCTGGGGAATCAGGGGATCGTTCATGTTTGCTTCTTCTTTTTCCGTTTCACGCGCTTTTCAGCGCCGGTGATGTTGCCTTTGTTGATGCTGGCGTAGAAAACCGAGTCGCCCTTTTTGGGGCCATACTCCTCGCGCATCGCCGCCTTGATCTTTTTGCCCTTCGCATTAAGCGGCATTGAGAGTGCCCTCGATTGGAACTGGGAGGTCGATCACGTTATCGTCCGCCCTGGCCAGACCCGGCGCCCATTCTCCGCAATGGAGGTCGCCCGTGACCCGCGGAAAGGTGGAATGCATCTGCATGGCCATCCGACCCGGCCCGGCCGGAACCGCCATCATCTGAACCTGGGGCGGAAACCGCCGGCACTCGAATCCTTGCTCGGGTTGCATCACCCGTTGGACATACTTGCAACGCTGGCAGCTCTGCACGCGCAGGATGGTCATGGATTCCTCGTGGTTGCGATTGCCTGGATTACGCCTGTCAAAACTGACAACTTGCCCTTACGGGAACCGTGTGCAAAATGCGCGTACATGGGAAGACGAAATCAGAATGATCATCGTGCGCAAATGCTTGAGATCATGGTCAGGTACAACCTAACCAGAGAGCAAGTCGCCGTAATCCTAGATTGCTCACCCAGGACGGTCTATTCCTGGCTGTATCCGAATTCTGGGTACCCATGCCCCGGTCGAGAGGTCGAGGCACTCACGGTTGCGATAGAGGCGAGATCACCTCGATTTGTGAAGGCCACAACGTTTCCGCCGCCCTCGATCCCCAAGCGGGGAAAGCGCCGGCCGAAACAGACCTAGGCGTTGCCGGCAGGTACGCAGCATCCGAGCACCTGAAGCACAGCCACATCGGATGGCGACGGGGAGCCGGGCGGCAGTGGGTCAGGAATGTTCCCCGCTGCGATCTCCTCTGCCACGCAAAGCGCGATCATCCGGCGGAACGATTCCGCGGTCCACACATTCCGTGAGCACGTCAGGACAATCGTCGATTGCTGTGGCAAGAGCCCTTACCTTTGGTAAAGTGACTGGTGGTGATCGTCGATTCCACAACCATTTGGCGATGCGCCGACGCACCTGCTCATGTGGCGACCTATTGGGATCGCGGTACATATTCATTTGTTTTTGGGAACAAGGCGGGAGCCGCTGCGTGACCGTCCGTCAATTGTAAGGACTGGACAAAGCCAGGGACGTGCTGCCAGCGGCCCCCTTGAGTCGAGAGAGCCTCGGGGGAAACGCACTAAGGGATTATGGGAACCATGTATATACGAATGGACCCAAAATGTCAAGCTTTTTCTTGGGCTCGACTTGCGAAGCCAAAAGCAGTGGCCAGCACCTCCAGATTTTTCCGAAACATCAGCCCCCACAACTTTGGCCCCGCCGCGGTTATGTCACCCCTTGAGGCGGCCACCTGCCCTATGCTCATGCCGTGGACAAGCACGTCCTGAACAAGCCGCTCGCCGATGACTCCCAGATGCACGGAGGCCACGCGAAGCTTCTTGATCGCATCCATCTGGCCATCGCTGACCAGATCACGCACTCCGCCGCCATCAACTGGTTCCTTTGTTGTGTCAACCGACTGAATATTCCCAAGTCCGGCCCTCTGGTGTAGTTCCTGCCAGTAGCGGCCGGCATAGAATTGCGCATCATCAATATGCCGATGCGCATGGAGCCATGCCAACGGATCAGTCCTGATTGACCGTATCGCGATAATCTTCTCTGTTTCTCCCGAGAGCGCCAACGGATTATCCACCTCGATTGGGGCCACCACCGCGTTCAAGGGGATGTCTGTTGCGCGGCGATCATGAACTGGCGCCAGGGTGATTTTCTTTTTCGACTGCCGGCGCGCTACTCGTCGATTAGATCGAGAATGTACCTTACGCCCATTGCCGCCACCTGAATGGCTTCCGCTCGCTCCTCCGGCCCGCGATTGTTTGCCCTGATCTCGTCCCACAGCTCATCCAACTCCTCAAAAATGACCGCCCATCCATCGTGTCGCGAACACATCGGTCGATGCATCTGCGTAGCCGAGACCACCTCCTCACGCACATCCGCAAGCACCTTGTCTAGTCGTGGCAACAATCCTGGCATCATCTTTCTCCGTATTCACCTGTCTTGTAGTCGGCTGAAACATACCGCCCCTTGCTTGTGAGATAATCCAGTGTCAGCTTGCACGGGCGACCTAGTTCGTCATATCGCGCCTTACGAAGGTACATTGCGGCCTCTGTTTTCTGGTCTGGTCCCTCATATAGTTTCGGTCGATGCACGACGAATCCCTGGTCGACCATGTTGTCCCAGTGCTTCGATCCCGAGATGTCCTCAAGCTCAGGTGGCTTACCCCTCGCCTCCCGTGGCATCTTCGCCGGATGAGCGACGACCTGGACATGACAATTCATGTCGACCGCGAACGAATGCGCCTCCCTTAGGAACCGAGCGATATACTCCGTTTCTGTCTCATCCCGGCCTCTTCCCGATTCAAACCTGTTCCAGGGATCCGCCTGGATAATGCTGGCTCCATGGCGGACCACCGCCACCTCGGCGGCATCAAAGAACCAACTCAGTGTCGCTCGGTTCTCCGGATGCGTGGCAAACAGGTAGTGGTCCTCAATCCAGGCGTCCGCCGCCTTGATCTCGCTCCACTCCATCTCCGACTCCAACTTGCCGGAATGGAGCGTTCGCAGTTGCCGCCGCAGGTGAGGTTTCGGCCGGGTCTCGAACGATGCCACGCAAGCCACAAGATCATATTGCTTCGTGATGCTTTGCCAAATTTGCCCCCACAGAGCGGTCTTCCCGTGCCCAGGGTTGCCTGTAACCACGCTCATGGTCCTGGCGGCCAGCATCACCTTTCGCTCCCACTCAGGAAATCCTGGCTGCCATAGAGTGAGCGGAGGAATGTCTGGTAGCTGACTTAGACGATACAAACCATCAAATGGCCAGAGTTGCGCCCCATCGGTAACGAGTTCCCTTAGCGCCAGACGCCCGTCCTTTCGGAGCATATCGTTTGCATCGTTGATCCCTTCCGGCCAATCAACAAACCAAAACCGAGCGGCACCAAAGATATGAACCATCTCGCTTCGCAATAACTGGCCCGGCCCATCGGCATCTCCGCACCAGATATATTTGCGATTGCCGAGCCCATTGCGGAGCGCCTGTTCCACATATGCGAGCCCACGCATCTCCTTGGGATCTTTCGCCGGCTTGTCTCGCGCCCCATTGGGAACCGACAGTACGGCATCAACCGGAATCCCCGCCTCCACCAGGGCGCATGCATCGAACTCGCCTTCGGTGATCCATATCGTTGGCTGGGATCCAGCAAGGACGGTCGACTCATTGAAGAACGATAATTTGAACCCCTTGCTCGACACAAAACTTTTGCCTTCGATGGATCGAGCCTTCCAGCCGTCACGATACGGGAAGACTATCGCCTTCTCTCGGGACTTGAGGTCGGGGAAGAATACCGTACCGGAGCCGACGTTTAGCACCTCCAAAGTCCTGCGGGATATGCCTCTCCTTCGAGCGAACTCCGACGCTTGCGCCGTTAGAGGCTCCGGACCATCCGCAATGGTGGCAGAAATAGACGGCATTCTCACCTTCCACCTTCACACTGAGGCAGCGTTGATATTTCTTGCGCCGTTTCCAGGAGCAGTTGGGACAAAGAACTCGATGCTCACCATCGTTGCCACGAACCTTGATGCCGACTTCGGCCAGTTGCTCGATTACGCCCAATCGTCCCCCCTCTCTCCGAGAGGATGCGCCTTGGTGGCCAGTTCTTCGGCGCCACGGATCACCCCGAAAACGTATGTCTTGGGATCGTGCTTCGTGGCGGCCAACTCAAGGGCGGATCGCGCCAGGGGCACACTTCCGTTTTTCGCCCTGAGTAGTCTGGTGATAAGCGACCCGTAACTGGATGATCCGAGGATTTCCTTTCCCCGCCGGTACAATGCGGCATCCTCCGTTTCAGGCACCTCAATGGCCGCCTGGAGGGCGGCATCCTTTCTTCCTTTCTTTTCTTCTTCTTCTCTATTCTTATACTTTGGTTCGCTAGGTGGTTCGGTGATGGTTCCACCACCCTGAAAATCCTCGTAATTACAAATGGTTAGGTGGTTCATATCTGCCTCGGAAGCTGGTTCGGTCATTCCAGCCTCGCGTAACCTATTGAGAAACCTATGGACTTTGCTCTTGGTCCATCCCCACCGCCGGGCCAGGAAGCGCTCCGAGTGCTTAATCTGACCCCGGCGCAAATCCTCCATTGTCGTCCAGGCTGCATTGGCGATCATCCACATCCACGCCTCGCGCTCCGAGAATTTCTCCGGCTGGAATACCGGATGGTCCCAGACGGACCGATAGATTGCAACGTAACCGCCCTTCTTCATCAGGATCTCCAGGCTGAGATTGAAGACCGTCACAGCAATGGGATATGCCGCACCCGCCACACTCTGGGCACGGTTCCCAGGAGCCCCGAATTCCGGAGCCCCGGCATGAATCACATTTCAGGAAATTCGCTCCAGGCCATACTCGGTAAATTCAAGCGCGTCCTTATCGGACAGGATATTGCGGTCGTGGAGCATTTCAATCAAGCGAGCCACGGTATTGGCGGCATTGTGAGCCGTGTCATAAGCGCGCTCGGTGGCACCGCCATCATATTCGACAATCCGGCGCTCAATGGCAGATGCAAGGCTGATGATGGTCTTGCCGTTCCAATGTCTGAATTCCATGATGCCCTCATGCGGCGGCGAATAGGGGGAGATCGGTCGGGTCGAGCAGTTTGCCTTTGGCTTTCAGAATGATCCGCTGGCGCTCCTCAGGGCCAGCCAGGACGAGCTGGAGGCGTCGACGGATGTCTTCCTGGTACTCAGGCTCTCGCTCGATCAGCGTGGCCCGGAAGTCTTCCCGAAGGCATGCCTCCGCGGTGGTGCCCGTGCCGGCAAATGGGTCGAGCACGAGACCGCCAGGAGGGGTGACCAGTCGGGTCAGCCATTGCATCAGGGCGATTGGCTTGACGGTGGGGTGGTTGGAGCATGCCCGTTCGTCGGTGGTCGCTTTGGCGGAGAAAAAGTACCGCTCGTCGAGCGAGCCGTCATGCACCACATTGGCGGGCCAGCGACTCTCGTTGTCGTTTGCGATCCGGCATGCCTCAATATTCATCCCGCCGGTTCGGTGCTGAAGTACGTTTTGCGCCACGGTTCCGATCAGAGGCTTGCGCGCCACTACGATGGGCTCCAGGGCGGGCTTGAGCGCGGTGCCCCAGCCATTCCACGCCCGATCCCGCTCATCGTCCGGGCCATGCAGGTGGCGCTTGCGGATGCCACGACTGACGTTGTGAGATTTCGGGAACCCTGAGGCATACAGCCAGCCGACATGATCGCGGATCTCAAATCCGGCATCCTCGATTGCGCATGCCATACGGTGATACGTTCTGGATCCACCGCAGGCGATCAGATGGGCGCCGGGCTTGAGTACCCGCCAAATTGCCCGCCATGTCTCGGGACGGAATGCCACATCGCCTCCGTCCCAGTTTTTGCCCATAAAGCCACGGGAAAGACGGGCCATGCCGTCCGATCTCGCCCGAGCCCGAGCGCTGGTCTGAGTGTTGTCGTTGTGGGCGGTCTTGGCAAACCGTCGCACAATGCTGATGAGGTGGTAGGGCGGATCAGTCACACAGGCGTCCACGCTCTCCGCCGGGATGAACGGAATGGCATCAAACAGGTCATTCGGGTGGAGCTTCACCTTGCCATCGAAGAATGACTCCGGGATCATGCGGCTTCTCGTCGGTCAGGCATGAGGAAGGTCTTGCGGTTCATGCCGTGTTCCAACTTTAGGACCGGCTGTGCCACCCCTCCGACAGAGGTTGTGGCATGCGTATCGCAATACATCCGGTGTGTGCGCTGACACCCGCAGAACCGGCGACCACCAGCTTGATCCACGCCTAAGGGCCATCGGCAATCACCCTCCTGGAGATCCATCAGGGTTTTACCGCCGACCACAATCATGTCATCGATCATTGCCTGTTCATCAGGCGGGATGATGCGCGGCGCCAACCTTGCCGACAAAAAGTTGAACCCGCCAGTCCTGTCCGCAAGGACAGATCCTCGCCGAGCGTATGGTCCCGTGTTCTCCCTCTCCCGGCGGAACATCCAAAGCTTCTTGACGTGCGATTCGCTAATCCCGAACCTCTCCCCGATCTGTTTTGCCGTCTCGGAACCGCCATACAGGCCGGCGATAGTTTCGCGCTCTTGGGCCGTGAGTTTGACCTTGGGCATTCTGGGCTCCCGTGCTGGGCATAATAAAGCACCCCTACTGCATCAGCGGCATCGTGACCCCCCACGTGCCAATCACGCCTCTCACACTCCTGGATCGCCCTCGCTTTCAGCCACGCCTTGCGTTTTTTGGCTGGCACGTCCTTCGGAGCTGTGGCTTGCCCGAGAAAGACCTTCCGCCAGCTATTTACGTTAACGGAGAGAACGGAAATCCCTAGCTCGACTGCGACTTTCCGGGCTGTTACGTGTAGCCCGTAAGTCACCAGGAGGGTGGTCAAGCTCGTGTTGCTGCGATAAGGAACAGGCGCCTCTACGGCTAGAGAGCTGATTTGGTACCTCGCAAGCACAAGCCTGAGCCATCGCTCAAACGCGAGCGCGGTAGCGCCTATGTCGCCGGATGAAAATTTGTGGACACCGCTGTCAATCGGGCCTCCTTGTGTGGATCCAATTGCCCATCCGGTGGTTGTCGCGATGTCCAGAGCTAGAATCACCCGTCACGAATGGGGTACAAAGTTGCGATAATCCGGCCCTCAACCGATGGCACGATCAAAGTCCTTGCGCTGGGGTGGTACCCAGTTTATGGGTACCAACGGGTGGTTTGCGAAGTTGGGCCGGCTCAACCCGGCGGACATCTAGATTACTCCGGTTCATAACGCCGGGTCAAATTCGTTGCGTAAGTGTAAATGCGGACGAACAGGGGAACCGCCATGGCGCGACGGGACAGGACGGGAGACGATGGAAGAAGCCTTTTGAATCCGGAGCTTAGCGCCAGTCGCCGCCCCCGACACATGGCGGACCAGACGATTGATAACGCTCGCCAGGAGGAATACCGGATCTGGATACGGGAGCACCTCCTGAGGCGCCACCCGGTATCCGGTCGTCCGATGTTCACCCAGCGCAATCTGGCTAAGGCCCTGGGGGTTCACCCGCCGCAAATTACCCGCATGCTGCACGGCCTGCGGCGAATTTCGGAGCAGCAAATTGTGCTTATTGCGAAGCACTTGGGAGAAGATCCTCCAAAACCGCGAGAACCGCAGTATGGTAACCATAATTTGACACTTCCGATGGTACCAGTGGTTGGCACGATCGGAGCTGGCATATGGTACGACGATAGCCCGTTCGAGCTTGCGCCAGACTTGGACGATGAGCCGCCAATGGTCTCCTGCGTTCGACAGCCGATGTACCGAGGGTTTCCGCATTTCGCCGTGCAAGTGCGGGGGCGCTCGATGGACAAGAAGATCCCGGATGGCGCCTTCGCGATCTGGGTGCCGTATGGCGAGGCTCGAACCCAACTCGTCGACGGTGATTTCGTGGTGGTGCAATCCCGAGATGGCGGGAAATATGAGGGCACCGTTAAGTTGCTCCGATTCACGCCAAGGGGGTGGGAGCTGCATCCACACTCGAATGACCCCCAGTGGCAGCGTGGCCGAGGGGTGATTTCCTACCACGAGTCAATCCCGGAGGGGGCTGACCGGGAGGTTCAAATCATCGGCCTTGTGGTTGGCTGTCATATCGACTTCGGCCCCTCCCACCTGTAATCCGCTGTCCGATCTGGTCTGGCCGCCTCCTGAAACTCTCGGGGGGCGGCTTGCGTTTTTTTTGAACCTACCCTTTCTATGGCTCATCCACTTGGGGAGAGAGTCATGGACGATGCGCCTCTGACGCCGCAGGGTATTTTTGATGAGGTTGTGCGGGGCTTGGCCGCGCAGGGCGGCCCCTCCACAAACACTCAAGGCCATTGCCGATACCGCGCGCTGAATGGCCGCAAGTGTGCGGTGGGCCTTCTCATCCGAGATGACGAATACAGGCCGGACATGGAGGACAACAATGTCGATACCCTTCATGGGCACGGTTTCCTCCCCGGTCGCTTCTTCCCATTTCTCAACCTGCTTTTTGACCTGCAAAAAGCGCATGACAATGCCTCAATAGGCATACCATATGGCGGTAAGTGGATTGTGGTTGTTATCCGACGCAGGCTGGCCTTTGTCGCCTCACAATACGACCTTTCGAGCGCCGTGATTGATGAGGCCTTTCCTAATACATGACCAGCCCCACGCCGCGCCACATGCAAACAATTGCCGAGCAAATGGCGGACACGTTAATCGATGAGGAAGTCGATATTCATTCTCTCAATGACGTGATCCGCGCCCTCACCAACGCTGGCTATCGTTCCTCCGTCATCAACATGTATATGGACGAAGCCATTACCCTCATCCACGAAGCCGGGGAGATTCCACTATGAGCGACTCCGTACTCGATACGTTGTTTTCGAAGTCCCCTTGCCTCTCCTCGGATGAACCATCCGACTCTCTTGCAGCAATGCTTGCACTCGGGCCGCCCGGGTTTGTTGAGGACTATGCCGTCGAGATTAATGAGCTTTATTCGGAGGAGCTGACTAACGAACTGCTCTCTCTGCTGATCTATACGCTCACGAATACTCTGATCGTTTACCGCACGCTCACTGGGGACTCGCATGACCAGATTATCAATCTCTGCGAAACGCTTCTGGAGGAAAGCACCGGATTTAACTGGGATTTTGACGCCGTATAATGGCCCTCACCGCCCAACAACTCTCCGCCCGAGAGGGTAAGCTCACGGCTTCCGCCGTTGGCGTTCTCATGGGTGGCGACAGTGACCGGATTCTCAGCCTGTGGCGCCAACTGTCGGGAGATCCAGATCATACATCCAACAATCTCGACAACGTATGGGCTGTTCAACTTGGCAACACCACGGAGAATCTCAATCTCGATTGGTACGAGCGCAAGACAGGCCGCCCGGTCACTCGGCGAGGAGAGGTCGTTGTCCACCCAAAGGTCGAGTGGGCCGCATGCACACTAGATGGGTGGATCGACAGCCTCAGTCAACCGATTGAGTGTAAGCATGTTGGTGGGCGCGAACCGCTTGTCAAGGTGATCGCCCGATACCAGCCTCAATGCCACTGGCAGATGATTGTGACAAATGCCAACGGTGTCCAACTCTCTGTGATCGAAGGAGCTAACGAGCCAATCATTGAATGCATCCCCTTCGACAAGGAGTATGCCGATCTTCTGTGGTCTCGCGCGGATACCTTTATGAAATGTGTGCGAACCATGACCCCGCCAGCACCGCTTCCGAGCCTGAGCCCACCAAAGATCCCGTCGCGTAGCTACCATATGGTGGGAAACAATCAGTGGTCATTCGAGGCCGGCGCATGGCTGGAGTCGGCTCCCGCTCGTGAGCGAGCCAAGAAGGCTGAGGCTTCCCTGAAGGGGATGATGCCAGAGGATGCCCTTCGCGCTCATGGGTACGGAGTGGAAATCGTTCGTGATCGCGCCGGTCGATTGACCTTGCGCCCAACCACAGCATAGGAACGCTTTCAAATGGTTAACGTCTCAGCCGTCATCGAGGCCGCCACCCAGGCTCTGGCCGCGGATATTCCAACTGATGGCAACAAGGATCTGTTCTTGCGCCTCGCTCCCATCGTGCTGAGTCCCGAGCCGGATGCAATCAGCAACGAAATCAAGCGCCTTGTTGACGTGATGCAAGACACGCTTCTGGAGATTGTTCTCTTGTCCGAGGCTCAGGGTGCGCAGGGCTTCGATGCCTTCCTGCGGTCAAGAAAGCAGGGCTAACGCATGTCCGCCGTCCTCAAGGCCATCTGCGGGATCATGGGTGAAATCGGCTCAATCGAGAAGGCCGGTTTCAACAAATTCCATCAATACAAGTTTGTGCAGGCGTCCGATGTCATGCACAAGCTACAGCCTCTGCTCGTCAAGCACGGGCTGATCATTCTCCAGACGGAGCATAGCCGATCCCTGATTGGGAACGGCGAAGCCATGTCCATTCAGTACCACTTCTACCTCGCTCATGTTGAGGGAGAGGTGTGGACCACTCCGCTGGAGCAGACTGGGCTTGCCACCTGCGTAAACTCCAAGGGCGGTTTTGACGACAAGGCGGCCAACAAGTGTGCCACAGCGGCCCACAAATACATGGTCATCAACCTGTTCAAGATTCCGACAGGTGAGTTCGATGATGCGGACAGTCAGGAGGATGCTAAGCGCCACAGTGCGGCCAACGACAATGAGCAATCCCCAAGAGTTGTGCCAGTTCGTGTCACAGAAACGGCTCCTGGTGAGTTGCCGGCAGTCTTTCCGGTGGACCCGAAGCACGGTCTCGTGGGGCGCGCAGGGGATATGCTGGTGGTTAATCAGCCCCACGCCATTGATCTGACCAAGAAACCGAAATCCGATGCGGTGGATTGGGTGGCGTGGGGCTCTCGGCTGGTGGCCGGGATCAACGCCGCGGTGACGACGGACGAGCTGTCTTCCTGGATCAAGGAAAACCAGTCAGCTCTGGAAAAATGCGAGAAGGCGGCGCCAAAGGTGTTCAAGACGATCACCACTCGGATCGCTGAGGCGCATGTTCTTCTGCCAATTATCGGAGACTTCGCCAGGGCGCGGACCAAGGATGATCTGAACGCTGCGTGGGAGAAGAAGCACGCCAACACAATCAAGAGCCTGGAGACCGTTCCTTATGACCGCCTCGCCGCCAGCTTCGAATACCACGTCAACCGTGTCCGAGAGTCCAGCAACCCGACAGCGGCGTGAACGTATCGAGTGGTTACTGGAGGAGCTGCGCTACAATATCTCTGCCGGCGTTAATCTTGGCGACCTCCCGTACGAGGAAATTAGCTACTCCTTTGTTGTGCCGGCGCGACGTGATCCCCAGTACGAGATCTGGTGCCGCTTCGCGACACAGTATGTGAGTCCGGTGTGGAGGGCCTCAGTCGGTGCCAATATTGATTCTGATGGAAAGGCGACCTTTCGGACTAAGCCCGGTAACGGCCCGAGACCAGGAGGAGCTTCGGAAGATCCCGCTGAATGAGCGGGTTCAAGTCAGCCTGACCCGTAGTCGATCCCGAGACATGATGGCGTTCTATTGGGCGCTCGTCGACAAAGTTGCTGCGGGTACTGGCTACACCAAAGATGCGCTATCGACGGAACTCCTGGTTCGCACTGGCACCATTCACGCGATGACGTTCCAGAACGGAGCGGTTCATGTCGAGGCGAAGAGCATCGCGAAGATGGATCAGGAGGAATTTCGTGAGTATGTGGATGCGGCGATTGAGCTGATATGCCGGGAGTACATCTCGGGGATCCGCCGCGGTGAGTTGATCAAGACGGTTGAGCGAATGGTTGGGGTGACATACGAGCCCCCGAAGAGAGGATCAGATGGCAAACGTGAAGGTCGGGAACGGAGCGCTGTTCAAGCAAGATGAGCGAGATCGCCGTTCCGATTCCGCGCCGGTGTATACCGGCCAGATTGAACTGGAACGCGACTTCCGCAAGGGCGAAAGGATCCGGCTGGCTGGCTGGATACAGACGCCCAAGCGTGGCGGAGACAAGTATATCTCCCTAGCGCTGAGCATTCAGGAGGATGACCGGAACGACCGGCGGCGGGATGACCGGGATGATCGGCGCCGAGACGACCGGGATGATCGTCGAAGCCGAGATGACCGGGATGGCGGCCTTGACCGCCGAGATGATCTTGATGACGAAATTCCATTCTGATCACCGGCGCCACCCGAGTGGCCGCCCGATCCGACGTGAGGAAGTGCGTGGGCGCCAGATCTGGCGAATCCCAGATGAAGGTCCGGTGATTCCACGCTTGCGGGTTCCTCCGGGCGGCGCAAATGCCATCGGATTTCGTGCCCGGATCACCTCCGATGAGGAAGAGGACAATGAGGTGACACATGGATGACATGGCCCTGATGAGGTTGCGCGATTGCGCGATCTCTACTCGGCTCGGGATGGCTGACCAGGGGTTCCCGGAGACATTGGCTCATGTTGCCGCAATGGGGTATGTCACCTTTTGTGATCCTGGTTACAAGGTGACCCCAAAGGGATTTGATTTCCTGCGTGAGCCGGAGATCGTGGAGAGGCTGCGGAAACTATGAAGAACGTTGGCGATCTCTTCATCCTGGCCGTCCTGTCCCTCACCCTGGCGCTTGCTTTGTGGCAACTCACGAGGACAAACCGCGGATGACCACGGCGGAGCGCCGCAAGGGAATCCCGCTCAAGATCAAGCTCCAGGTTCTGGTGCGGCAAGCGAGGTGCGCCATATGTGGAGAGCATCTCGGTGACCTTGATCAGGTGGATTTCGATCATGAGCCGGCCCTGGTGTTTCGTCAGTACAATGAAGAGACTCAGGACTTCGAGCCGCCGCAGAATGACCCGGAGTATTTGCGGGCGGTTCACTCGGATTGTCACCTGTATAAAACCAGCGGCCGGGTGGCTGGCGGCAAGACGGCAACAACGCGCGGGTCTGATGTTGGCGAGAAAGCCCATCTAGATCGCATCGCGGAGAAACAGGCGGAATTCAGGCGGCGCCTACTGGCGAAGGATCAGGGAGATGGCGAATGTCAATCAGTGAAGCGTTCGAAGCGGACGTGGCCGAGGCGTTCGAAAAAAACCCCAATTGGGCAACCTGGGAGCCGTCCGAAGAGCAGAGGGCGGTTGGCGCAGAGCGTTTGATGCGACTGCGGGATATCCTTGTCGCTGACGCAAATAACCCCAAGGGGGCTCGATTTGATCTTGATGGCTGGGCCATGCCTGCTGGGATCGGCGGAATGAGCTGGGATGAGTTGAAGGACCATCTTTCGGGCTGGGAGCCGGCCATGAACTGCGGAACTGCCGCATGCGCCGTGGGGCTTGCTTGTCTTTCTGGTGAATTTGCATCAGAGAAACTAGCATTCCACAGGGATGGGGATAGTATCGCTCCTGTGTTTGGCGGGTACCGCCATTGGAGCGCAGTTAAGCTGTTCTTCGGTCTTAACGAAAAAGAAGCGGAACATCTATTTCAGTCCGATAGCTATCATGTAGCGCAGGGCGCAGAAGCCGAGCTTGCCGTTGCCCACCGCATCGCAGTGTTCGTGAGGGAGTACCGAAATGTATAATGAATACGAGGTGGAGGAGGAGGATGTGGTTTGGGAGCCGACCGAGACGGAGAAGCGCGTGGGCGCCGCGAGGCTCTTGCGACTTGCCGACATGCTGACCGCGGATGCTCAGAACGAGACGGGCATCAAGTTTGATCTCGGGGTGTGGGGTGAGGTCGCGCCGGGTGCTAATGGTAGAGTTGGCGATCCGGAAATCAATTGCGGAACCACGGCATGTGCTGTTGGTCTGGCGTGCCTGTCGAAGGAGTTCCAGGCGGAGGGGCTGAACTTTGACATGCATAGAAGTATTGCTCGCATGATCCCAATTTTCATCGACGGTGACGTTGAATGGCGCCACTGGGATGCGGTAACGCGCTTCTTTGGAATCAATGAAGAGCAGTCATATTGGATGTTCTCCTCTCAATCATACCGCTGGGACTTGACCAAGGGGGCGACAGGGGAGCTTGCCGTTGCCGAGCGCATCAGAGAATTTGTGAAGGGGCAAAGAGAGCTAAAGGCGGATGGAAGCTGATGTTTGAGGCATTCCCTAAGATCCCTCGCCTTCGTCGCACAGTTGTTGTGACGGAGAAGATCGATGGAACTAATGCGCAAGTCTTGATTGTCCCGGAATCTGAGGTTCTCGACGGGACTCCGCCGGTGGCCACTGGCGACGGAATGCTGATCTATGCCGGCTCACGAAATCGCCTGATCCGCCCGGGCAAAGCAACCGACAACCATGGATTTGCAGCGTGGGTGGCAAATCACAGCGAGGAGCTTCTTGCGCTAGGCCCTGGCCGACATTTTGGCGAATGGTTCGGTGCCGGAATTCAGCGCGGCTATGGGTTGACGGAGAAACGATTCGCCTTATTCAATACCTCCAGGTGGAACGCCGATAATCCGGCCCCGGCGTGTTGTGATGTTGTGCCAGTGATTGCGCAGGGCGACTGGTCAGTGGTGGACTTGGCGATGTTGCTTCTGCGGGATAGGGGGTCTTGTGCGGTACCGGGATTCAATAAACCGGAGGGAATTGTCGTCTATCATCCGGCGTCCCGCATGATGTTTAAACAGACGCTTTTTGATGATGATGAACCGAAATCCAAGGTTGCTCACTCCCCGCAATCCGTAGAGGAAAATCGCAATGTCCAAGCTGCATGAACTCCTGGCGGCCGAGGCCAGCGTATCCGGGGCACATCAGACAATCCATTTGGAGACTTTGAGGGTTCTTGATAAGCCGGAGCACTTTGTCCGGACGGAGACCACCGTCTCATACTTTGATGAGGCGGATCAAAAGCTCAATACGGCCGAGATCAAGGCCAGCACTACCTCCGTTGACGACCGGCTGGCGTATTCATTCGGCCGCTCTTTTGTCAACTATGTCGATCTCCTGGTGCAGAAGGACCGGACCAACCAGGAGGCGCGCGCCGATGTTGTTGTGAATGGGCAGGTTTTGCTGAAGGATATGCCCAGCACCGCCCTGCTTACGCTGGAATCCAAGTTGGCGGAGAAGCGCAAGGAGCTGGCGGCAATCCCCACCCTACAATCCGGCGGCACATGGACGTGGGATGATGCCATGGACATGTATGGCACCGCCGAGCCCAAAGTATCCTTCCGCACCAAGAAGACCGTCCGCCCGATTGTTCTCCATCCGGCCACGCCGGAGCATCCAGCTCAGGTGCAGGCGATCACGGAGGATGTCCCGGTCGCCAAGATCGAGCAGCGGGTATGGTCTTCCATGTGGACCAGCTCGCGGAAGCATGAGGCACTTGCCCGACTTGACGCCCTCCTGGTAGCGGTGAAGAAGGCCCGGCAGAGGGCAAACCGCACTGATGTGGTCAAGCTCAGGGTGGGCGAAAAGATTGCGAATTTCATTCTGAACGGGCCGGAGGAACTTACGGGTTCTGACGATCCGGAGGAATGATCCGAAACCCTAACGGGGTAAATTCAAGCTCAGCCAACCGGGGCAAATCTCCGGCTCAATATCAATCTGATCCGGCGGCAAGGGATGATGCCCTGAAGATCCGCCGGGCTCAAGTTGATCCCCGTTAATCTCAAAAGGGCAGTGTCAAGCCGATAACGTTGCTAGTCCCTATCCGCTGCAAAACATGGGTTCGAATCCCATCGCCCTCTCCAAACCTTACCCTGTGAGGGCGTCGTCCAGTGGCAAGACATGCGCAAATCGTGAGGACTGGCAATCGACAAAACCGGCAAGATGCGGCTAAAAATGGTATATTAGCATCAGCCTTGTAAGCTGAAGTAGCTAGTGCAACAACGGGGTGCGACATGGGAATCGGTCGCACCCCACATTGCTTTAGGCTAGACTTCTGGTGGAGTCTTGGTCAGTGTCCGAAGGAGGTCAAGTATGCTCGCTTGCATCTCCCGGTCCAAGCCGCTCACGAGATGCGCGATCTCGATCACACGATTGTTGTATTTTCCGGGGTTGAAATCAGCGGCGCCGTGAGTCCAGTCAAATATATCGTTGGGCGTGATCCTGAGCGCCTTGCAGAGGTCGGTCATCCTCGTGCTTGCGACAGCATTGTCCCCCTTCTCATATTTTTGGATTTGCTGGAATGATGTGCCGATGGCCGTCCCCAACTCAGACTGGGAAAGACCCAGCTCGATCCGGCGCATCTTGATCAGACCGCCGATCCTCCTGTCTTCCGTGACCCCCTGCGGCCGGCGCCTCTTGCGTTCATCCGTGGGTTGCAGCAGCTTAGCAGCTCGTGGCATAATGCACTCTCCCGGTGGTTTCAGAGGGTTGCATTATAGATACATCACAAGGGAGACCGCAATGGACCTGGAAGGATTTCTGGTTGAGTCCAATATGATCGAGGGAATTGTCGGGATATTGCCGCAAGAGCTTGTGGCTGCTCGACAATTTCTCAGTCAGGCAGAGGTGGAAATCGATGGGCTTGCGACTTACGTCAGTGTGACCCAGCCGAATTCAAGGTTGCGCTCCCGCGCCGGCCTGAATGTGTATGTGGGGAATCACCACCCTCCCCCGGGTGGCCATGAGATTGTCAGCGCGCTCCAGTCGATCCTTGATGCGGTCAATAGGAACGCAGTAACGCCCTGGGCCGCACATATCCGCTACGAGCGACTGCACCCGTTTACCGATGGCAATGGCCGGTCGGGACGGCTGCTATGGCTGTGGCACATGCGGAACGCCGGGAAAGATCCGTACAGCCTGAGCTTCCTGCACAGGTTCTACTATCAGACCTTGGACGCCAGCGATTCTTTTGGAGATGTCTGATGGCCATCATTCGAGCGCCGTTCACGGATGAGCAGATTGAAGCCCTGAAAACATTCCAGATGGCGGACTACATGCATCCGTTCACCTGCGAGAACAACCACAGCACGCCATACGTAAAATTCGACAATCGCCTTGTGCCTACACGAGAAGGCTGGATTTGCCCACACTGCGCCTACACCCAGGACTGGGCTCACGATTGGATGCTGGAAACATGGGCTGCGGCGCCGGCCGTATCCTCGGATGAGATTGACACCGCGATAGCTGAATTTGAGCGGGTGGTCGAGGCGGACGCCAGGGATTGGCGGCGCTGGAGTGGGGAGGATCCGAGGGTGGCGTGGGGGTTGGCCATGCAAGCTGCGCTCACGATCCACAAGCGGATGATTGTGACCAAGATGTGCCAAAAGTAACGCACACAGAAAGGTGTTTACAGTGTGTTCATTTTCCGCTTGCAAACCGCTTAGTGGTACCTCTATTATGGGTACTATCGATCCTGAGCGGGTCGACAAGCACGGCGCCGCCGCGATCCTGGGAATTCCGGTTCGAACGGTGCTCGATCTCGCCGCAAAGGGTGAAATCCCTGGTGCCGCCAAGGTCTCCCGCTCCTGGACATTCAGCGTTGCAAGGTTGCGGCGCCACATCAGGGAACGGGAGACTGAGGCATGGCAAAAAGGAAGGCTCCGCCGCCAGGGTGCTATTGGAGGGGCGACACGCTCTACGGGCGCATCCAGCGCTCCGCGGCGAAGGGTGGCGACATCCGATGGTCCCTACAAACAGATGACCCAACTGCTGCGTATGCAGCGCGTGAAAAAGCCGTAAAAACTCTGCGTGAGATCGAGGCACGGGGCGGGAACGCGAGCGAACTATTCACGAACCTCAGTGAGAGCCTGCCCGCATCGATTGCGGAAACGGCCGCCGGCCCGCTTTATGACGATGTGCTGGCGGGGTTCGTGAGGTGGCATGCCGCGAACGCTGGTTCGCTGGAGACCGCACGTCGCTACGCCTCCTCGCTGGAGCAGTTGCACCCCCACCTTTCCGGCAAGCGCCTCCTCACCATCAACCGCAAGACGATCAAGGGCATCGTTCAGGCTCGATCCGAGTCTGGCGTTACCAATGCCACAATCCGGCGGGATCTGACCGCCCTGTCGCAGCTCTTTGCCTTCGCCATCATGAATGACGAAGAGGACTTGATCGAGGACAACCCGGCGCTCGCCGCCATGGAGGTTGGACTGGTCAAGGAGAAGCGCGACCCCATCATACTGCCTTCCCATGCCCACATCGAAATGGTGCGCCAGCGAGCCCCGGAGGGCATCGCGCGGATGATCCATGCCGCCCTCGTGACCGGTTGCCGCCAGGATGAGCTTGTCACCCTCACCTGCGACCGGATCGATTTCAACCGGAAGCAGATCACAGTTATCGGGAAGGGCAATAAGTTGCGCACGGTCGATGTCCGTCCATTCGAGGGATGGAGGGCGTTCGAGCACTGTTCAGGCCGCACAGGGTATGCGTTCACCCATGGCGAGGATTCGGAGCGGTACAATTCGGTCGCTGTGCGCTTTCACGAGCTGGTGAAATCGGTTCAGAAGCAGGCACAGAAGGCAGGCACAACGTTCCGGCCGATGACCTTCCACCACATCCGGCACCGGCATGCGGTTGACTGGCTCCAGGAGGGCCGCTCGATCTATGCGCTCCAGCTCCGGCTCGGGCACACATCGGTCAAGACCACCGAGGTTTACACCCAGTACCTCCCGGATGATCTCCGGCTCCAAGTCATGTTCGGTGGCCAGGAGCAAGCCTTGGAGGTTGCCCGGCAGACCGGAACACGATAGGAACCACCTGTGCCTATCTTGTGCCTGTCCCTGTGCCTATCCTGCCGTATGTTCGCGTAAGGTTCGCACTCTGTTCTTTTCGGAGAACATAACAGAAGGAACGCTAGAAGCCTCTGAAATATAAGGAATTTCTGGAGCTAAGGCCACGTGGCGGAGTGGTTACGCAGCGGTCTGCAAAAACTATAAGCACAAAGAGCAGAAATCGCAAAAGCCACTCTCTCCCAAGAACTTCCTGAGTGCCCTGTTTGATGTGCCTGCGACCCCTGTGCCTGTTCCTGTGCCTGGGGTCAAAAAAGGAGGGCCGGGAAAGTGGCGCGAACCACCCCCCGGCCCATGGATCCCGATCAGTCACCAGTGGAGACAAGCAAGTGACCGAGACCCAGGAGACCACTACCATAGCCCTATCCGAAGCCCAAGCCCTGGAATGGCTCGCCAGCCGCGATAGCGGGGCGCCTGTGAGCGTTTCCGAGCTGGCCCGTCAGTGGGGCCGGAATCGGACGAACGTTCTCAGGAGGCTCCAGAAGTGGGAGGCGCAAGGTATCATCAC
>JACCDR010640334.1_pt1 | contig 25393 bp, 30 predicted proteins | sample 7446431 | NCBI WGS metagenome assembly JACCDR01 (sample SAMN15323443, study PRJNA562643) | freshwater metagenome | isolation source: river surface water | place: USA:Blue River Watershed | collected 2017-08-17 | reverse complement strand
GCTCCGCGGCTTGGACTCGAACCAAGGACCCATCCCTTAACAGGGGATCGCTCTACCAACTGAGCTACCGCGGAATATTCACCAACAACTCCATCAGTGCTGTTTCGTCGTTACCTACCAAAACAGCTACCGCGGAATATTCACCAACAACTCCATCAGTGCTGTTTCGTCGTTACCTACCAAAACAGCTACCGCGGAATATTCACCGAACATTCCATATCTTAGCAGATTTTTTATACGAAGCAATTGTAGAGACCGCTCCCCACCCATATCCCCCACCTCCGCACCACAACATTCTACCCACCATATACAAAAGAAAAACTCTACCGAAACGTACTATAATAGAGACAATGACCGCTGATACCCTTTCCAAAGCTTCTCAAGACGTCCTCCTCGTCCAAAAAACCCTAGCAAATAGCGAGGAATTTGGTCGTATCATCGAAAAATACGAAGAACCTCTCAAACGCTATATCCGCCGTATCGCCCGCCCGAGCGTAGATGATCTCGACATCCTCCTCCAAGACGTGTTCATTAAAATCTACGAAAATTTGAACGATTTTGACCAAACACTCCAATTTTCATCATGGATATATCGTATTGCTCATAACGAATCAATTGACTTTGTACGAAAGAAAAAACGTACCGGCGTATCTCTCGATGAACCAATAAACGATGATGAAGGTACTACTCTCGCAGAAACAATTGCCTCTCCTACAAATATAACCGAAGACATCGATGCGGGGTATATAAAAAAATCAATCGAATTGGTGCTCGATGATCTCGAACCAAAATATCGTTCAGTGCTCGTACTCAAATTCCTCGAAGACAAAGACTACGAAGAAATATCAGACATTCTGAGAAAACCACCTGGAACAGTAGCAACACTCATTCACCGGGCAAAAAAAGAGTTTCGTAGGATCGCAGAGGAAAAAGGTATGTATCTAGGAGAATAATATGAAAACATCTCTCACATTACAAAAAACAATACTTGACCGTATAAAAACCCAAGGTGTAAAACCTATGCCTAAAGGGTATTTCAAGGCGCGAGAATATATTCTCTGGATATCACTGAGCCTTGTTGCTATTGCCCTCTCGCTTGGTTTTGGGATGATTGTATTTATGCTCCAAGGGACAGATATGGAACTCTTTGAGAAACTCGGTCTCTCCTTTACCGAAAAAATTCTCTACACCATACCCTCATTTTGGATAGTTGCCACATTCATTGTTGCAGTTCTTGCTTTTATAAACTTTAGAAACACCCGGCGAGGGTATCGTATTAGTACTAAACAGTTCGGCATAATAGCGAGTATAGTCGCCGTAAGTGTCGGTTCTATGGCATATGCATTCAATGTGAGTGAATTCGTGGATAAAATAGCATCAAAAACAATTCCTCTCTATGAAACCGTAGTACCCCTCAATACCAATCGTTGGTTTGATCCTGCGCACGGTCTCCTCTCAGGAACAGTTAGGTCAAAGGATAGTGATAAAGAATTCACCCTCCGTGACGAAGATCTTGTCCTCTGGTATATCGACGCTCGAGATGCAAAAATCCCTGACAACTACACATTCTCAAACGGTGATCGCGTGCGTCTCATAGGAAAAATGGAACCAAACGATAGATTTATCGTGACCGAAATAGTGGATTGGAAACAGAATTAGAGGTAGAGTGTTTGATATATGGAAGAAAACAACACTCAGAATGTGAAAATAAGGCTCGATAAAGCCCTTCACGAACGCGGTCTCGCCCGTTCTCGGTCTTTTGCTATTGATATGATAAAGCGTGGAAATGTGGTAGTAAATGGCAAAACAGTAACCAAAGGAAGTGTCGAAGTAAGCGCAGGAGATACCATAACCCTCAATACTCCAGAAGTATTCGTCTCTCGTGCCGGTGAAAAACTCGATCACGCTCTCACAACATTTGATATTGATGTTACCGGCATGAAAGCGGTAGATATAGGCTCATCGACCGGTGGCTTTACCGATTGTCTCCTCAAACGTGGCGCATCGCACGTTACTGCCATAGACGTGGGCACTGATCAGTTGGTTCAAACACTGCGAAATGATCCACGTGTCACTGTATACGAAGGCACCAACGTACGGACCTTTACTCTCCCTGAACCTGTGGATATTGCTGTAGTTGATGTGTCTTTCATATCACTCACTCTCGTACTACCTAAAGTCCATGAATTTTTAAAGAAAGGTCTCTTTAAGGGTGGTATAGCTGTTGTCCTCGTTAAACCACAGTTCGAAGTTGGTATGGAAATGGCTAAAAAACATCAAGGTGTCATCACCAACGTTCAAGATCAAAAAGACGTACTCGAACGTGTAAAAAAATCAGCCAAAGGAGTTGGTTTCAAGGTTGTTAAAGACACCGTATCACCTATCGAAGGTGAAAAAGGAAATACTGAATTCCTTCTCTATCTCAAAGCTTAAAAAACAGAGTTTCAAAACTCTGTTTTTTATTCAATATTCATACCCCATTTGTTTGAGTGAGGTAATCTTTCACGTCTCGAGAGTGTGAGTTGATAGAAGCCAAAAACAATAGTTATGAGCGTTGCACACATTTTATAGAATACCCAGATATGGGGTTCATAAAACACACGAGCCACTTCATTACCAAGTGTGAGGAGTATAAACATAACCATCCAACGACGAGACAGTATCATCCACCCCTTATCAGTCATACAAAAGAGCGCTGAAAAGAGACTCTTGAGTAAAGGTTTTTTATATACATAAAGACCGATTGCGAGAGCGAGAGCAAAAGCACCATTATAAACAGTATCTTTGATAATGAGGAAAAATGGATTATCGAGAACTATAGTGAGAGCACCGAAACCGATAACTGACAGTCCCGCCAAGAGAGGAAACAATGCAATACGACGGTCTTTGACATACGCGATAATCAAAGCGAGTGCAGTGAGGCTCACAAAAATAATCGTAGCTGGCATAAACCCAAGGGTATCCGAGGTGAGAAAAAACGAGATAATAGGCCCGAATTCTATACCCCAACTCAGGGCCACTTTCCAAAATTCACTGCGTGATGACATGGAGAGTAGTATAACACGTCTGGAATACTAATTGACTGTTTTAATCATAAGCTATAAAGTCTAGTCTGACCTGTTCTTATATTTTAAGTCTATAAACAACAATCAATCCTCAAACAAGGAGATCTGTAAGTGAACCCCGATATTGTTACCCTCGCATTACAAAAAGTATCTATCATTGGTTTGGTTGGTCGCCCCGGTTGCGGTAAAGAGTTTACTGGCAACGCCCTTTGTCGCCGATTCAGTTCTTACGAACGAATCGTTATGAGCACAATCATTGGTCGTGAGTGCAAAGCAAACAGCGCTCGAGGTATGGAAATTAAACAATACCTCGACTCAGGAGCTTTGGTCCCTGATGATATTGTGATCAACTTGTTTTTGAGCGAAATTGTTGCCCTGCAACAACGCGGGATCCGTATGATCATTTCAGACGGTTTTCCTCGCAATCCTCATCAGCAAGACACCCTGCATAAACTCGGCGCTCGTTTCAGCATGTTTTTCATCGAGTTACCCGTGGAGAAAGCTGTAGAGCGAATGCTCGAACGGAAACGTGCCGGTGAAGATGAAGGAAAGTGCTACGAACGGCAACGTGTGTTTGAAGAGTGCACCATGCCTATGATCAATCACTACAGAGAACATTTCCCTCACTCATTCCGGCAAATTGATGGTCTCAAGGAAGCAGAAGAACGTGCCATTGAGGTCCACCGTCAAGTAATTCAAATGGGTGCAACCCTGGTTACCGCAGCGTAAGATTGGAGACAGCTCGCCATACATATCTACCCGCTATGTATGGCTTTTTTATACCCCAACCCACATACTTTGACTTTTTGCCTGTTTTTTGTTTAAATAAGACCTCATTGAGCCACGGCTCTCTTTTATTTTTAAGCATATATTTAAAGCGTTATGGAGATTAGAAACATTGCCATTATTGCCCACGTGGACCACGGCAAAACCACCCTCATGGATGGCATCATGAAACAAGCCGGCGTAGCAAAAGAAGGCTTTTCTATGGATTCAAACGCTCTTGAACAAGAACGTGGTATCACCATTTACGCCAAAAACGCTTCAATCAACTACAAAGGTACAAAGATCAACATTGTAGATACTCCTGGTCACGCAGACTTCGGTTCAGAAGTAGAACGCGTACTCCGCTCTATTGATACTGTTCTCCTCCTTGTTGACGCTCAAGAAGGTCCTATGCCTCAGACTCGTTTCGTACTCAAAAAATCTCTCGAGCTCGGTATGAAGCCAATCGTGCTCATCAACAAAATAGATAAACCGGCAGCACGTCCAAAAGAAGTGCTTGATGAAATCCTCGAACTCTTTATCGAACTCGGTGCAACTGATGAACAGCTCGATTTCACGACTATTTATTCTATCGGTCGTCAAGGTATAGCAAAACTCTCTCTCGATCAGGATTCAAAAAACCTCGACCCTCTCCTCGATACCGTACTCAAACTCGTTCCTGCAGCGCCTTCAAACACCTCTATTCCCCTCCGTATGCAACCATTTAACCTCGCGTACGACTCATACACAGGTCGTCTCGGTCTCGGTCGTATCTATGAAGGTAAAGTAAAGGTGGGTCAGACAGTTACTATCAAGAAACCAACAGGTGAAGCTCGCACAGGTAAAGTAACAAAACTCTATACCTTCAAAGGTCTTGATCGTGAAGAAGTAAACGAAGCTAGTGCAGGTGATATCGTGATGATTGCAGGTCTCTCAGATATATTCATCGGAGAAACTATCTGTGAAAATGCAGATCAGGAACCTCTCCATGCTATCAATGTTGATGAGCCAACTATCGCCCTCAATTTTCTCGTTAACAACTCACCATTTGCAGGTCGTGAAGGTAAATTCGTAACTACACGTCAGATCCGTGAACGACTCGAAAAAGAACTCGAGGTAAACGTGGGTCTCCGTATTGATTTCAGCCCTGAAGTACTCCCTGGTCAGCCTGATACATTCAAAGTATTCGGTCGTGGTGAACTTCACGTTTCTATTCTCCTCGAAACTATGCGTCGAGAAGGATTTGAACTCCAGGTATCACAGCCACAAGTAATTATTAAAGAAATCGACGGTGTTAAAAACGAACCGTTCGAAGAAGTAACTGCAGATGTACGTTCAGAAGTTTCCGGTGAAGTTATCCGCAAACTCTCTATGCGAAAAGGTTTGATGACCAACATGGTGGAACGTGACGGTATCACCCGACTTACCTTTGAAATCCCTACACGAGGTCTCCTCGGATATCGTGGTGAATTCGTGGTTGATACTCGCGGTGAAGGTATCCTCTCATCACGATTCATAGGATTCCGTCCACATGTAGGTGTCATCGAGAAACATGAATTCGGTTCTATGATCTCTATGGAAAATGGTGACGCAGTAGGATTCGCACTCTGGAATCTCCAGGAGCGAGGTACTCTCTACATTGGTGCAGGTGTTCCTGTGTACGAAGGTATGGTACTCGGAAACACTTCAAAAGGTGATGATCTCGAAGTAAACCCATGTAAAGGAAAAGTGCTTTCAAACTACCGTTCAGCGGGTAAAGACGATGCTATCACTCTTATTCCTCCTTACACCCTCTCTATTGAACGAGGACTCGAAATCATGCACAACGATGATTATCTCGAAGTTACTCCACAGAGCGTACGACTCCGTAAACAATTTTTGAAAAAGGCAGACCGCGACAAATCAGTAAAGAAAAGCTAAACAAAACAAAAACCACATCATTGATGTGGTTTTTGTTTTGTGAGAAACAGATTCTAGTTAGAAGCTGCGTCGATCACCTCGTGGTGCGCCACCGAAATCACGTCGTGGACGTTCTTCCATAGGGCGAGCCTCGTTTACCTTGATGCTTCGGCCTTCAAAGTCCTTACCATCAAACATTGCAATTGCTTTGTCAGCATCTGCATCTGCCATTTCAACGAAACCGAAGCCTCGTGATCGGCCTGTCATTTTGTCCATGAGGACATCCGCCTTGATAACTGCTCCAGCTGCTTCAAAACCTTTTTTGAGGCTGTCTGAAGTTGTACCGTAAGAAAGATTTCCTACGTAGAGTTTCTTTGCCATTGTGTAACTAAACTAAACTTATAACTATCGCCGAACTTCTTCTTTGGCTCGAAACTTACGTTACGTCCGCTGAGAATCTAACGACACTTAGAGTATACACGAATCAGAGTGTGAGTCAATCAAAACATTGACAAATACCTATAAAATATGGAATTATTCAATCATGGCTTCTGACACAAAAAAGGTACCTACCTATATACAAACTGCCCTTCATTTCTATTTTGCGCCTGAACTACGCTCTATTTTCACCTTGCCGTACCTCGCTCTCTTTGGCTATTTTTCACTGTACTATCTCGATAGCGCACTCCTCGCTCTCCGTTATATTGCATATACCGTGCTCGGACATACAGCACTTCTTGGTATTACACACCTCTTTGTGGGAGTAGTGTTTGTTCTTTCACTTACTCTCCCTTTTTTCATCTCACTTTACTCAATATTTGTATTACCACGTGTATGGAAAATGCATGATTGGGCTCACTATATACAGTGGGGTGTCACTATTGGTATTTTTATTGGCGGAATCCTCATCATGATCTGTTCTGACAAAGTTGCTCGCACTGTAGCAAACTTCCCTGAACTCGAAAGCTTTATTGAGGACACTAATCTCTCGGGTAGAATCTAAAATATCGCCACAGACTTTCCCCACCTATCCTATTTTTTATCTATTCTACTTTTTTGTTGCAGTATACTCTCCTACTCGTGTGCGTATGATTGTAGTGGTTACTGCTCCACACCCGAGATCACGACCTATATCGGATACGAGTTTACGTACATAGAAACCGCTTCCACATGAGACCTCTCCTCTGTATATGGTAATGGTTTCAGGTGACTGTGTTTTAAAATAGGTATCCCAAAGAGCGAGTATTTCTTCTTGTCTAAAATCTCCTTTTACAAAAGAAATTGCTCGTCTGTTTTCTTTTTCAAATGCTTCACGAGAGAGCGTGCGAGAACCTGTTATCACGAGTTTATTCACTGTTACTGTGTGTTTTGGGAGAGTAATAGTTCCCAGTGTTCCTGTGCGCGCGTATTCGAAAAGTGATCTACCGTTTACCACTTTTGATGAATACGGAGGGTATTCTTGTTCAAAAGTACCCGTATAGACGAGAGCTTTTTCTCGTATCTGGTCGAGTGTTACTTTTTGACCGAGATCAACAGCAGTATCTGTAATTTTACCAAGCATATCATGGGTATCAGTTGATACCCCTAGAATAAATTCAAAAGTGTAATCTTTATCGAGACCCGTGTATGCTTCACGCTCTTTGTTCTTTTCACCTGAGAGCACGACGAGCACGCCTTCTGCCATAGGATCAAGTCTACCCGCATAGGTTAAAGGAGAATCTTTATACTCAGGGTGCATCGTAACAAACCTCTCAATAGTCTGGAGCGGTGTATCGCTTTTATTCTTATACAAGATGATTACCTCATTTTTTTGAGCCATATATCTATGCTACAATGCTTTCACTGAATTAACCACCACACATTTCTTTGTATGAAAAAGATTGTCTTTGATATTGAAACCCGTAACCTTTTCCAAGACGTTGGCTCAAACGACCCTACAGCACTCGATATATCTGTCGTATGTATATATGATTACGAAACTGATTCATATAAAAGCTTTGTCCAAGAAGAATTTGGTAAACTCTGGCCTATTCTCGAAAAAGCAGACATGCTCATCACCTTTAATGGAGATCATTTTGATATTCCACTCTTAAACAAATACTATCCTGGAGATCTAACTAAAATAAAAAGTCTCGATCTCTTGAAAGAAGTCAAAAAAGTTCTTGGTTTTCGTATTAAACTCGACTCTATTGCAGGAGCAACTCTCGGTACAGGAAAAAGCGGTAATGGTCTCGAGGCGGTAACCTGGTGGAAAAATGGCGAAATAGATAAGATCATCAAATACTGTATTGATGATGTAAAAGTAACCAAAGACATCTACGACTACGCTCTCAAAAATGGCACCCTTAAATATCGTGACGGTACCGCAGTGAAAGAAATGAAGGTTGATACTAAAGACTGGGAAAAGAAACAGGACACCGCCCTCACCTTTACTCTCGGTTTTTAGGGTTCTTTTAAGATTCTTTTTGAAGTTTTTGTAGTACTTCAATAACTTTTTCTGTGTGTCCTTGTGGCTTTACTTTATCAAATACATGACGGACTATACCCTGTTTGTCGATGATAAACGTCGTACGTTCTATCCCCTGAGTTTTAGTACCAAATACATTTTTATCGCGCCACACATCGTATCGTTTTGAAACTTCCATATCTGGATCAGAAAGGAGGGTAAAATTGAGATTGAGAGCTTGGGCAAAGTTTTTATGTGAATTAACACTATCTGTACTCACACCGAGCACCACCGCCTCCAAATCACTCAATTCATACTCATGATCACGAAATTCTTGTGCTTCGAGCGTGCACCCTGCGGTCATGTCTTTGGGATAGAAATAAAGCACCACAAAACTACCGAGAAAATCATCCAAAGAGACGAGTTTTCCGTGTTCATTCTTTAAAATACAGGATGGTGCCTTATTTCCTATAAAACCTAATTGTACGAGTGATTTCATATAGTTTTACCTATAACCGACATGATATACTAAATGCCATGGAACCACAAAAACAATCATTGTCAGTACCCGTAGCTATTATTATCGCAGGCGCTCTTATTGCGTTTGGTATATACATGAGCAATCGATCGCAGACACCTCAGGTAGCTCAAAATAACCAGCAAAATCAAATTGTTCCCATCGAAGGTATTACCGCCGAAGACCATGTACTCGGAGACAGAAATGCTCCTATCGTCATTGTTGAATATTCTGATATTGAGTGTCCTTTTTGTAAACAATTCCACAACACACTTCATGCACTCATGACTGAATACGGTGCAAAAGGTCAGCTTGCATGGGCTTTTCGTCATTTCCCTGTACATGAGAACTCAGTCAAAGAAGGTGAAGCTCTCGAATGTGCTGCTGAAATCGGTGGTAATGATGCATTCTGGCGCTATACCGACAAAATATTTGCTGAAACAAAATCAAATAATGGTATCGCTCTCTCTCGACTCCCTGGCATAGCAAAAGACATAGGTCTCGATGAAAAAGCATTTACCGCATGTCTTTCAAGCAATAAATACCAAGCAAAAGTAGAAAAGCAGAGACAAGATGTTGTTAATGCAGGTGCACAAGGTACACCGTACAGTGTCATATTCGCAAAAGGTGAACGAATTCCTATCACTCAGGGTGCACTCCCTTACTCTGATATGAAGACTATTATTGATACCATACTCAAGAACTAGTTTTGTTTTTTCAGAGCACACCACTCACACGAATCGTCGTCACAGAAAGTAGTTAATACATCTCCTGACCATACAGAATCAATGAGTTTCTGTATCTCAGTTTTAACTCGATCTATATCAGAGAGCTCTACAGGAACAGTTACGGAAGCACACTCACCTTTATGTGGTTTTACAAAGACAAGCGATGGCTCAATCGTCTTGTTTTTGTTTTGTGCCTGACCTCCAAGCAGTATTTTATAAAATACTAACTGACGGAAATAATCTCCCGTAGAGTCTTTTGTCTCACCTTTAATAGCTGCCTCTGTGAGAGCTTTCATAGTCTTGTAATCATAGACTTTAATATGATTACCCTGCTCCAATACGGCATCTAATCGCCCGTGGAGATTCACAGATAATGGTGTGCCTTTATATGAACCCATAAAAAGTGTTTCGGTTCGTCCTTCAGTACGTACTGTACCCTCTTGGGTAAAGTGACCGAGGAGTGAACGGGCTACGATAGGTGCACTTTCTTTGAGTTCGGCTATGACGTTTCTTTTATCAACCAGAGAGAGGAGAGATGTAGAGAAATACTCATCAATCGTGGCCGTGAGCGTTTCAGTGAGAGATGATACATCTTTTGTTTTAAGCGCCCACATACGAGATAGAGCAAGGTGCATAGCATTACCCTTTTCAGAACTTGCGCTCGGCGCTTCAGGCACCTTTAATATACTTTTATACAGGAAAGCACTCGGACACGTACAAAAATGATTGAGAGCTGTCACCGAGAGACCTTTTTCGAGAATGTTTTGCTGTACATAGTCGAGCAAAGCAACCATATCTCTCTGTTTGTGCCAATCAATGGATTTTGCTTCTGGTACCACATACTCTGCTTTCGGTAAGATTTTCTTTTCTATATATGAGCTATCACACTCGTCGATAAAACGTACTGCTTCTCCAGGTGCGACAATAATCACGTGTTTACGAGCTCTGGTGAGTGCCACATAAAATAATCTGCGAGAATCAAGCACCTCTTCACCCTCTGATTTTTGGAGAGGTAATTTGAAAAAAGTTGGAGCGGGACGAGGAATCCAAGAGCTCTCACTCGCATAAGGAATATACACATAATCGTACTCGAGACCTTTTGCACCGTGAGCTGTTGTTATACGTACCAATGCATGAGGAGAGCCTTGTGACACCTTTATAGTTTTGTGTTCCGCAGACACCTCGTGAGCAATGAGAGATGTGATGAGTGCACGAGGATCAGTGAGAGATGATTTCCGTGTGAGTTCAAATGACAGATCACTCAACGCTCTCCATACCTCCATAGCAACATGATCTCGGAGCGCTAATCGGGTAATACCCGCGGTCTCAGCAAGAAATACAATAAACTCAACAGGGCTCATCTGATTAATTTTCTCAGCTATGTATGAGAGCTCTGGAATATGCTGAGTAATCTCTTGTGGTAGCCCTGCCCGCATGAGTTTGATGAGCTTGGCTCGGTTTTCAAACGATACATTCCAGAGACCGTATACGAGAGTTTTTGCTCCTGCTTCTATTTCTGATATATCAGAAACAAATCGTATGAGATTAAAGAAAGCACGGCCGACAGGGTGTGAAAACACATCAACACCTTTTTCTGAAACGGCTTCTATATCAGCACGTTCAAGGAGACCCATAAGTCTCTCAACCTCCCTATTAGTACGAACAATGAGAGCACACGTAGCACCTGGGTTTTTTGTTGTTATAGTTTTGAGCGATTCAATGACATAGGCTTCACCGGAGAGGGTGTCTTCGGTATATATCACTTCGAGTGGCTGTTTACCTGTATCTATGCCCGCATTAAGTTTTATGCGTAATTTTTGATGTTCTCCTTCTTTATAATTTTTTTCTATAAGAGAAAAACTGGCGTCGAGTATATGTTGATGTGAGCGATAGTTTGTTGTGAGCGATATTACTTTCATTGATTTCCATACCGTCTGAAACTTGAGAAAGTTTTCGACAGAGGCACCCTGAAAACGGAATATTGCCTGTTTTTCATCACCTACAATAAATATGTTTGGGTTTTCAAAGAAATCAGTGATGAGACGTATGAGCATATTCTGCGCATCATTGGTGTCTTGATGTTCATCAATATGGATATAAAGAAACTTTTCTTGGATGAGACGCAATAACAACTCATCGTTTTTAAATGCCATCAAAAGCTCAATGATGAGATCGTCAAAATCTATCTTTTTTTGTTCACGTTTTTTATCCTCGTATTCTCGATAGACTTGAGAAAATAGTATGGTCTTTTCATAGGTATCTATACGTTTCTGTGCCTCACCTTTAATGAGACCCTTAGTTTTTCCTTTTGATGCATACGAAGTATCATCTGCTTTAATACGCTCTATTTCAGCCCGAGCAAATGCCTCAACCATAGCAGGAGACTGTGCTTCACGTTTTGCAGAACTGATAGTATGAATAATCTTTCCTACATAAAAGTCAGGTTCACCCAGAGGTCTCACAGCACGATATGACTCATGCTTTAGTATGTCTCTGATTATTTCAGTGGCATCTATTTCAGTTAACTGTTCTCTCTGTGAGACAGCAGGGAAATGATCCGCAAACTCGTGGATAATAGAAGTAGCAAAACCATGAAAGGTGTGAATACGAACCTCTTGAGCTCGATCCCCTATGATTTCACGGAGTTTGGTACGCATTGCACGCACACCTGCTTCGGTATAGGTAATAGCCAAAATAGCACCTGCCGGTGTATCTGTCTTTTGCAAAATATGTGCAATGCGGAGCGTGAGAATAGACGTCTTGCCTGTTCCAGGCCCCGCTATCACCATAACAGGTCCTTCTATGGTATCGACAGCTTCTTTTTGAGCAGAGTTAAGTTTTTTGTATCGTTCGAGAAAGACCGTACTCATTAGCTATTCTTGCGAAAGAGGTATTTGACGGTGTATTGACCAGCACCAGCGAGAGATATTGCTATAGCAGAGAGGAAAAGCATGAGATCAAATTCATAGCCACCTACAAATCCCTTAGAAAGCTTTACGAGAGCAATAGCACCGACCATGATAGCAGCGAGCAGAACACCCGCCCAACCTGTTCCAACACCGAGAAGCATGAGAAGTCCACCAATAAACTCACCGTACGCTACTACATATGCGAGAAACGCTGGCACCTGAAGTGACGCAAAGAAACCAATGGTGCTTGAAATATCGTTTATTTTTGCCCAACCATGAGCGAGGAATACGAGAGCGAGACCTACACGTATGAGGAGAAGTGCTATATCTGTTCCTGATGTTTTTGACATATCCATAAAATTAAATTGATGTTACTTTTTTATTCTCATCATCCAAAATGAGAAGTTTATAAATCTCGACGAGAGCTGCCAATAATGCTATCACGAGAGGTCCGAGAAATATACCCACAGGGCCAAAGAATGTGAGGCCTCCGATAACCGAGAGGAGCACGAGGAGCGGATGCACAGTAAATCCTTTACCAACAATAATAGGCATGAGGATATTATCAACGAGACCAACCACGAGAACACCCCAAACACCCAAACCGATAGCATACCCCACAGAGTCTTGGATAATGAGGTAAATGACCGCAGGTATAACGGTGAGCCCTGCCCCAATACCTGGGAGGAGTGAGACGACCGCGGTAAGCATGCCCCAGAGGAGTGCATGAGGTACCCCGAATATAATGAAACCAAGTGATGCGAGAAGACCTTTAACGAGAGAAGTAAAAAGAGATCCCTTTACCACTGAGTTAACTGCCTTTTCAATCTTTTCAATAATATCGGTGTCATATGAATCAGCGAGAGGAGACAATTCTATGAGACTTTTCCTAAACGATGCCCCATCACGAAGCATATAAAAGAGAGCAATGACAGCAACAAATAAGCCGAGAGCAATAGAAGCCGTTGATGAGAATATACGTGAGATATTCGTGAGAGCATTGTCGGCGAGAGATCTCACAGTTCCCTGTACGTCTGGATTAAATTCAGGAACGATTTCTTGGATCGGTTGAATAATGTACTCTGATATATGCTGAAAATCAGATCGTCCTGCATCTCGTATCTCGGTGTAAAAGTTTATTGATTCTACCGTCACCTGTTGTATGAGAATAGCGAGAGGAACAAATATAACAACGAGTACAAACATAACCGTAGCAAAAGCAGCGAGAGTTCGTCTACCCTTACACTTTATCAAAAACCATGCATCAATTGGTCGCACGACAACTGCCGCCATAAAAGCGAGCGCTATAGGTGCAATAAATGGTTTAAAGAGAGCAACAGTAAGTGCAGCAACAGCAAAAAGTAATCCTATAAAAAAGTAGAGTTGAAGCTTTTTTGTATTCATGTCTCTAGTATGCGTAATTACGCGTATTATCGCAAGGCTTTCGAGACAGATCGTGAGCGTCGATCAGGCTTCTTTGCTACGAGTTTCTGGCAAGCTACTGAACAGTAGGCCTTGTCTGCTTTTACACAATCAACACACATGAGAAGCTGTGTTCGACAATCAACGTTTGTACAATCAGCAAAGTTTTCTGTTTTTGCGCCACAGCTCTCACAAGTACCTATAATTTCATGAGCATGTTCATTGTTTTTACCATCAAATGCCATGGTTACTCGTTTATCAAATACATAGAGTGAACCTTTAAAATGCTCTCCTGGATACTTTTCCATAAATGAAACAATTCCACCTGAGAGTTGATACACGTCTTTGAAACCTTTTTTGACGAGATACCCTGAAGCTTTTTCACAACGTACACCTCCCGTACACACAGTGAGTACTTTTTCATTGGTGTATTTTTTGAGTTTTGGTAGAGCACCTGGCAAATCTCGAAAGTTTTTGAGAGGTGGTAATACAGACCCTTCAAAAGCACCTACTTTGTGTTCATAATCATTACGCATATCAATAATGGTGAATTTTTCACCTCGTTCAAACCATTTTTTGAGCTGTTCTGGTTTTAGATATTTACCAGTGACTTTGCGTGGATCAACATCGGTTTCTTTACTCTTTATGAGAGAAAGCGACACTATTTCAGGACGTACGCGTACAGAGAGCTTTCGGAAAGACATACCGTCACCCTCACTTATTTTCCAGTGTATGTTTTTAAAGCCCTGTTTTTTCATGAGAAAGTTTCTGTAGGCTTTAGTGTCTTTAGCGAGACCCTCGATAGTACCATTGAGTCCTTCTTTGGCTACAATAATACGTCCTTTGAGATTATGTTTTTCACAGAAAGCACGTTGCTCCTCCATGAATTTGTTAGGATTTCGAATAGTCGTGTATTTGTAATAAAGAAGGATTTCGTATGTCATGGCAGAACTATAGCAAAAGCAAAACTCTCTGCAACCTCACAGAGAGACGCTTGTTATATCTAAGCAAAGAGAGCAATAACGAGGGACATCAATGTAATAACCACGAGCTCACGACCAGTTTCAATCAAGAGATACTGCCAGCTATCACCACCGAATAGATAGTCGGCAAATTTGACCGGAAAAGTAAAACCAGCCCAGAGACAGAGTGCTGTGATGAGAATACCTGATATACCGGTGACAATGATTGAGTTAAAAACTACCGCAACAATAAACGCTTGGACAAGTGTTGCAACCGTGACCGATACATAAACAGGTATCATTGACTTCCCTTGTTTTTTTGAAGCGAGCACTTCATCTGACCAACCTTTATAGGTGAGCCACAACTTTCCAAAAACAAAAGGAGCGTGCCAGATGACACTCACCGCGAGACCAAGGATCGCCGCAACAATGATGACAATGTAATTGAGATTTCCAAAAAACATACTAATTATTTAGAGAGTAATACCTGTAGTATACCTCAGTTTAAAGTCAGAGATAAATAAAGAATAAATTTGTGAATAACCTCTCCGTGACACTATACTCTAGTGTAGTATAGTACATACAACACTATATTTTATGCGTATTTTAGTAGTCGATGACGATAGAAACATCAGAGAATTACTGAAAAAACACTTGCAGATGGAATCTTTTGTCGTCGATACCGCAGGTAATGGTGAAGATGGTTCATATATGGCACGAACACATAACTACGATTTAGTTATTCTCGACAATATCATGCCAAAGAAAAATGCCCTCGAAGTGTGCAAAGATGTGAGAAGTTCAGGTAAATCAACTCCCCTTCTCATACTCGCTTCTGAGATGGAGGTGGCTGAAAAAATTATGCTTCTCAATGCAGGAGTTGATGGATATGTGGCAAAACCCCTCATATTCCGTGAGCTCCTCGCTCAAATCCGTGCAATACTGCGTCGCCCCGCCCTCATTGTACTCCCCACCCTCCGTGCAGGTGATCTCGTACTCGACACCATGAACCAAAAAGCTCGTAGAGGTAAACAGGAAATTTATCTCACTCGTAAAGAATTTGCTCTCACCGAATATCTCATGAGACACGCAGGGAGTGTTGTCTCTCGCTCTACACTCATGGAACACGTTTGGGACGATGATCTCGATCCTTTTTCAAATACCATTGAGGCACATATACTTAATCTACGAAAGAAGCTCGATAATAAAGGCAAAAAGAAAATTATTCAGACGGTTCCCGGGAGAGGTTATATTATCCAAGGAGATCAGAGTAGTGTGTTTGAATAGTGAAGGCCCGAAATAAAAATCGCACTTCCGTGCGATTTTTATTTCGGGCCACCTATCTCCCAATGTATTAGAGTGACAACACCATGAGGAGAAGTCCGATCAAAGCAAGATTCTTCATGAATGCAATCTGTTCATTCATCTTTGCCATAGGATCTGTCTCTTTCCAAAACGGGTGCATAACAATAGTCACCGGTACGAGAAACACGAGAGCAGCGAGAGTACCTACCATAAGGTACATATTAGAAACAAAAGCGAGTCCTGCTACAAGGAGAAGTACCCCTGAGCCAATAATAGCTATACGAGGGCTCGGTACCTTTTTTGAGGCAGCGTAGCCAACCATATGAGCACTTTTAAAAATATGGTTATACGCATTCATGAGGAAATAAAGTCCCACAATCACACGTCCAACAATGAGAGCAATAGCAACTGATGTCATATATGTATTACTTATTACTAATACCCCTCTAGTATAGCATTTATGCTATTTTTTGGGTGGCAAAGGAAAGAATTTGCTTGTCTTTGCTTTATACTCAGCAAAGAGAGGGTTTTGTTCCATATGCTTTTCGAGCATCGGTACACCTGAGACTTTGAGAATGAGTACAGTGATGGTGAGCGGTCCAATAATACCAACCCAACCAAATGGAACAGAGAGGGCGATAATCCAAATACCCCACCATTGCGTTACTTCACCGAAATAATTTGGGTGACGTGTGTATTTCCAGAGGCCTGTATTTAAAATTTTTCCTTTGTTATCAGGATTTTTGATAAAGGCCCGTAATTCTCGATCACCACGCGCTTCGAAATAAAAACCAAGAGTCCACACAACGAGACCGAGTAGATCAAAGAATGTAATGTCGCCCCCTCGATAGGTATTAATAATCAGTACAGGCATCACCACGAGGATGAGGAGAATACCTTGTAATACATATATCTGTAGAAATGATCGTGGAATAAACCACGCACCCCAGCTATCACGCCATGCTTTGTAGCGAGCATCTTCGGTCTTTTTGATATTTCGGAGAGTAATATGATACGCCAGTCGTAAACCCCATACCAATACGAGCATCGTCACTAACAATGAACGGTCAGTATTAAAGCCGTATGCGATAATCGGTACGAGAGAGGCTACAATAAATCCAATACCCCACGCTGTATCAGCAACATCATTTCTCTTGAGACACAAACCGATAACAAACCACAGAGTCATATACGCGAGTACAATACCCGAAACGAGACCGAGTGTGTGACCAAATGTCTGTATAAAGAAATCGATGGTATGCATATTTATATTTATACGTGAAAATATTTATAAAGAGAGACTGCAATCACGCTCACTGTACCAGTCAAAATCATTCCCCATACCATATCAAGAACTGTAACTACGAGAGGCCAGTCACGCATAGTTGCATGATTGGTGAGATCATAGGTGGCGTACGCAATAAGTCCAAATAATGCACCTGAAACAAACAATGCGAGTACACTTGAACCATTTTTAACTGCTGGTACGAGGACAAAATACACAACACCAAGTGTGTACAAGAGGTAGAAAATAACCGCAGGAATAAAATTTACTTGTGCAGCAAACAAATGACCGAGCCATTTTTTATACAAACCACCTGTCGAAAAGAGCCATACCGCATCAATAACTGCTAAAGAAAGCATCGCATATACATACAATAATATATTCATACCTTCAGTATATCACCCACGCAAAAAGGTGCGTACCACACTTTTACACTTTAATACTCGATGGTAATAGGAATAGAGAGTGAATCATCATGCTCAGGTAATCCTGAGGGATTATCCTTTTTTAATACAACAAAAGCTTTGCCCATAAACGACTGCGGTACTTTGATATCGGCTTTAAATGGAACAAAATCAGAGGTCATCCAGTCGCCCTGGGCTCGTGCAATACCTTGGGTAATAACCACACCTTTTGTATCAACTACAGATACAGGAAACGAGGCTTCAAAAAACCATGGACCTCGTGCTTTACCGATTACGGAGAACTCTTTCCCTGTTACCGCATCTCTAAAAGGTAGTTCAACTGTGATGTTAGATTGAAACAAATATAGATATTTTTCATATCCTTTATTCTTCATCTCTTCTTTAGGAATAAAAAGGAGTGACGCTGAATTAGTACAAAATCGACGACCTCCCTCTGCTACAGGACCATCATCAAAAACATGTCCAACGTGTCCCGAACCACTTCTCACCTCAGTACGAGTCACTGATAATGAGTTATCTTCGTGGAGTGTTACTGAATCATCATCAATAGTTCGCCAAAAACTTGGCCAACCAGTACCTGAATCGTACTTATGAGTACTTGAAAAAAGTGGTTTACCGGTAACTATATCAACATATATACCCTCTGCTTTATTATCCCAATATTTATTATTAAAGGGACTTTCGGTACCATTTTCTGCCACAACATGATACGCGAGAGGATCAAGATTTTTTAGAAGCTCAGCAATTTCTTCATCGGTATACTTATAATCACCTCTTGCAGACACTTCTTTTTTCATAGTTTTTTCTTGCTCTAATTGTAAGAATTTAATCGCGGCATCTTTTGCCCATGTTTCTTCAACAAAACCTGCTCTACCTGAACCTTTTTTATAGCGCTCATAATGATCCGAAGCTTTTTTGTAATAATCTTGATGGTATTCTTCTGCTTTAAAAAATTTAGTAAAAGACAAAACCTGCGTAGCTACTGGTTTAGTAAAGAGCTTACTCTCCTCCAGTCGTTTTTTAGAATCGAGAACAACCTCTTTTTGTCTATCATTGTGATAAAAGATTGCGGTAGTGTACTGAAACCCCTTATCTGCAAACTGACCCTCGGTATCCGTCGGATCAATATGAGACCAATAAATATCGAGTACTTTTTCTGTTGATATGATAGCTGGATCATAGGTTACCTGTACGGCTTCACGATGCCCAGTAGTTCCTTTTGATACCGCAAGATATGAAGCATCAGACTCATCACCGCCAACATATCCTGAAACAGCGTCAATTATTCCCTTTTGCTCTTGGAAATATGCTTCAGTACACCAAAAACATCCACCCGCCAGAGTGATAGTCTCATAGGTCTTTGTAGTAGTTATGGCATTTTTTTCTATACGAGATTCTTTGTCCGTATATTCTTTTATATCTTTAGGTGCAAATTTTTCTATGAGTGTATCCTCGAGTTTAATAGTGGCACCATACCCAGAGTCGAGAATTAATGTTTCTATTTTCTTGTCATACCCCGTGAGAATAAGAAGGCCTACGATAACAATAAGGATACCGAATATTTGCTTTATCCTACCAGTTGCTTCACTGCGATCACTTACCTTATTGATGATTTTTTGACCAAAATAAGCAACAAGAAGGAGTGCGAGAGCGAGACCAAACGTAAACCCGAGCAAATAGATAAATCCTACAAAAAAACTTGCAGGTAATGTTGTTGCGATAATAAACAGGTATGTTGGAGAACATGTCGTAAAGACAGGTCCGAGTGCAAATCCCATGAGTATATCTCCTTTATAATTCTTCTTTTGGTATCCAACTCCTACTGTTTTATTACTTGCAATACTCAGTTTTTGAATAAAAGGTATTTGTACCCAAAGTGACGGGAAAACGATTGCTAATCCAACAACCATAATAATGAGACCAGAAAATACACTCCAGAACATCTGAGGAATATCTATAAATACCGTAGATGTTTTGAGAAGAAGTGTAAAAACAATAACTGAAACCGAAAGAGATGTAATAACTGTAATCGCACGACGCGACACTCTACGTTCACCTGTCTCAGAAGCTCCTACAACAATAGGTAGCAAAGGAAATATACACGGTGCTACAACCGTGAATATTCCCGCTAAAATTGCTATAAAAAAGAAAATCATACTACTGTACTTGAGAAAGAAGATTTTCGAGAGTTGATCCTCCACTCCATTTCTTTATCATCATCCCATCTTTATCAACCTGCACGAGTGTGTGCTGATAGGTAACTCCGTATTTTTTCTTGAGTTCAACTTCCTTATCATAATCAGCCTTTAAAATAGTAACACCCTCTGGAATAGATTCGAGATTGTTTTCAATATTAGTATTGAGTCCACGACATGACGGACACCACGAAGCGTGAAAGAAAATAACCACATCACCTGTTTCCGCTCGAGCAATTTTATCGGCACTATAGAGCTCATATGAACCTACTTTTTTCATCATATCTTTATCCCGTATATCTTTTGTCTGCATGTCTTTTGCCTGCATGTCTTTTTTATCCATCATGACATCATTATTACCTTTCATTGATGAATAGATACCAGTACCAATAACTGCAATAGCTACAACACCGAGAATAATTTTTATATTTTTACTCATACTATTTAGTTTTAAATTAACAACCTCCCGCTTCCGTGTTTACAGTATATATAACAGAAAACACTATGTAAAGTATACTTTACATAGTGTTTGTGCACAACTCTGACTCTTTTTAGAGATTTTTATCACTCCAGATACGACTACCGATTTTTACTACTACCATCACAATGAGAGCTGAAACAATCCACGGATCAACACTATGAGTATACCCTTGAACAACTATTGCAACAGTGAGCACGCCTGAACCTGCGAGAAAAGCATTCCTGCCAGCGAGAGTGCGATGTTGACTATCACGCTCATCAATCACGGTTTCTCTGAGTACAAAACTCGCAAAGAGGCCAAACAGTGCGAGAATACTCGCCAGCATACAAATAACCACCATGTCAGGCATCCAGAAATGAAAAGGATTGAGGAGGAGTATTGCCACTACAACAAGTGCTATCGTACTAGATATTTCTTTGTGGTTATTTTTCATATGAGATTGTAAATAATTTTTCAACAGGTATATCAAAAAAACGGGCAATCTTGAGTGCCAGTAAAATTGAGGGCGTATAGTTACCTTTTTCGAGAGCAATGATGGTCTGGCGACTGACACCAACTTTGAGAGCGAGCTCTTCTTGAGTCACTCCTCTCTCTGTTCTATAGGTATTTACTTGGTTTTTAATATTTTCCTGCATGGTTTTTGAGGCGATTTTTATTGTAAGGTAGCATCAGGATCGTTATGACACAAGATTCTTCCAATACGCTAACATTTTTTCTTCACCTGCTGTATTGAGACTATTCTTGGATTGAGTATATATACCTGTTGTATCCCATATACCATAACCGTCTGTAAATACCCGTTCAACAAGTTTTGAGTACAAAATAAATTTTGTGGCAATAATCGATGTCTCTACACAAGACATGTATAAAGATGCGAATTCAGGATCATGTGTTTTTAGATATTTCATAACCTGCTTCTCCCCTCGCCATGGAATATTTCTAAATTCAAAATAACCTTTGAGCAAAAGATCAAGGCTCGCCAACAATTTTATCTGTAGAGATTCATGATATTCCGGCAAATTACTCTCAAAATATCTCTTATTTGTAAAATAAGCATGATTAATCACTCTCTCAAACCATTTCTTTTTTCTTTCAGGAACCTCAAGTTTTTTCTGTATACGTGCAAAATCTTTTACTATAGCTGTCACAAACCCTGTTTTATCAAACTGAATATCTGCTTTTTCTAAAAAAGACACAATAAGACCCTCAGGATCATTAGGGGAAATTGTCTCTTTATCTAAAATAGATTGGATATAAGACTCAGAAAATAATTTTACATCACACTGTTTACCATCTATCCATTGCGTTACGTCAGAGAGATCTATATCTCCATTTACGATAACCACAAGATCAATGTCACTATGTTGTTTTTGTTCCCGTATACCTTGTGAGCCCGTAACAAACACTGCATCCACTACTGATTTTTTCTTTAGATTTGAAATAATTTTTTCTAGCATTATGTGGGAATTATAGCATTCAGATGTAAAAATCTTTTGGATGTTGACACAAGAAGTGTTTTAAATTATTTATAAGCTTATATTCTAAATAGATAAATCGAGGGTGAGGTAAATACTTGCAATAATAATTTATATATTGTATAATATATTTACTTTCGCAACCTTGTAAAAGTCGGTATCCGTGCCGTCCACGGACCTGAGCCAGATATACTGGCGGGAGATTAATCAGTATGTTCCTTAAAACCCAATACCGCATCGACGGCCTCACCGTCGCATTCATTGTTCGTTCGGTAACCGAAAATCGTCTGTCCACAACTTGTTTCCGTGGGCCGGATAAAAAGCTCGCCGGCAACTTCAGTGTCTTTCGTTCAGCTTCCGAAGCTTTCAAAACACAGGATGTCGACTGGTTTCCTGGTTTTATCGATGACATCAGGCAAATGCTGGAACGTGGTGAGAGTACCGCGAGCTATTCGTTTGACAAAGGCTTTAATGTCGGTTGGTCCGGTACTGCAAAAATTTCGCAGTATCAACCCGAAGACATGGAATACTTTGAGCCCAATCGTCGTAGCAGGGCTCTTCGAGTCAAAACTGATCGGCGCGACCTGTGTGCTCCACTTACGTCCGTGATCACGCTCGTCTACGAGGTTCGCCTTGAAGGGAATCTCGTCGGCGTAGTTATTCACTCCATCTACCCCGGTGAAGACATTGGTGAGCTCAAGGGAGATGTCTCAGCGCGCGAAGGTATTGTCTTTTTCGACTGGAATCATCCCGGCCAGCCGTGTTGATGGCAAACCATTCAATTCGATCCGATCTGTGAGAGCAGGTCGGATTTTTTATTGTTGGCCGTCTGGGACGATGTTGGAACCTTAATCTTTGATCCCCCTCTTTCTTAAGTCTTCTTTTGTCTCAAACTCTAAATAATTTTGAGTTAACTCTTCTCCCTCTTTAATATCTCTGGTTGCAACTAGATATGTCTCCTTGTGATTCTGGTCCTGAGTCACTGTTCCAATTTTTGCATGGTTTATAAAATGAGAAACATCAAAATCTACGTGCCACATATTTGTACGCTTATCAAAATATCCCCACCAAAGAATCTCCTGCTTTTCCCTATCATGAAGAGATTCAAACCGCTCTTGCGTTATATTTACGTCCAAAAGAGGGCTCGCGGTATATATAAGTTTTCCTTTAGCAATTTCTTCTGCCGCAAATAATCCGATACCATGTTTATCAGACCTGTCTAACTTGTATCTTACATGAATCATAATAAAAACTATATCACAAAACCTTTGTTGTTGCCGGGCTTGGAATCGAACCAAAATTCGCTGCTTCAAAGGCAGCTGTCCTACCATTAGACGACCCGGCAATGTATAACTATTCCTCGAGTCCAACCTTCAATTTTCCTTACTAAAGTTGAACTTTTACGTATCTTAACCCGCAATAGACCATTATACAAGAAATCAGTATTTTTCCTCTTTGAATTAATTTTATTCTTTTTTAAATAAACTCTTTGAAAAAAACTGACTGGGAAACCGGTTGTATTTGACCAAAATATTTTAATATTCTCCACATTAGATAGTTTATTTTTGTGAACATAGATTTCAAAAAATATGTCATCTTTTAACACCTCAACACAAACCCTCAACCAGGCTAAGTACACCTGAATCATTCGTGGATCAGAATTTGAAAAAACACATTGAGTGCCCGTTCTCCATGTTTTTTCTTTTGTACCCTCGCCCCAGTATAATGCAACTCCAATTAGCCATAGTTCTCTTTTTGAGAGTTGACCTATTTCCGCCCCAGAATTTAACCAGAGACTTTTCTGTAAAGACGCCCGTTGCACTCTTCGTGATTGTACGGCATTCTTTTGTCCCGCGATTCTTTTTTCTGTAATTCTCTGTTTCTGATACTCAGCTAAACCTACGTCATGAAACCATAAAGACAGTGTTGATTTTGCAACAGGTATGATGGCTCGTATTTCTGAATACGTCATACCCTGACGACGTAATAAGATAGCTTTTGTGTGTAAGTGATGCTTGGAGTACATGGGTGTACTCTAGCAAAAGAGAGATAAAGAAAAGATAAATTTTAAAACAAAAACCTACTTCCCTTCAGGAACCACGTCAAGAACGAGAAGCTCGAGAGGTAATTCGGCTACCGGTGAAATAGAAACATATTCACATGCAGTGAGTATGGATTTGAGGAGTTTTGAATCTATGGCTACGGTGCCTTTTTTAAACAAAGCCTCTATTACCTCTTTATCCTCAGGAGAAGCCTGAACGAGCGCATTCGGTAAAGACATTTTATAAAACAACATCATGCGTACATACGAAAGACAGAGCTCGAGAAAAAGCTTTGTATCAAAACTCTTTTCTCGCAGGAGTGCTATGGTAGCAAAAGCACCCTGAGCATTCTTTGTAACCAAACTCTCAACAAAGCTACGAACTAATTCTGCTTTAGGAGATCCTGTTGCTTCTTCGACGTCTTTACGAGTAATTTTTTTACCTGATACACCGGCTATTACACGTTCGAGTATACCGTGAGTATCACGGAACGATCCATCACCTACCAGAGCAATGAGTTCAGCGGCACTCGCTTCTACCGTAAAGCCTTCTTTCTTTCCCACAGCCACCACCATATCTGCGAGAATTTCGACAGTCGGTCGTTTGAATTCAAATACCTGACAACGAGAAACAATTGTCTCAGGAAGTTTATAGACTTCGGTTGTAGCGAGTATAAAGACAACATGTTTCGGTGGTTCTTCGAGAGTTTTGAGAAGCGCATTAAATGCTTCTTTGGTGAGCATGTGTACCTCATCGATGATATAGACCTTGTAGGGTGATTCGAATGGTAGTGTGGCAACCGCATCACGGAGGGCTCGAATATCATCAATACCTCGATTCGAAGCTGCGTCTATTTCATAAATATCGTGAGCACTCGTTCCTATCTCTGAAGCAAAAATACGAGCAATAGATGTCTTTCCTATACCCCGTGAACCAGCAAAGAGATATGCGTGAGCGACTGCTTTTGAGTTGATCGCTCCTCGAAGAGCTTTGATGACTGTATCTTGGCCAATAACAGCATCAAAACTCTGCGGGCGGTATTTACGATAGAGTACTTCGTGTGACATAGACTAAGTATAGCGCAGTAAAGTATTTGATTAAAGTATAAAAAAGCCCCTCACTCCTAAAATGAAGCGGGGGCAATTTTTGACAAGACAACAGATAGAGCTAGCGGAAACTTTTACGAAAGCTCTCTTGTTGTCCGGCCGGTCAGGCCTGGCTGTCGCCGGAGATGGTGCTGTTGATGAAATAATTACCCTTGTCGTTGACGGTAGTGATCGGCGGGGCGGTGGTCATATAGCGAGGATCTCCTCAGTGAATATGGCAGGATTGCCAAAATTCTTTATAGACAGAATGTCTTTGTATACCTAAAGGTACACGTATAAAGAACTATGTTTGATTCACTGTATATATTATACACTTATATAAGTATTTGTCAATGATAGCTGTGGATAAAAGAAAAGGGGGCTGGG
>JACCDR011480492.1_pt1 | contig 25402 bp, 23 predicted proteins | sample 7446431 | NCBI WGS metagenome assembly JACCDR01 (sample SAMN15323443, study PRJNA562643) | freshwater metagenome | isolation source: river surface water | place: USA:Blue River Watershed | collected 2017-08-17 | reverse complement strand
ATTGATAGATAAGGTCTTTAAATAACTAGGATAACAAAAGATTAATAAATTCCATTTTTGCAGCAAGGAACATCGTCATGCGCTTTGGATTATTCTCTCTTCTTGCATTGCTCACAGCAAGTTCACTCTTGCTTGGTTGCGATCGCTTTCAGCCGGGTATTGGTTACAACAAAGGATACTCTCCTGATCAGCCAATTCCTTTCGATCACTCTCTCCACGTGAGTCAGCATAAGATTCAGTGTCAGTACTGCCACAATCAAGTGGAGAGATCGAAGCACTCGAATATTCCGGCATTGAGCACATGTATGAATTGTCATTTAACCGTGAAGACAGACAGTCCTCACATTCAGAAATTGCAAGAAGCTTACAATGCGAAAAAATCAATTGAGTGGGTGAAAATCCATATGCTTCCTGACCACGTCTCTTTCAATCACGCAGCTCACATCGCTCGCGGCGTGAACTGTCAGACCTGTCACGGACCTATCGAAACAATGCAAAAAGTATATCAATACTCGGATCTTTCCATGGGCTGGTGTGTGAACTGTCACAGACAACCAGAGAACAAAGCTCCGCTTAACTGCTCAACCTGTCACCAATAAGAGAATAGGCTGAATATGTCACACGATCATAACCATGACCACAATCACGATCACGACCATAATTTCGAGCATCGTCATGATGCCAATCATACTCCCAAAGAATCAGTCCGCGATCCTCGCTATTGGCAATCATTAGAAGAGTGGTCAAAGGATCCAGAATTTGCAAAATTAGCAGAAAAAGAATTTCTTTCTTCTCCTCTTCAAGAATCGGACGGACAAGACGGTTGGGCTCGTCGTGAATTCTTGAAATTAATGGGAGCTTCATTAGCGATGGCATCGGCGGGGTGTATCCGCCGTCCAGTGCAAAAAATTGTTCCCTATAATAAACAGGTCGAAGAGGTGACTTTCGGAGTTTCGAATTATTATACTTCGACTTACTTTGACGGGTCGGAAGCTCTTGGTCTACTTGTCAAAACTCGTGAAGGTCGTCCTTTAAAAATCGAAGGGAACCCCAATCATCCCTTAAATAAGGGATCGACTTCGGTTCGGGCTCAGGCTCATATCTTGTCTTTGTACGATCCAGAAAGAATCAAAGGACCGCAAAGAAATCTTTTGAACAAAGCTAAAACCAATCGCGACACCATTTCTTCAAGCTGGGCGGATGTCGACGCGGCCGCAGTGAAACAACTGGCAAAAGGCAAAGTGGTTGTTTTGACGGGTGCTGTGAACTCGCCATCCACTCGTTCGATTATCAATGAATTCTGCCAGGCTTTCGGTGCTAAACACGTTTCATGGCAGCCTTTGTCTCACGAAGAGATTCGCGAAGGACAAAAAGCCTCCTACGGCGAAGAAGTTCTTCCGACTTATCGTTTTGATAAAGCCAAAGTCATCGTCTCTATCGACGCTGACTTTCTTGGAACTTGGATCACTCCGACCACATTCACTCGTCAATTCTCGGCAGGTCGTAAAGACATTAAAGAGATGAGCAAGCTTGTGGTGTTTGACTCTAATTATTCTCTCACGGGTGCAAATGCCGATGTGCGTGTTCGAATCAAACCATCGCAACAATTAGATGTCGTGATGGGATTGATCCATGAAATCGCCGTGAAAAAAGGATTCGGCTCTGCAAATAAAGCAGCGCTTGAGCCTTTTGCGAATGCGGCAGCAGGGCTTGCGATGGAGCCAGCTCTTTTCTCGAAAATCGCGGATGATTTGATCAAAAACAAAGGTCAATCTCTCGTTGTGGCGGGTGGTCCTGCGACCATGACTGCTCACAGTTTGCAATTGCAGATGGCTGTGAACTTTTTAAATTCTTTATTGGGTAATGATGGCAATACTGTCGAAGGTCGCGCTGGCATGCCGGGCTTCACCGCTTCTTATGCTGATCTTCATGCTTTGGTTCAGAGCCTGAATAAAGGCGAAGTCAATACGGTGATCATCCACGGAAATAATCCGATTTATGCTCTGCCTGAATCTTTTGGTTTCACAGAAGCTTTGAAAAAAGCGAGCATGGTGTTTTACACCGGCGATCGCAATGATGAGACGGGAAAACAAGCTGATTATCTTATTCCTGATCATCACCCCCTTGAAAATTGGGGTGATGCAGAGCTTGGAAAAGGTCTCTACAGCATCCATCAGCCAACAATTCGTCCAATGTATGACACTCGCTCATTCCAACTGAGCCTGATGACTTGGGCTTTCATGGCAGAACGTGGGCCAGCTCGTCTTCGTGATTACGAAACCTATTATGATTATCTCCGAGTTTTCTGGCGCCAAGAGATTCATCCAAAATTAGGTGCAGGCAAAGGCTTCGATCAATTCTGGGATGATGCTCTTCAAGAAGGCGTTGTTGGCAGCTTGGCTTCGGGCGGTTCAAGATCTGTGAAAGCGGATTCTCTAAATTCGATCAAGCCCGTCAAGGCCGAAGGCTATGAACTTGTTCTCTACCCAACAGTTGCAATGGGAGATGGTAGCTTAGCCAATGTTTCTTGGCTTCATGAGCTTCCAGATCCAGTGACGAAAATCTGCTGGGATAACTATGCGAGCGTTTCTATCGGGACAGCTGAAAAATTGAAACTCAGAGAAGGCACGATGCTGGATTTGACGGTGAACGGGAAGACTTTCCAATTGCCGGCTCATATTCAACCAGGTCTTCATGATGAAGTCATTGCGGTGGCGATCGGTTACGGTCGGACAGCTGCTGGAAAAGTCGGTAACAACATCGGTATGAATGCTTATCAAATGGTGAGTCATACAAATGGAACTCCGATCTTCTCTGGAAGCAAAGTCGAAGTAAAAAGCACAGGTCGAAAATATGAACTTGCAAATCCTCAGACCCACCATTCGATGGAAGGTCGTCAGATCGTTGTTGAAGCGACATTAGAAGAGTATTTGAAAAACGCCTCAGCGGGTCAGCACAAGCATCATATTTTCTCAATGTGGTCAGGTCATGCTTACAACGGTCATAAATGGGGAATGGGAGTCGATCTCAATTCATGCACAGGCTGTAATGCCTGTGTGGTAGCCTGCCAATCTGAAAACAATATTCCTGTTGTCGGTAAAAAATATGTGATTCAAGGCCGTGAAATGCATTGGATCCGTGTGGATCGCTATTATGTGGGTGACGCGAAAAATGCGGAAACTGTTTTCCAGCCTTTGATGTGTCAACACTGTGATAATGCTCCCTGCGAATCGGTTTGTCCGGTCGCTGCGACTGTGCACAGTTCAGAAGGTTTGAACGACATGGTTTACAACCGTTGTGTAGGAACCAGATATTGCGCTAACAACTGTCCTTACAAAGTTCGTCGTTTCAACTGGTTCAATTATGCTAAATTGATCGAAAAACCCATGCATTTAGCTCTTAATCCAGATGTCACGGTTCGTGTCCGCGGTGTCATGGAAAAATGTACTTTCTGCGTTCACAGAATTAAAGAAGGCAAAGCGATTGCCAAAGTGAACAAAACAGAATTGAAAGACGGCGACATCAAAACAGCCTGTCAGCAAGTTTGTCCGACGGAAGCGATTGTTTTCGGGGATCTTAATAACGCAGAATCAGCTGTGGCGAAAATGTTCAAGGATGCCCGTGGCTATGCCCTTCTTGAAGAATTCCATGCAGCTCCGAATGTTCGCTATCTTTCAAAAATCAGAAATAATGGCCAAGCTCAGAGAAATCCGAATAAACATGGGGGTGCTCATGGAAGTGACCATGGCTCTCAGGAAGGAGGCCACTCATGATGCAGCGTAAACCTCTTGTTTTAGGACATAAGACCCTCAAACAAATTACTGAAGATATCGTCGCGCCTGTTGAAAGCTTTCCTTCTAAAGGATGGTTGGGTTTATTCTTGAGTGCAAAAACACTTTTGATTTTCTACATCATCACTCTGGCATTAGTTGTTTCCACGGGGATGGGTCTTTTAGGCGTGAATCATCCAAACGGATGGGGAACGATGATCATCACTTTCGTCTTCTGGATCGGTATCGGTCACGCGGGAACCTTGATTTCTGCAGTCCTTTTCCTTTTCCGTCAAAAATGGAGAACTTCGGTGGCAAGAACAGCTGAAGCCATGACGGTTTTTGCCGTGATGACAGCCGGTCTTTTTCCACTTTTACACACAGGTCGTCCTTGGCTTGATTTCTGGTTATTTCCATATCCAAATCAGCGTGGACCATTGTGGGTGAATTTCCGTTCTCCATTGTTATGGGACGTTTTCGCCGTATCGACTTACGCGACTGTGTCCATCGTTTTCTGGTACATCGGAATGGTTCCTGATTTTGCGACGATTAGAGATCGCGCGAAAAACAAAATCCGTCAAACAGTGTACGGTGCTTTGTCATTGGGTTGGAGAGGAACGGCGAGAGACTGGAGCCATTATGAAATGGTGTACCTGATCCTTGCGGGTCTTTCGACACCACTGGTTCTTTCCGTTCACACGATCGTTTCTTTCGACTTTGCCGTTTCGAACTTGCCGGGTTGGCATACGACAATCTTCCCTCCGTACTTTGTTGCGGGCGCGATCTTCTCAGGCTTCGGGATGGTTGTGACTTTGATGACTTTCGTTCGTATTGGTTTTCCTGAATTCAAAAACTATGTGACCTTGGATCACATGGAAGTGATGAATAAAATCATTATGACCACAGGTCTCTTGGTGGGTTATGCCTACGCCTCAGAATTCTTCGTGGCTTGGTATTCGGGAAATATTTATGAGCGAGCAGTCTTTATCAACCGTGCTCTCGGTGATTACGGTTGGTCTTATTGGGTGATGATCGCTTGTAATACGGTGATTCCGCAGCTTTTCTGGTTCAGATCGATTCGAAGAAGCATCCCAGCGATGTTTATCATTTCCATCTTCGTCAATATCGGAATGTGGTTTGAGCGTTTCGTGATCACGGTCACTTCGCTTCACCATGATTTCATTCCGGCAAACTGGGGAAATTACGCTTGGTCGATTTACGATTCAGCGATTCTTTTCGGAAGCTTCGGAATGTTTTTAACTCTTTTCTTATTATATCTCCGTCTTTTTCCAGCGATCTCCATTGCCGAGGTCAAGCCGGTTTTAAATGTCGGATATAATAAAAAGGATGGAGGTCACTAATGGCTAAGTATCAAGCCGGAATGGCCGGCATTTTCATGACGGAATCCGAAGTTCTCAAGGCAGCGCAAAAAGTGCGCGAAATGGGTTTCAAAAAATTCGATGCGATCACTCCTTATCCTGTTCACGGAATGGAAGAGGCATGTGGAATCAAAAGATCTTGGATTCCTTATGTGACTTTTGTTGCCGGTGTTGTGGGTGTGAGCTCAGGTTGGCTTCTGCAGTGGTGGACATCGGCCGTGAATTGGCCATTGAATATTGGTGGTAAACCATTTCATTCTTTGCCCGCTTTTATTCCGATCATGTTCGAATTAACGATTTTATTTGCCGCACTTTCCAGTGTCGGCGCTCTTTTCTTTGCGTGTGGTTTGCCAAAAGTAAAACCACCCGTGATCGATCTTGATCTGACTTGTCACAAGTTCGGTATTTTCATTCCCCAAAATGATGTCGGTTATGATGAAAAGAGAATCGAAGAACTTTTCAGAAGCCTGGGTGCTTCCACTGTTAAAAAGGCGGAGTTCTAAATGAAAACATTAATTGCTCTGATCCTTTTATCTGTGGCCCTGATTTCTTGTGGTCCGAGCGGCAATAAGCCCAATGTTGAGTTGATCCAGGACATGATGGAATCGCCTTCAGTCAAAGCTCAAGAATATGAAGAGTTCTTCAAGGATGATCACGCGGGCTCTCGTGTGCCTCCGGAAAACACAATTCCAGTTGGTTTCAAGCGTTATACACCTGGTTTCGATCCCGCTTTGGCGAAGGCAGATAAAAATCCGTTCGCGGGGAGCGATGAGCCCCAAGTTCTCATGACGGGACAAAAATTTTACGAAACGAACTGTATGGTTTGTCACGGCATGAAAGGTGACGGCATGGGGCCGGTTGCGGAGAAAATGCCAAACAAACCACCCTCTGTGATTTCAGATAAAATTAAAGGCTGGAGCGACGGACAAATTTATCAAGTCATCACTATGGGACAGGGAACAATGGGAGCTTATGCTTCTCACATCCCACAAAAATATCGCTGGCAAGTCGTGAACTATATCAGACACTTGCAAGAGCAAAAACCTGAAGCCAAAAAGGAATAGGAATTAATATGGCAGGCGGACATTACTCTCAAGGATTACACGTTGGAAAATTTGAAGCTTCTCAAAGGCTCAAAACAACGGCCTTTGCATTTATCGGAATCGGTCTCCTTGGATTGGCCATCGGTCTTCTGAAAGATCAAGATCGTCTATGGACCTCATATCTTGTGGCTTTCTTTTATGTGAGCTGTTTAGGCCTTGGGGGACTTTTCTTCGTGGCGATCAATCATATTGCTAATGCAGGATGGAGCTCGAGCATCCGTCGCCTCGCAGAAGGAATGGCTTCATTTATTCCGGTGATTATCGTCGGCAGTTTGATCCTACTTTTAGGTGTGAATAAATTGTATCCTTGGGCGAACGCGGACTACGTCGCGCAAAACCCTTTGGTGGCCGCAAAAACGGCTTATCTAAATATGGGCTTTTTAGTCGCTCGACTGATGATCTTCGCTTTCGGAATGTTTTTCTTTGCGCATAAAATTATCGGGAATTCGACTAAGCAAGATCAGAGCGGGGATGAATCCTTAACCAAAAAGAATGTTCCTTGGAGCGTCGCTTGGATTCTCTTTTTTGCTTTGAGCTTCTCCTTGTTCACAGTGGATCTTTTGATGTCATTGCTACCAACTTGGTACAGCACGATCTTTGGCGTTTACTGTTTTGCAGGTATGTTTCAGAGCTCCATGGCTTTCTTGATTCTCACGATGATCTATATGAAACGTCAGGGTTTTATCTCAGGATATTATACTGAAGATCATATGCATGATGTGGCTAAATACATGAAGGGCTTCACGGTGTTTTGGGCCTATATCGCGTTCTCTCAATTCATGTTGATTTGGTATGCGAATATCCCAGAGGAAACCGAGTTCTTCTTAATGCGTGCCAATGGCGGCTGGATGACTGTTTCGATGTCATTGCTTTTTTTCAAGTTCATCGTTCCTTTCTTGGTTCTTTTACCAAGAGCAGTGAAGAGAAACGAAAATCAATTGATCGTGATCAGCGCTCTGATTTTGGTTATGCAATACGTGGACATCTACTGGTTGGTCTATCCCAACTTTAATGACGGACATGTGGTTTTTGGTCTCAGTGAGATCGCCATGCTCTTGTTGTTCATGGGAATTTTCCTGACAACAATGATGAAGTTTTTCACCAAGCACAGTGTTGTGGCCATTAAAGATCCTCGTTTGCACGAGGCTTTAAGTCATCACGTTACCTACTAAAAGGCGCCAGGAACCTTTTTTTCCTGCTCACCAGTAGCTAGAATTTGAGTTTGAATGAGTTAATTCAAGCGCTTCAGCAATGAAGCGCTTTTTATTTATCATTATTCAACCTGAGCTTTTCTCCTCTCCTTTTATGATGCTTTGAGCTGAAAAAAGGGAAACATTATCAAAGAATTTACTAGACTCTGGGCCGGGCGGATCGTTCAATTATCAGTGTCAAGTTTTGATTAGATTTTACTAACAGGGGGAATCATGGATTTTATCACACAACTCGGAATTGCTTTTCAACACGGTGGATTTTGGATGTGGCCTATTTTGCTCATTCAAGTGGCTTCGATCGCGATCGTCATCGAAAGATTTTACGCTTTGTTTTTCAAACGTAAAATTGATCAAGCTGCTATTGCGATGAGCCTTGAAGATAATATTCGTCGCGGCGAATTGGATGCAGTTATTAATAAAGCAAATGCAGGATCTGGTCCTGTCCTTCGCGCAGCCGCAGCAGGCGCAAAAGCAGCAAAAAATTTGGGTGGAAAAGATGAAATCCAAGGCAAAATGGACGAAGTTTTGATCGAAGAGAACGCCGCTCTTGATCGCCGTACAGGTTTCCTTTCAATGCTTGGTAACGTGGCAACGCTCACAGGTCTTTTGGGAACAATCACAGGAATGATCAAATCATTCGCCGCTGTTTCTTACGCCAATCCGGCTGAAAAAGCGACATTGCTGGCAGCAGGTATTTCTGAGGCCATGAATGCGACAGCTTACGGTTTGATCGTTGCGATCCCAGCCCTGGTTGCTTATGCGATCTTAGCAAATCGTGCGAACCATTTAGCAGAAGATATGAACCACAGTGCTCTCAAAGTATTCAATTGGTTGAGTTATGCTTTTGAACCCGTGGGTTTTAAAGTGATGAATCGATCAACGACAGCGGCGAAATCGACTGAAGCAACTATCAACTAATTCTTGAGGTTTACATGCGTAAGCACGGAAAACATTTGGATTTTGAGATCAATTTGATCCCCTGTATCGACTTGCTCTCGGTCTGTATTTGCTTTCTTCTATTAACAGCTGTTTGGTTGAACGTGGGATCTATGAACGTGAAGCAGGCAGTGGGCGGACAGTCCGCTGCTGAAACAGAGAAAAAGCCAACTCTTTGGGTCTTCATGGGTCAAAACGGAGAATTGAATTTAAATATTCGAGACTCTGCTCGTGTTCCAGCGAGCTTAACCAAGTTACGATTAGCAGGAAACCAGGGGAAATCGGATACGGAACAACTGAACAAAGTTCTCGGTCAGATTTTGGCTGTTGAGCCCAGCTTGAAGACGGCTCTGATTCAGCCGCAGGCTGTTTCTGCTTACGAAGAAATCATCGATCTCATGGATAGTTTTAAAACCAAAGGTTTGATCGATCTTGGAGTCGTGCCTCTTTAATGAGGTATCGGGGGGAATATGTTAGCCAATCATAGCATTCTTCAGCAAACGGCTCTTCAGAGCGTTCTAGAAGGAGAATCTTATTTAAAGCCAAAGACAGGTCGTTGGAAAAGAAATCTTTCAGCTGATTTGCTCCTGACGGCTCTTATTGATGCCTGTTCAATCTTAGTTATTTTTCTTTTGATGAGTTTCTCGAGCACGGGAGACATTTTATTTATTGGTAAAGATCAAGAATTACCAAAAGCAAGTCTTGCCGAAGCTCTTGAACGCAATCCGGTGGTTAAAATCGAAGGTGGCAAGACTTATGTGGAAGATAAAGAAGTCACATCTGACACGATGGTGGCAGCTCTTCTCGACTTGAGAAAACAATTTACAGATTCTCATCCGGGTCAGGAATATCCGGGAATCGTGACGGTTCAAGCGGATCGTCGCACGAAATACGAAGTTCTTAATCAGGTGGTTCTGGCTGCTTCTCACGCGGGTTACAGCGATGTGAGATTTGCCGTGATGCCAAGATAATAAGGGAGCAAGGAATGCGCGCTTTATTGATATCTCTGTTGGTCTCCTTCACGGGCTTGATGGCTTTTGCAGAAATGGACAGCGCCAGCCGCAATCTTTTGATCGATAAGCTAGCCAAAGTTCAGGCTCAATTGCCGGCGAATGATTCGTCGAATGTGTCAGTCACTTTGCGTTTAGCGGATCTATTAGCTGATCGCGCTCGTGTTAACGCGATGGCAGAGCTTGAAAGCGGTTGCACAGACTGCAAAGCGGGAATTGCGGATCGTCAAAAAGCTCTTCGTCTCTACACTGAGACTGTGGATCGCGCGCCTATGACGGCAAAGGGTAAAATTTTGATTCAAATGGGACATTTGTCTCAAATGAATGGGAATGAAGCCAAAGCTCAACAATTTTACAATAAAGCTCTCAGTGAGCAAGTCGCTCCCGAGGTCAAAGCTGAAGCCTATTTGGCACTTGGAGAAATGGCCTTTAAATCTCGCTCTTTTCAGACCGCGATTAATCATTACGACAAAGTTCTTGATATTCCAGCAGCAGGCTCCAAAGGCTTGGCCGCTTATCGTAAAGCTTGGTCGACTTTTAATTTGGGCCAAATAGATGCTGCTCAAAAACAATTAGAGACAATTTTAAAAACTCCGGCTTTGCTCACTCGCAGCAGTATCGCTCAGGCTCAAGTTGATCCTCAGTTTCAAGAAGAGGTCTCTCGAGATTTTGCGAGCTTTATTTCTAAAACTCAGATCACGAAAGATAAAATTGAAACTCTTCATAAGCTCAGTCCTGAATCTTCAAAAACAGCGAATCTTCTAACATTGGCGGGAGATGCTGAGCGGTTAGGAAGAAAATCAGAAGCTCTCCAGGTTTGGGAATTTATATTTCCTTATTTGGCAAAGGCGGAAGATCGTTTAAATGCTCATGCCGCCCGAACTCAGCTGTACTTTGAAAGTGGCGATAAAAAATCGGCGATGAATGAATTCAGCAAAGTGACTGAGCTTTTAGGTGAAAAAAACGCCTGTTCCCCTTCGCAATGTGAAGAGATTCGCCGTCGTCTTCGACAAAGCATTGTGGGCTGGAATCAAATGGAGAAGAAGAATCCAAGTGCGGAATTGTTGTCGGCTTATACACAGTACGTAAAAACATTTCCTGATGATATCGATATGGTTATGTTTGCAGGCCAAGTCGCAAAAGATCAAAATAATTTAACAGCCGCCGACGGCTTTTATGACAAAGCTCAATTGAGATTTCTTCAAGACAAAAAAGACGCGGATAAATTAGAGAATCTTTTGCTTCTAAGAATTGAGGTCGCAGAGACATTAAAAGACGAGGCGAAATTAAAAACAGCCTATAATAATTATCTGACTCATTCCCCAAAGCAAACTCGTAGCTTTCAAGTTCGCTATCAAATGGCTCGCTCGACTTATGAAGCCAATCAATATGAGCAAGCAGCAACCGAGTTGCAAAAGCTTGCGATGGATAGCAAAGGGGATGAGAAAATCCGTAAACAAGCAGCGGATTTGTCTCTCGATGCCTGAGTTCTGATGAAAGATGATGCTCGCCTTAAAGCTTGGTCTTCTCAAGATGCGGTGACCTTCAAAGGCTCGGCAAAAGAATGTGCTGAGATCTCTCAAAAAACGATTTTGACCGAGACAGCGCAGTTAGCGGCCAAGGATCCTGCCAAAGCTTATGCGGCTTTAGGGCAATTTAATCCGGATCAGGCGGGTGCTGAAGATCGTATTAAATTTTATAAAAATAAAATGATCTTGGCTGAAAAATTAAAGAAATTTTCTGATGTGACAGCCAGCGCGGATCAACTTCTAAAACAAGCAGGCTTATCTGCTGAAGATGCGGAATTAGCTTGGGCGAAAAAAGCTCAGGTTGCTGAGCTTCGTTTGGATTTCCCGAATGCGATCGTGGCCACCGAGAAATTACAGAAAGCCTATCAGCCTGAAGATAAAGCTCTAAAACTGGCTCTTTTTTCAGAGCTCGCCGGCCAGTTTCAATCAGATCGCTACGTCCAGTATTTGAAACTGGCGAAAGATGAAGAAGCGAAGAGAATGGTCGCTCAAGAATTGGTGAGAAAATCTAAAAATCCTGAAAAAGAAATTGAGACGCTGAAATCATATCTAAGCTCATCCCCAGAGGCTTTGGCTCGTTTATACGCCGAGATCCAGGCAAAGAATCCTAATGCAGCAGCGGCTAAAAAGGTCATGGCGAGCGAGTCTTTGAAAAAGACCAGTTCTGGTCAACTGTTAGCCAGAGCTGATTTCCTGAAAGAGTTCGAAATTTTCAAAACGAAATTAGCGGCGGCTAAATTAGATACGAGCAGTGATCGAAAACTGGCTTCTTCTATTAAGGCTCGTGCGGCACTGCTTGAGCAGTTGGAATCTCGGACAAAGATGGCCATCGACCGCGGGGACTGGACTTCTCAATTAGTGAGCATCGATACGCTGGCGAAAGAAAGCGATCGTTTTTACCAAGAACTGATGTCAGCTCCCATTCCTGCTGGATTATCTGCTGAAGAAGAGCAAGAGTATTTGAACCTTTTAGGTAACCAAGCAGCGCCTTTTCAAGCCAAAGCTCTGGCCGCAAAAGAAAAGGTTGATCAGTTCTGGAAAGAATCCTCATGGCTCAAAAATCTTGAGAAAGCTTGGGACGATAAGCCTGTTCGAAACCTGATCTCAGTCGAGGTGAAAGCCTTGCAAATCATTGCATCGGCGGACAATCAAGCGGCCTTGGCGGCACTGAGTGCGAAGACAGTGGAAAAGGAAAATCTTTCTCGACCAGCTCAGCAAGCGATTGCCAATGCTCGTAACAAAGTCTTCCAACAACCAACAGATAAATCGGCGGTGGAAGAGCTTTTAAATTTGGAAAAACAGGCAGACAACAAATCGATGGTTCAGTATCTGCAGACCCGAATTGAGAATATTAATAAAGGAGCTTTATGAGATTAGCAGTGATTTTAATCATCGGTCTTTTTGTTTTGAATTCATTTGCAGCGGATAAAAAAGCTTCACAAAAACCCATGGATGCAAAATCTCAAAACGAGCACAGCTTTGAAGATCTTTTGGTTCAAGGTAAATATCATTTTTCAGATGAAGCCGTAACAACGGTGGAAGATGACAAAGTTCTCGATTCTCTCATTGGTGTTCGCAGTGATTTTAAAGATCGTATTAAACAATCTTCGGGGCTCTACTAATGGAAAAACGTCTTATTTTAGAAGATCAATCTGGCAAGGTTATCCGAAGCTTTGGCTGGCAGGGCGAAGCGGTCCAGGTCATTCGCCGCGGAGATACCCGCCGTCTAGAAGTTGTCGCCAATACCGAAGCTCTGGAAAAGCAGCAGATTCCTTTTGAGAATTTGGGTGTGGTCAGTAATGAGAGTTTGACTGAGAAACCTTATCTGGTTGGAAAGCTCGGACACCTAAAGCTCGTCGAGAGCATTGTGACGACGGAAAAGGATCTTACGCCGGCACCCGAGACTGATAAAAATTGGTATAAAATTTTATTGGCTGTTTTTATTTTGGCCGCTTTGATGTTGGGTGGAATTCTTTCGAGCCCCCTAAAGCCCAGTGAAAAAATGGAAGAGGCTTTGAAGCAAGAAGTCGTTAAGATTTTTAAAACTCTTCCACCAAAACAAAAATTGGAGATCGCTCAGAATATGAATTCAGAGCAAACAGTGGCGGATCAGCCAAAAACCAAAAGCACGACATCATTAAAACGAATGGGTGCTCTCGCAGCTTTGGGATCGCTGAGCAAATCGAAACAAAAAGGTGGTTTAGATCTTGGCGCAGCCAATACTTCGGCTGGTCCGGGTCTTGGCGGCACTGAAGGCAGCGGAGGGACGCAAACATCTCTTTACGCTAAAGGAATTACTTCGGCCCCGCTCGGTGCTGGAGGTAATATTCAAGGTGCCGGTGGGTATGGAACCAAGGGTAAAGGTGGCGGCCAAGCGGGTTACGGTAAACTCAGTCTCGTCGGTGCCGCTGGTGATAATCCTATTCCGCTGGGGCATGAAGCCACGGTAGAAACAGGTCTTGATCGGGATATGATCGCAGCTGTGATTAATCGTAATTTGGGACAAGTTCGTTTCTGTTACGAGCAAGGTTTACAAGGCAGTCCTGGTTTAAATGGTCGTATCGCAGTTGGATTTACCATCGGTGGTAACGGCATGGTGAAAGCAGCTGGAATTGATAGCAGCACCATGGCTTCTAAAATTGTTGAAGATTGTATTGTGATGAGATTGAAAACTTGGAAATTCCCTCTTCCTCAAGGTGGGGTCGACGTGAAAGTTTCTTATCCGTTTGTATTAAGAAGGGCAGGGCAAGGACAATGAGACTAAAATCACTAGGTTCATTAGCGCTTATTTCTCTATTTATTTTGGCGACAGCATGTGGTCAATGGAACCAGGATCCCTTGGCGGGAATTTCCGGCGCTGTTAAACAAGGTCAAGAGAAGCCAACGACTCCGGAAGCTCCCAAGCCCATCGACAGCGAAGCTCTTCGAATCAACTCTCCCGATGATTATAGCTTCGAACAACAAGTTGCTGGCGAGTTTGAAATCTCTTCTCGAGTTTTAATTCCGGACTATCAAGGTCGTTTGGTGATCAAAAATATCGACCAATTTGTTGGCGCTTCTTTTGACGGGAAAACCGGCAAATTCCGATGGACGCCTCCGCAGGGGACAATTAGTGAGGGCGATGGGCTTACGAAAAGGATGGTATTAGAGGTCATTGCTTACGCAGAAAAGAAAGATGCCATCTCTCTTCAAAGATCAAAAAATATCAAGATTTCGGTGACGAGAAAGCCTTCGGCGCCTCAAATCGTTTCTTTTACGATGACCAAAACAAACCTTCGTGAAGGAGAGCTTGTTTCTGGTACTGTTGTCTATGAAGACAAAGATGCCAACGATAAGGACAGCAGTACTTGGCCCGTTCTTCAATTTCGAACTTCGATGGGATCTGCGCACATCTTGAGCTTTATGGAAATAGGCGCTACCAATTTCATGGGAAATCGCCGCTTTCAGACAGCCTTCACGGTGAATTTACGTGAAGCCGAAGTCACAAAAACTTCTGATACCTATAGCATTGTCGTTCGGGCCGTATCGAGCTTGAACCAAAGCAGTGCTGACGCCAGCGTATCCCTGACTGTTTATTCTTCTTTTGCAGATGCAAACTCGACTTGGACTCAGTCTGTTCCCTTCACTGCAGGCAAGATGGAGACCTATGACTTTTTGATCATGGATCCTAAAGCAGAAGCTAAATTAGATAGCGCTATGTTTATGAATATGCCTCCGGGAGCTAGAGCGAATTGCGCGAATGTCAATGCTTCGGTTCTAAGCTGCCGTCTTACGTGGGATATTCCTGTCAATGCGAAAACGGGCCCTGGTCAAATCAATCTGAATATTGCGATTAAGGCCAATTCGCCAATGGATAACTATTCCAGAGCTCAAAGTTTCAAATTGGATTACAGCGTGGCTCCTGCGCCTGTGAGCACAACGACCACGACAACAACGACGACTGTGACGACCACGACTCTTATCAAAGGAGTTCGCTAATGAAAAAAATCTTTCTGACACTGATCCTTGCACCTTGCTTATCGTTGGCAGCGGCCAGCACCGAGGCTACCACGACAAAACCAGAAGCTGATTTTGATTCGCTCGGTGGAAATCAGATCATTCTTGATCGCGCTCGGGCCTTGGCTCCTGAAAAAAAAGTCTCTGTTGTTCAAAACAGAACGGTTCCTTTGGATAAAAGGTTTGAAATTGCCCCCGAATTTGCGGGGACCTTTGGTGGAGATTCTTATAACCAGACAAAAACGGCGGGGATGAATCTTCATTACCACTTCAATTCTCGTTGGTCGATTGGTGCGAAATATGAATATGCTTTCAATACGCTGACCCCTGAAGGCAAGGCGATGGTTCAAAACGCCATCGATGATTACAACAAAAATCCAGATAGCCCAAGCGCGGCTTATCCGCAGATCAATTACCCAAAATCTCAAACGATGGCCTTGGTTAATTGGTATCCATTTTACGGAAAAATGAATCTCTTGGATAAGGGCATTGCTCAATTCGATATGTATTTCTTAGCTGGGTACGGACAAGTTCAACTGTTGTCCGGATCCGCTCCGACTTATATGGGTGGTGCGGGAATGGCTTTTTGGGTCAGCAATAATTTTTCGACTCGTGGCGAACTTCGGTTTCAAAACTATAAGTCAAAACTGATCAGTCAAGAGAAGAACATGGAATTAACAATCGCATCTCTCCAATTGGGATGGTTGTTATGAGAATTTTCTCCTTCATCGTCGCGGTTCTTTTAACGTCAAGTTTGGCGCAAGCGGAAGGTCTTGATTCTTTAATCAATGACGCAAGCCAAAAGGGCACGGTTGAAGCGAAGGCGGCCGGGGCTTCAATTTGGTCTTTAAATCTTCAGAGAAAAATTAAAAATTTGACGGCCGATCAAAATGCTTTCCTTCGGGCGATGGAGAGCGAAAAGTGGGATCAGGCGAGCTTGCTTTACTCAAAAGCATTTGAAGGCACGGACTTTCAGAAATCGGATTATGGTCAAGCTCTGAATGCTTTTGTTCTTTTTAAAGCAGGTCTTCATACAACGGCCATTGAAAATCTATTTCAAGTGCAAAATCCTCAGAATATGGATGAGCTCAAGGTTTTGATGGTGCAAATGATGCCAGAGGGTTTTTACGCTTGGGATCTGGTGAAGATTCAGTGGAAGCCACAATGGACGAATATTTTTGGTCATGCGATCGAATATCAGGTGAAAGCTCAAGCCATTCAGGATTTGAATTCGATTGATGCTCTCAAAAAACTTTCCAATGAAGCCCCTATAGGCAGTCTTGCAAAAGCGAGAATAGATTGGAAGCTGATCCTGACTTATGCATTAAATGATAAAGCCGATGAGGCAGCGAAACTTTTGGTGCAGTTGATGAAGCAGCCCAAAGCTCCCGTTTCTCAAGACTTGATGCAATTAACCGCTGCAAGACTTCTCTATCAAAATGGCTATTTCGATGCAGCTATTCGCTACTATGAAAAAGTCAGTAAAAATTCGGAACTTTGGGTTGAAGCTCAAGAAGAAATTGCGTGGGCCTATATTCGTAAAGGTCAGCCGCAGAATGCCGTAGCCGCAACAAGAGCTCTCGACAGCAATATTTTTGATAATCAGATTCGCCCAGAAGCTTTCTTAGCGAGCTCAGTGGCGGGCTTAAAAATTTGTGATTATCCTGTGGTTGTGAAAACACTGGAAAGATTTCCTAAATCTTTTAAAAATCGCACGAGCGAACTGGAATCTTTGGCTAAAAATAAATCTCCTGAGAATTTAAACGCGGTGATGGATCTCTTAGAGAATAAAAAAATCACAGTGAAAGATTTGGGAAAAAGAGCCGAAGCTCTCCCGCGTATGACAGCGAGAGATTCAAAGCTTTACGATTACGCACAAGCTGCGAAAAATTTCACAACCGAAGCCAAAGTAGCTGAAATTTTGTATGCGAGATCATTGGCTGCAACAGGGCTTCAGTCTCACTTTGAAAATTTAAATAAAAGCTTGCAGATGAAAGCTCAAACGGCTCGCGCTGCCGGAGTTTCACGTATTCGGGAATTGGCAGCCTCTGAAGTCGAAGAGACGAAGGCGATCTTGCGCAAAATGCATATCGTTGAGGCTGAAATCGTTCAACAGGTGGCGATGGCGGATACTCTGGTTAAGAATTCGGTGAGCAAAGAAATTCAGGCAAAAAATGGAACTACTGGAGCTCAAGGGCCCGACACTTTGAAATTTGCTGCGAATGACGAAGTGTGGATGGATGAAATCAGTAATTACAGAGTCGATGTGAAGAAAGCTTGTTTTTCAAAGAGGTAGTCAAATGAGAAAGATATTTTTGCTTTTTACATTGTTGGTTCTTGTGGCTTGTACAAAAGAATCGGCAAAACAATTTGTGCCTCCGACATATATAGATGAAAAAGTCGAAGATGGCTCCAACATCGAGAATTTTGAACCGATCGTGGATATTCTTTTTGTCGTGGATAACTCGGGGAGTATGGAGAGGCATCAATTGAATTTGATCGCGAATCTTTCAGCTTTCACTCAGGAATTCACCAAAAAATCCTTTATGGATTATCATATCGGTGTCGTCACGACGGATATGACAGGGGGCTCATTTGGTGGAGTCGGGAACTATGCGGGAAAATTAGTCGGTAGTCCTCGCTATGTTGAAAGAACCACTCCTAATGGGGATCGTATTTTGGCGGCGAATCTCAGAGTCGGAATAAATGGATCAGGTACTGAAGAGTCCTTTTCGCCTGTCATTGCTGCGATCACGAACCCCTTGGTCAATGGTTGGAACGCCGGTTTTTATCGCCCAGATGCGAAGCTGGCGATTATTTTCATTACCGATGCCATGGACCAGAGTAAATTGAATGAGAATTCCTTTTTGAATCAGCTCTTGGCTCTCAAAGGAAATGATATCAATCAGATTCTTGCCTACGGAGTTTTGCCAGCCTCTTTTGACCCTGGATGCTATACAGAAGAAAAGCGGCCTCAAAACATTGAAAATTTCTTAGCTCTTGTCAAAAAGAACGGGCCTAATGTGATGAGCCTTTGCTCTCCAACTTACGGGCAAGAGCTGGCGAAGCTGGGAGAGGATCTCGCGAAGAACGTCGGCAGTTTTATCTATCTCAGTCGTTTGCCAGACCCCAAAAGTCTCAAGGTCACCTTGGGTCCTATTACTCTTCCCAACGACCCCAAAAAAGGTTGGTCTTATGACTCTTATCTAAATGCGGTTATTTTGGGTGACGATATCAACTGGCAAGCAGCTCCTAAAGGCAGCTCGATCAAAGTTTACTTTAACGCGGCAAAACCCGATCAAGACAAAAAGTAACAAGGCTAGGGACTTCCTTTTTGCAACCCAGTGTGCCAATTGCGACCTCTAATAGTTTATTCCGTGGCATTTGTTTTGCTAATTCCTTGAGAGATCTTTGTATTAGGGACATAAAGACCCCAGCCAAAGAGAGAAGAAACATCATTCTTACAAGGACGAAAAAAGCTCATGAAGTCGAAACACCAAAACCTCATCAAACTTATTATCGGTATATTTTTAGTTGCTCCGGCGATTTCATCGGCGCAACAGCAAGAGAAGGATTGGATTTTTACCAAAGCCGTCGATGCTGAACTTGGAGTCATGAGCTGCATGGCTCAAACCTCAGTCGCTCAAAGCACTTTGCCAATACAAGCTCAAGTGATACTGCCTGAAAGCGATGAGAAGGCGCCTTTGCTTTTGGTGAACGTCAAAGGGCTTAATGGTCAAGTCGCTAAAGCTTATGTCAAACCCGACGCAAAATCGGCATATACTCTTTTGCTGATGAAATCTGATTCGAGCACCGGGGTGGACACCTATGTCCTTTCTCCAGTGAGAATGCCAGAGACATTAAAAATCATTATTGAAAAATCCTCTTTGGATATTTATTTCGGTGAAGGGGCTCAAGCGCCCTTGGCACGCCTATCTCTTCGTGGGTCTTCTGTGACGTTAAACAGAGCTGCGGCTTGTCGCACGACCAAGCAGTTGCTGAATCAGGCTTTGTTTGCAGAGTTAAAAACCGGTGCTGATCAAGCTCAAGCTTTAGAAGGTGACCTGCAGGCTTTGATGGCTGCTTATCAAGAGTCCTTGGTTCAATTAAATCTCAAAGCCAAAACACAAGCGGAGTTGGCCGCCCATCAACAAGCGGGAGCAAAGCTGAAATCCCAAGTCTCTGCAGCTGAGCAAGCATTGGCTGCGGCCGTGCAAAGTGAACAACTGATGATTCTCGAAGTTGATAAAAGCAAAGCTAAAATTGCTGATTTACAAAAACAACTGGCTCAAGCGCAAAGTGATCTGGCACCATTGAAATCTCAAAGACCCGCTTTGGAAGAGGCCGTGAAGAAAGCTCAAAGCGCAATTGCGCCATATCAGGGCGAAGTGGATCGTCTCGAGGGTGAGGTTTGGGATGCCGAGCAGGCTCTATCTCTAGCCAATAAAAAAGTCTCTCAATTGACAACAGCGATTGCTAATAATCAAAACCGAATTTCAGCACTTGAGACTGAAACGGATCAATTACGTTCAAGATTAGATTCAGAAAGAAGAATCCTGTCCGATTTGAAGTCAAGAAGGCAAAAAGCAGAGAATGATTATCGTCTTTTCGATGAGCGTCGTCGTGCTGAAGAAATTTTGCGAAGCGATTGGTCTTACCAATCTGAGAGACGTGACTTGGAAAAAAATATGGATCGTCGACCTGAGCTTCAGCGTGAGGTCGAAACGGCGAGATCTCGATCGATTGAAGCTCAGGCGGCTTTAAGACAGTGCCAAGCACAAGCTCCGCCCGTGGATTGCTCGTCTCAGGCCTCGAACGCTCAGAGATTAGAGAGAGACTTTGAATCTAAGCGAAGCAGTCTTCAGTCACTGGAGCGAGAGATTGAAAGAAACCGCGCTCGCATCCAAGATTATGAAAGAAAGGCCGATCTTCAGGCGCGTGAGGAAAAACGCGAGCTTCTCAGTGCCGTCACAAAATACGATTCGCAAATCAGTCAATCTGAGAACCAGATCTCTTCGTTGGACAGCCAGATTCGTGATATTCAAACTATCCAGATACCTCGTTTGGCACGCGAGCAGGATTCTTTACGTAGCCAATTAAGTTTAGCAAAATCAGACGTTGTCAGTTCTGAAAGCCAGTTGAGCCGAGCGAGGGGTGAATTGAATCGCTACAAGCAGTCTGTTGGATACGATCAATTGAAAGCAAACCTCGGTAATGCAAGCTCTGCTTTGAAAGACTTGGATAAGAAAATAGCGACAGCGGAGAAAGTAATCAGCACAGCTCCCGGTCAGATCACGGCTTCTCAGCAGACTTTAGCGGCTCAAGAAGCGGAGCTCGGTAAACGAACTCAGAGCCGCTTAAATGCGGAAGCTACTTTGGCTCAAGCTCAAAGTGTTTTGAGTCAGCATCAATCATTAGAAAGTGCCATCGCCGCGAGATTAAGTTCAGCACAGGCGGCGCTATTGGAAGCTAAAACAAAAGTTCAAGGAATTTCAAAATTTCTTTTCGGAACTCGGTAATCGTCCGTTTCAGAATTGAATTCAGTGTTTCAGTAATGAGGCTAGTCATTAAAAATGGCTAGCCTTTTTATTTAAGTTCATTCACCTTAGTCTTCATGACGATAAAATTATTTGCTTCTCTTAGCTTTCTTTTTCTCTTATCGGGTTGTGCCGTTCTCCATCACGTGCAAGTCGGCGAGGTCGACAGTCGAGCTGATTCGACAGGCGTTCCTTTTGAAATCAAAGTCAGCGAGACTGGCGTAGATATGGAAGATGTGAAAGCGATCGCTAAAGCCACTCAGTCGGATGCAGGTTCAGATATCGCAAATGCGATCGCTCTTTTTCAATTTGGCCCTCGCACGGGGAATCCAGTTTATAATGAGCGCTACGCTGAAAAATTGATCTATCAAATTTATGAAAAATGCCCCAGCGGTCGAGTGACCAATCTAGTTTCCATTCGTGAAATGAGAAAATACCCTGTGATTTCCGGTGAGATTGTTAAAGTCACAGGCATATGCTTAAAGCCAAGAACAACAGCTTCTTTATCGGAGAATGAAAAATGAGTTTCGCTTTCAAATCAGTTAGTCTTTTATTGTCCCTCTTTTTATTGTCTTCTTGCGCTTCCGTAAATTCGGTATCTCTGACTCCGATCCCAGCGGATCGTTCTCGTCAGGTTTCAGCCCAAGTTTCAAAAACTATCTTTTTAGCTTTTAGCTTTGATAATGATTTTGTCGATCCTTTGGTTCAAAAGCTAAAAGACCAATGTCCAAAAGGAGTGGTGTCTGGAATTCTGACAAAGGATGAGACAATCAGTTATATTCTGGTTTATACGAAGCGTGTGACTGCGACAGGATATTGCCGTATATGAAACTCGGTTTAGCGCTTATTTCATTCATATTGGTTTCTTGCGCTCATTCTATTCATCAAGTCCATACTTCAGATTTTAATCCGGGTGTGGCGATGTCTGGAGGAGAGATGGTGAAGGCTCAAACGGAGCAATTTGTGATTTTAGGTTTCACAAGCGAGACGGACTATGTGGATCAAGCATATCGAGATCTGATGAAGACATGTCCTTCGGGAGCTATTTCAGGAATTACAACCCAGCTCTCGACGAGCCTAGGATTCTTTTCTTGGACTAATAAAGCTCTTATGCAAGGCCTCTGCGTATCCAAAAAGTGATTTTGAGTATGGCGCACAGAGGCAAAGGCTAAGTCTTGCCCATGTACTGGCCTCTGATGCATGATGGTGGTCGATGAAAAGTCTCCTTTTTGCTATAACTTCTCCTCTTATGACCACGACCACCTTTTAATGGTTTCGAAATTCCTTTATGTCTGAAATACGCATTACTTTACCTGATAATTCAGTGAAAACATTTGATCATGAGCCGACAGGTCTTGAGGTCGCACTCAGTATTGGTCCTCGGTTAGCCAAGGAAACCTTAGGTGTTAAAATCGAGGGAAATCCTGAGATCCAAGATCTTCGTTTTCCTATCAAAGACGGCTCTAAGATTTCGTTGATCACCACGAAATCTCCGGAAGCGGTCGAGGTCATTCGTCACTCGGGTGCTCACGTGATGGCTCAAGCGGTGCAAAGCCTTTGGCCCGAGGTCAAAGTCACCATTGGTCCTGTGATCGACAATGGATTCTTTTACGATTTCGATTCTCCAAGAAATTTTACCGAAGAGGATTTCGCTCAAATTGAAAAGCGTATGCAAGAGATAGTCTCCAAAGATTATCCCTTGGTGAGAAAAGATGTTCCGATCGATGAAGCCATTGCAACATTTCAAAAAATGGGCGAGCGCTTTAAAGTTGAAATCATTCAAGACCTGAAAGCCAAAGGCGAGACATCCGTCGGAATTTATGAGCAGGGCGAAGGCTGGTTTGATCTTTGTCGGGGCCCTCACGTGCAAACCACGGGGCAAATCAAAGCTTTCAAATTATTGTCTGTGGCGGGTGCGTATTGGCGCGGGGACGAGAAAAACCCGATGCTGCAAAGAATTTATGCGACAGCTTTTGGGGACAAAAAAGAGTTAGAAGCTTATCTTCACCAATTAGAAGAAGCGAAAAAACGCGATCACCGAAAATTAGGAAAAGATCTTGGACTTTTCTATTTTAATCCATTAGCTCCGGCTTCGCCTTTTTTCACGGGAAAAGGCACCGTGATTTACAATGAGCTTCAGAAATACATTCGCGAATTGTATTTCAAATACGGTTATAACGAGGTGATCACTCCGCAAATTTTTGATATGGAGCTGTTTAAAACTTCGGGACATTATGAACATTACAAAGAAAATATGTTCTTTACCAAAGTGGATGAGAGAGATTTCGGCTCAAAACCGATGAACTGTCCGTCTCACTGTTTGCTTTTCAAATCAGAGCATCACTCCTACCGTGAGCTCCCTTATCGAATGGCTGATTTCGGCCGTCTTCATCGCTATGAAAAAAGCGGAGCGATTCATGGATTAACTCGAGTAAGATCTTTTTGCCAAGATGACGCTCATATTTTTTGTACCTTGGATCAGGTTCAGCAAGAAATTGCTGGATTCATGAGTTTGCTTTCCGAAGTCTACGCCAAGCTTGGAATGACCAATTACAAAGTCTTCTTATCGACTCGTCCTGAAAGCCGAGTGGGCAGTGATGAAATTTGGGATAAGGCCGAAGGGGCGCTAGAAGCTGCGATGCAATCGCTTAACATTCCTTATACGATCAATCCAGGGGATGGGGCTTTTTACGGTCCAAAAATTGATGTTCAGTTCTTTGATGCCCTCAATAGACCATGGCAGTTGGGAACCTTGCAGTGTGATTTCAATTTGCCGAATCTTTTTGATCTCAATTATGTCGGCGAAGACAATGCTCAACATCGACCTGTGATGCTTCACCGAGCTGTTTTGGGATCGCTTGAAAGATTTATCGGAGTTTATTTGGAGCATACTGCAGGGAATTTGCCAGCATGGCTTGCGCCTGTGCAGGTGCAAATCTTAACAATTACCGACCGAGTGAATGCTTTTTGTGATGATCTTCAAGCGAAATTCAAAGCCCACAGTGTTCGCGTTGAATTTGATAAACGCAATGAGAAGCTCAGCCGTAAGATCTTGGATGCTCAGATGATGAAAGTCCCTTTCATGATTGTTGTGGGCGACAAAGAGGCCGAAAATGGCAGCGTTTCCGTCCGTTTAAGGGACGGCCAGCAAATAAATGGCCTAAAAGTAGACAAACTTTTAGAAATGGTTTTAAAACAGATCCAAGATAGACACTTGGATCAAAAATTAATGAAAGATTACCAGGAGGTTTCCCATTAGCGGTCCTTTTAAACGTGAAGGTTTTGGCGGAGGCGGCGGCGCAGGCCGTGGCGGCGATAGAGATTTTGGTCGCAAAAAAGAAAAAGACGGTCTCAGAGTAAACAGAGAGATCCGTGCACAGCAGGTTCGTGTCATCGATGATGAAGGCGGAATGCTGGGTGTGATGACAGTTCCCGAAGGAATTCGTCTCGCTGAAGAGCGTGGTTTGGATTTGATTGAGATTGCACCGACAGCAACTCCTCCGACTTGCAAAATCATGGACTATGGGAAATGGAAATACGAGAACAAGAAAAAGCAAACAGCTGCTCGTAAAAAACAAGTCATCGTACAAATTAAAGAAGTTCAATTGCGTCCAAGAACGGATCAGCATGATTTCGATACAAAAATGCGCAATGCTCGAAGATTCATTCTTGATGGCGACAAAGTAAAAGTTAACATGCGCTTTATGGGTCGTGAGATGGCTCACTTGGAGCTAGGATTAGCTTTGATGAACAAAGTCATCACCGCTCTTCAAGATGTAGCGACTGCTGAAGCGAGACCTAAAATGGAAGGGCGTCAGGCCTTTTTGATTTTGGCTCCGGATGCTGTGAAAGTGAAAGAATACTTGAAGCTTCATCCAAAAGCGACGGCAGGGAAAGCTCCTGAATCAGAGCCGGATGAAGAAGAAGGCGACGACGAAGAATAGGTGCCAGGCACCTTTTCTTCACGCGGATAATCAAAACCCCAGAGTGAAATCCGGTGGGTTTTTAAAAAATGTCTGAATAATAAAAAGAAAGCCGGGATCTCCCGGCTTTCTTTTTATTAGGGTGATTTAGTTTTGGTTCATTGAAAAATAAGATCAAAGGCTAACAGATGATAGGCTCTGTTCGGTATGGTCAATTTGTCGGTTTTTTGACAATTTTAATGATTTTGTTGAGGATCTTCCTCTGGCATCTAGATATGCTTTTATGAGGAAAACTGAGAAGTTAGGAGATTTATGAAAATTAGGTACCTATTTGTATTTCTTTTCCTTTTGGGATGTACGCACAAAGCGATTGTTGACGTCAAACAACGAGAACTGAGCTCCGACACGGTCGGATCATTGAATATCATTCCATGGAAAAGTTATGGAAATGATTTAGGAACTTCTAAGTTTTCACAAGCAAACCAAATTCAAAAATCTAATATTAACCGATTAAAATCGGCTTGGGATGCTCCTTCCTTAGATAATGAAATTGTCAGTGCAAGAAAAATTCCTGTGTCTATCAATCAATCCACGCCAATTATGGTGAACTCTATGCTCTATACGAGCACCGCCCTAGGGCAGGTGATGGCCTTAGACCCGAAGACAGGCCGGTTAATTTGGTCTTACGATACAGGTGCGTTGGCCAGAAAGGCCAATCCACCTAATTCTGGTTTTGTCAGTCGCGGTGTGAGCTACTGGGAGAAAGGTTCTGAGAAGCGAATTTTGTTTGGAACAGCAGACTATTATCTTGTTTCTTTGGATGCAGATACGGGATTGCCCGTGAGCACTTTTGGTGAAAATGGAATTGTCGATATGCTAAAAACTTTGCGCCGGCCGACGAACCGGGCACTTATTGGAGTTTCATCCCCTGTTGCCATCTGCGAGAACGTCGCTATCGTAGGATCTAGCATAGCAGATTATGCCTTGAAGAAAAATAATTTACCCCCT
>JACCDR012636140.1_pt1 | contig 25406 bp, 15 predicted proteins | sample 7446431 | NCBI WGS metagenome assembly JACCDR01 (sample SAMN15323443, study PRJNA562643) | freshwater metagenome | isolation source: river surface water | place: USA:Blue River Watershed | collected 2017-08-17 | reverse complement strand
CCCGCACCCGCGCCCGCGCCCGAGGGCAAACACACACGCAGCTCGCCAATGTCCACAATCACTGTCCTGCCCCTGCCTCTGCCCCTGCCCCTGCCTCTGTCCCTGTACTCCGTGGTTGTGTGGTCGTCGGACACAGCCCGGGCACTGTTCGCCACGGCCGCAGCCCATGCCGAGCGCGCAGGGGACCACCGTTTACTTGCCTCCTCCTCCAACAACTTCCACATTCTCCCAATTGTTGACTCCGGTGACGCAAGTATGTGGTGAAGGTTGTCGTCTTCGTCTCCCCAAACCCGAGCCCAGTGATGCCCAAGCAGGACAGGGGCACGGCCCAGTTCACGGGCACGCGGCACATGTCGCGGCGCCGACGGTTTTGCGGGGAGAGCCGCCGCAAAATCCCAAAGTTTACCCGTGCACCGGTAAACCTTATGGACGTAGTTTGCCCAGGACGACACCACGGACAATTCTCGCTGAAACGCGGTGAGGACCCGTGTAAGCAACTCCCCTGACACCACGGGGTCTTTGTCCGCTGCAGCCAGGTCCTCCAGCACCGCGCCCGCAAGCCTCACAATGGATTTTAAGGTGCTACCTGTGGACCCCGTTGCCAGAACCTCAGTCACAAGCCGCACCACGTGACCCTGGACCTCCGGTCGGTGTTCACGTGGCACCAGGCCTTCGTACGCCGCGCCAGACAACGCACTCAACACGGTGTTGGTCGCCCAGGGGTCCGCCTCCAGCGGTCGCCCCAGTAGCTCCAGCACAAACGGAAACATGGCGGGGCGGTCAAAGGCTGCCGTTGCCTCGGTTGCACACAACGTGTGCAGGCACGCCATCCGAAGCTCAAGAGTGGTCGTGTCGTGGTTGCAAATGTGCTCCAGGGCCACGACCGCGTTCAGGCTGCGCTCCGCCTTGGCAACAGGGCCCAGCAGGTCCGAGACGCCTAACCGTTGCCTGCGCATCAAGTCTTTGTCCGCGTCGTCGGCATCCAGCTCCCAGTCGTACACGAACCTCAAACGCTGCTGGGCGTCCCGCAGGGTGTTTATCATGGGTTGGGGGGTGGTTTACCCAAAGCCACCGCGTGTAACTCTTTCCGGGGCGCCTCCAATACCAAGCCGTGCCCGCCCACCCGTGCCGGGCAAATAACACACGGGTGCACACGCGGCCAAAAAAATGCATTTCATAACGATGTTGCCACCTTGTGCGCTAAAGTAAGGGACTGGGACTGGAAGCAGTTCCAGCCCCTGCACCTGCTCCGGCGTCTGCAGGGGCTGGGGCTGGCTTGCTGGTTTCAAGCTTGTGGGCCATGACCGCCATCCTGGCTCAAAGGGCTTTGGAGGGGGTGGTTGGGTGCCGTCGGGTCTGGGGGCGGGTCCTGGAGGACGAAACCCGGCTGTCTGCGTACCGAATCAAAAGTGGCTCGGTCGTCAACGTGCAGGTTTATTCTGGTTCGGTGCCACTTGCAATGTAGTGTGTATACAACATGGTTTTGAACCAGAAAATGATTGTGTGCACGGGGGGGGGGTGGAAAAGGCATGGGCGAGCCGACCCCAGAGCTGTGTGCGGGCTTCCGAGCTGCACTGCACTCCCGGGACGTTGCCCAGGTGCGAGCCATCTTTGACGGCGCGCCACAGACTGCACTGGAGCTGTGTGGCATCTCCGGCACGGGGTTGTTGGTGCTGGCAGCGGAGACGGCCCACGTGGACACGGTGCGGTACGTCCTCAGTTTAAGAACTCGAGGAGTGGTCATGGACCCGGTGGCGTTGTCGGGTGTGGTTTCCCCGCCCCGACACGCTGTGGGGTGCGCGTTGTTGGCGCGGTCTCCGGAAACACTGCGGGAGCTGCTGTCGGCCGTGCACAATCCCTTTGAAACCGTGTTTGGAGGCACAGCATTGTTGCGCATGGCGCTCGGGCCCGGAGAGGCGCAGCGTGTGTTGCTAACATTCTTATTGGAGCGCCTGACCCTGCCTGTGGCGCAAAGCCTGTTTGCGCCGCACCAAGACATGTGGAACCCGCTGCTGTACCACATTTTCAGCAAGTGCACGATGCAGGTGCCCCAGCGGTTTGTGGACTTAGGTGGCAGCGTGTTTGCCGGCACGTACGCCGATTTCATGTACTTGTCGGCAGCCGTGCGTCGTTTGCAGTTTGCGGACCACGCACCGGACGGTCTTCTGTTTCAAAACACCAACGACGACGGCGCTGCGTTGCGGTGGCTGCTTAAGCAGCCGCGATTATCCAACATTGACGGCAAACAAAAAACTGGAGTAGACGTTGTGCACACGAACGTGTTTGAGGTTCCTCAAGAGTGGGTGGTCAACGCTTTGTTAGATGCGGGAGTGCTACCGGACGCGCGAAAGACCCTTGAAGCCGCCATTTGCAATCAAAAAGACAGGACAGCGCTATTTGTGGCGCGGCGAGAGGGTGTGGACCTAGAAACGCCGTTTGTGGGGTCCCCGGGCCCGGGGCTGCCTCACGACACATGGTCGTTGGCTGCGATGGCTGCGGCCAGTGGCTGCCCCGCCACCGCGGCGCACGTTGAGGCGGTGTGCGCTGCCCGGGCACGAAGGTGGAGCGCGCTGCGGATGTTGTTTTCCGCCGCGGTTGTGAACACGCATTCGGTGCAAGAGGGGGGTGTTGGGGAAAGCAAGGGTGACAAATGAACGCGTATACGATATCAAAGTCACGCCCGGGTGGCAGAAAGACAAGGATTTTATGGCCGACGACCCTCGCCATTTAACGCTGCAGCCCCAAGTGCGGTTTAGGGTTTCCGTTCGCATGGGTTGGGTGGACGACTTGCGTGTGATTTTTGACGCAAGCCCCGTTGCGGCGCTTGAAGCGTGCAGCACCACCGGACTGGAGCTTGCGGTGTTGGCGGTGCAGTCCGGGCACTTGGAAGTGGTGCGCTACGTACTTGGGCTGCACGCTCGCGGCGTTGCCATTGACGTCACCGCTAAATTTTCAAAACTGATGCCACCCGTGTCTGCGGTGGACTGCGCACTGGCTTCAGACTCCGCTGAAATATTGCTGGAGTTGTTTCCGTTCATGTTAACCCCGTTTGCTGTCACGGAAACCGGCTCACAGCTGCTTCGGGCGTGTCTTCGTGGCGACGGCAACCGTCGCGTGCTGCGAGTGTTTCTGCTGGAGCGCCTTACCCTGGAAGTCGCAGAAGCATTGTTTGCGGTGCCTGCGCCATTTCAAGTCTGGAACCCGCTGATACAACTTGTGTGTGCTGAAGCCACACCGGAGCTGCTGCAACGTTACGTGGAGCTTGGTGGCAGCGTTTTAAAAGGCGTAATTGCTGATTATGTTTACATAATGTGGGCGTGCATTAGACTGCGTCGACATTCACGCGCAGACGACGGTGGCGCCATGCTGCGGTGGTTGCTGGACCAGCCACGCCCGGTCTGTGTTGATGCAGATCTAGCAGTTACGGAAAGGGAACTTGAAACTGAAGCAATTAAAGAGCCCCGAGGGTGGGCGGTAAACGCGTTGTTGGATGCCGGCATTTTGCCGTCTCCACGAAGGGCTCTCATTCGCGCCCTTTCCATGGGTCAAGACGAAGCCGCGGTCGCCATTGCTCGGCGCGAAGACGTTGACATTGAAACACCCATTGAAGGTGTGTTGGCATCAGACGCGCCCGAAGAATCGCCGCTGGGCGAGTCAAACGTGTGGCCGCTGTACGTGTTCGCAAGCCTGAAACGGTGCCCCGTTGCGGCGTGGTACCTGGAAAAAACCCTGACAGACAGACAGCGCAGGTGGACCACCATGCGCGCGTTGTTTGTGGGCGCGGCCGCGTTGGGGGCGGGTGCACGAGAGGAGGGTGGGGGTGGCGCAGGGGCCGCCACCGAAGACTAATAGAAGAGTATTGATTGGTGTGCACACGCATGTAAGGGCTCACAGCGCTGAGATGGGTGACACAAAAACCCCCCGCGGAATGGACCCCTGGGTGGCGCAACTGCGAGCAAGCACGGTCACCGGAGACGTGCGCGCCATGGAGCACATGCTGGAGCCGAACCCCGCTGCTGCGTTGACGTCGCATGGTGTGACCGGCAACACGCTGTTAGCGTGGGCGGTGTACGGGTCCAGCCCCACAACCATCCAATTTGTGCTTGGGCTGGGACTGGCTGTAAACGTGATGGGGTCTTTTGACGCAGCGGGGTTGGTGGACCAGCCGGACACCGCTTTTGACTGCGTCATGGCCCTTGCCGCGCGGGAAAACCGAGCCATGGTTGAGTTGCTGCTGCCTCTGCTGCACGAGCCCTTTGCAGCCTTCAAACCCGGGGCGTACTTGTTTGAAACAGCAGCTACGCGCCCGGAGACTTCAGCCCTGCTGCTGGACGCGCTGTTTGGGGCGATGACTCCCGACACCGCGGTGCGGTTGTGCGCCTCTGAGACTTTCACCACCGCAAACCCCACGCTTCTCCGCATTATCAGGGAGGGAACAGCTACCACTGTGCAGCGACTGCTTGCGCTTGGCGCCCGGGTGTTCACGGGCGCGTTTGCAGACTACGCGTACCTTGCCGCCGCCAAGCGCCGGGCGCTGTATCGCCAAGCCGGGCAAAACGACGCCGCCGGAATGCTGGACTTGCTGTTGGCGCAACCCTGGCCCGCACACTCGGAAGAGCTGGCCGCAGAGGGGGAAGCCTCGCTGCTGTTGGGCGTGGGCGATTTTCAGGACCCCACGATTGTAAACCGGATGGTGGACATGGGAGCGCTGCCCACAAGACGATTGGTTGATGTGCTGGTGGCGGCCATCAAGGCACACAACGACCCCCTGGCGTTGGCTGTGGCACACATGCCCGGTGTGGATTTGTCCGTGTGTGTGCCACAAACCCGGGCGGCTTCAGAGGAAGATACGGGAGACGGCCCGTTCATGTGGCCACTGGGTGCTCTTGCGGGCTACTTTCGGTGCCCCGAAACGGCCGCGTTCATTGCGATGGCATCACAGGCACAAAACGCGCGCTGGAACGACCTCCGCGCCTTGTTTGTGGGGCAGGTCACGCGCGCGGGGCTCGATGAAGCCGGCACCGGGGAAAGCAAGGGGGATGACTAACCGCGCCCCCCCCCCCACGTAAATACACACTACACACCACATGTGCCATTTGTAGCTAGTGCCAGTGCAAAGTCCACACCCGCGGGGTCACTGGCCAGTTGGGAATGAAACACGGTGCCCCAGGACCTGCCGGCGCAGCACTCGGACTCAACGCCCGGAGGGCGATCACACCTTGCCGTCTTGTCCGCCCAGCTGCGAATGGCTGTCACGTGCGCCGCCACGCCCGGCGCGTTGCGACACATTTGAGCCAACGCCAAACACGCCCGGGCCAACGCACACACCCCACACTCGGGACCCGCGCGGTGTGGCTCCTTGGCGTAAAATCCTTCCAGTAAGACAGCCAGGGGCGCCAGCACGACACCCACCACAGCAGCGTGGGTCAAGCCCACGGTCGTGCATATCCGTCCCACTCCAAACACCACCGAAGTCAACCCGGGCATGCGGGTCAAACCTTCCACAAGACGGTCCCCCAGTCGAAAGTCGGGAACAGCCAGCGCAGCCACACCCTCGGGGTGGCCCACCACCGTTTGTAGCGTCTCCACCACAGCGTCCGCGCACTTGGGTGTGTCGAACCCGCCACAGGGCCGTTCCAGCACCACGCCCAACAGCGACACCACACCCGGCACACAATCGGCGCGGTTGGCCGCCAGCTGCGCCATCGCCAGCGCTGCAGTGACCACGCCGGTGTCGCTCCAGTGGAAGTGTGCAAGCCCGCTGACCGCGGGAAGCACGGTTCCGCACAGCAACGGCCACACGCCCGGCAAACGACACAGTGCTCGCATTGCGCGACACACCGCTTGGGCTATCTCAACATCGGCACCGTGGACGGCCGCCACACGCGCCAGGTCCTCCACCACACACCCCATGTCTGTCACTGAGTCCGGCAGCGCCAGCACCGTCTCCAGGGAATCGTCGACAATAAACCCCTCGGTCGCGGCCACAAAAAAACACACCGCGTTCAGCGCGATTGTCGGGTGTTGCTGGTGCAGGCGCAGTACCCAGACCACGTGTCGCCACGCTTGCACCGCTACAGGCAGCGCGGCGGGTGCGCAGGCAAGCTTGAGCAGCACCCGCAGCGCAGGTACCGCCACAGTGTCCGGACAAGCGGTCCCGTGTCCGGACAAACACGCTGTCGCCAAAACCGTTATGTTTGTGATCGCCGCGGGGTTGGCAGCCACCCAACACACGGCCGTCATGTTCTGCGCCAGCTCAATGCATGCCTCCCCCAAGGCAGTGTCACGAGAGTGGGCTTGTGCCACCTGCGCCAGTCTCGGCAAAATCCACAGCGGTAAATCCTGGGACGCCAACACTTGAAAGTCCGGTGTTGGGGCCCGACCCTGGCCCGTGGCGCAAGCCTTCACCAGACTGGCGTGTGCCATCAGCACCACACGAAACAGCGTCACCGCGTCCCGCGCCACGTCAACGTACACCAAGGCTAACTTCAGGGCCTCGCACACCACCGGCAGGTTCTGCAGCGTCCACAGCACCGCCAGTTTGCGTATCTTAGGGGGCTCACCACCAAGGTCCCCTCGGTCAAGCAGCGTGTTCAGCAGCCCCAGGCACTTGTGGGTCACCGCCGGGCCCATCGCGTCGCACCTCGTCCGCACCAAATTCATCGTTGCAAATAACACCGGTCGACCCACCGCCACTCGATTGGCGGACGTCTTCATCACCGCGCCGCAGTAATCCAAACACCGACACACTACATCGATGCTGTGACTGAACGTTGGCAGTAGCCGACACACGGCCTCCACCGCACGTGCGGCCACCGCAAACTTGAACGGCGCGTGCAACACGCCGCCCGGAACGGTGACGTCTCGCTCCAAGCACCACTGCAACAACCGAAGAGTGTGCACCGCCTGTTCTTCGTGGGCGCTCACGTACCCCAGGGTGACCACCGCCCACTGCGTTACCGCGTGCCGAAAGTACGGCGCGGTGTTTTCTTGCTGCAGAAACCGGCCCACGGCCTCCGTGGAAATGGAATTAGGGCGCAACGAAGCCTCCTCCAAGGAAGTAGGAACAGGCAGCTGCGGCAGCATCAACCCCACAGCAGGTCCGTGGCACCTGGGACACGTCTGCAGCTTGCCAGCCAGATAATCTTGGGCGGCGCACTGCACGCACAACGGGTCGTGTTTGCAGGGTTGCACCTCAACCCGACGCGCGGTGCGGGAGCGGCAGCTCCGGCAAAAGTCGTGGTCTTCTTCCCAAAAACCTGATACACGCACAAGTTAAACCACGCGCCGTGACTTCTTGTCGCAGCAGCGCACACGCACACACTGGTTACGTACCAGCCATGGTACAAGAAGATTGGGTTGTGATGAAGTAAAATCCACCCCAAAAAACCCCTACCAAGAAATAAATATATTTACGGTGTAAATATATTTCGTGTGCACCCCCCCCCGACCCACCCAGTGTGAACCACAAGCGCGTGCATAATGCACAACACACAAGGAAAACGCCTCAAACAGCGGGCGCCCAACAATCTGGTTCCGCGTCCGTAAACATCCACGGACGACCAGGGCGTTTCTTTTCCACGGGGTACACAAGCTTGGCCCGTGTCATGAGCACGTGGTACACATCGGTGAAATAGCCCATGAACAACAGCGCGGCGTGGTGCAGCGGGTTGTCTGCGGGGACACGGGCGTGTCTCAGTGCCACAAACACCTCCATGGGGCAGTCAGGGTGCACCGCTGGCAGGGGCCCCGCCTTGCCTGCCGGCACCAGACGACCGTCCACCACCATCATGCACGACACGCCCGCAGAGTCGTTGCACGCATCTCGCTCCGGCACCTCTCGCAACCGCTTCACTGCTTCAGGCCCCAGCCCAACCTTGAACGCGGCCACCACTTTTGAGGGCAAAGCCAGAGCGTTCGCACAGCACCACACCGCAAGGGCGTGTGCAGATGCAAGAGCGCGGGGGCACATGCCGGCCACATCGGCCACCGCCCACGCTCCCCCCATGAGGTAGGCGCTGCTTGCGCCCTCCAGTCTGCACGCCAACAGCAGGTCCAAGCATGCGGCGGAGGCGGAGCTGCGGCCAGTTGCCAGCACAACCGCCAGCGCAAACGTCCACACGTAGGGGTTCAGTCCCCGAGGCGCGCACCCGCCAATAACAAAACCTGCGTCGTGGCGCTCCCCGTGGGACGGCACGTCATCCGAAACCAAATCTTCGTGCCACTTGCTCAGTGGCACAAAAAAGTTGGCGGAGTCCAGCACCAGTGGGCTGTGGTTCGCAACGTACTGCCAAAGTTGGGCCAGCAGGGCACCCGGTGGCGCGTCCCGACTGGCAACGCGACCGCACACCTGCCGCACGTACTCCGGGCTTAGCGCGTCTTCGACCATGAGTTGTTTCAGCAGCGCGCCGGGGTTTTCCAGGCGCACCGCTTTCAAGATGTCCACATCGGAGGGGGCCCCGAAGGGGTACGGCGGGCCGGCGTGAGCCATGGACTTTGTGTAAATGTTTATGTGTATTTACAGACACCGCACACCCATGGCGTGGCTACTCGTGGACGCCGTGCACGGCCCTGCGCAGCACCACGTGCACATTCAAGGAAAATGTGGCTTGCCCCAGGTTGGAGCCCGGGGTGCAGTCAAACTTGACCTGCACCCCGGACCGCGACGCGTCGTACAGGGTTTGCATGCGGTGCCGAGCCACAAGGTCCATCACGGCGCGCTGTACGGCTTTGCTGTGCAGTTGCAGGTCTGGCGGCAGGGGTGTCTCGATCGTGACCACTCCTCTGTTTTGGGTGAACAACCCCACGCGCTTTTGGCCGTCTTCGTCTGTGATGGCCGAAAACTCGGCACGCTTGATCCTCAGGGCCACCACGTGCGCGGTGGCCCCGAACCTAGCAAGCTGTGCTGCCCCGGTGGCCCGCACCACGCTGCCGCGCAAACACGCCAGTGCCGTGCCCGGCCTACACGCCGCAATTTCCGCTACAAAATGCGCCACCGCGCGCCCGTTTTTTCTGGTTCCCGCCACCTCCCGCTCGCGGGCGCGCACCGCGTCCAGCAACATGTTGGTGTGTTCAGCAAGTGCCGCAAGGGCACTGCGCCAGGCCCGCAGCCGGGACTGGTCCGTGGCGCACGCAACTTCGCTGGCTATTGCGGCCAATGCAACTGGGTCCACAAACGGGGTCTCTGATGGGGTCTCCAGTCGACGCTTTGTGCCGCGTCTTGTGGGTGTGGGCTCAACCATTGGGTGACTGAAGGGCGCAACCAACTCCATTTCCGGGAAAGTTCGAAAACCAACCATACCCCAGCCCAAAACCCCCGCATACACACACGGTGTAAACACCCCATGGTCACAGCACGCCGTCCTCAAAATGCACACCTCCAGCCACAACGGTCGCGCACATCAGTGCGCACACCACACCGGTGTGCTCTGGGCCCATCCAAGCAAAACACCCAGGCAGCCACACAACGCGCGCCACCACCTCCGGCAACGCCAGCATGCCCATGCCCAAGGTGACCAGCGTGTCGGGGCTGCACCACAGCAGGTTCTGGTTTGTGGACGCAGCTGCCACAACCGTGGCCACTGCGACCCCCACCCTCCACGCCCCCTCAAAGGCAAGTGCCGCGTGGCCCAGCACGTGGAACAAACCCCCTAACCCCCCACGTAGAGAGGTTGACTCCCACATAAAATCTTCACTAAACAGCGCGGTGGGCACCGCAAACCACGCCTCCGGGCAGTCCCACGCGCTGGTGTCCTGACCAGGGCCCGTGTCCGCGTCCAGCAACAACACCAGCCCCATCAACCACGTGCCAACCACCATGCCCATAAACCACAGCCACACACGAACCCGCGCAAACGCGTCGCTAACCGCGGCGGGCATGACCCCCACGGCCTCCAGCACCCACGCCGGAACCACCGCCACGGCCGCCACCAAGACTCGAGGAGTTGTTGCTGCTGGGCGCCACACCCCCGACACGGCTGGTCGCAGTCGCGTCAGTGTATCGGGACTGCACACTGCCCACGGAGATGCGCCGGCGTTAATCGCCAGTATCACCAACGGCAAAAGCAGTGTACCCGTAGCGTACAGCCACAACGCAGCCCTCGTCACGGTCTCCACCAAGTCTGTGCCCTGGTCTGAACTCAAGCGCGCGCCGTGTCTAAGTACCGTGTCCGGTGCCGCCCGTCCTCGCGCGGTCACGCGGAACCGCCGACGGCGCGGCTTTCCGCAAGGTTCCCCATTTTGGTGATCAAAGGGGGTATGGTGTCCCATGGCCCGGTTCTCTGAGTTGATACTGGGGAAACTAAACTAAACTAAACTAAGCGCGCACCCGCCCTCATGACGGGACTGTCCACCAAGACCATTCTCCGTGGCATGGACAAAGGCTGGAAACCCGCACGACTCCGCATGCCGCTGTTTGTTCTTCAGCGCGAGGTGGACTTGTACACGCGAGCCCCCATCACGTCGGGGTCATTTTTTATTGGGGGCAGCGTTGCGCACGTGGATCACCGCGTCGAGCAGCAGCTTGTGGCGATTGCACTGCAGCGAGCCACACACTGGGCAGTTGGCGTGGAGCTGGTGAAACACGCCGCAGTTGCTGTGAACCCTAAAGACCTTAGCAACTACGCGCTGGTGGGGCGTTCCATAAACTGCAGCAAGGGCGCCGTGTTTCAAACTGCCATGAGCAACGCCGGCGGCGCCACTCTGGACAGCTTGCTGCCTCTTGCTGCGTACGCCCACCCCGGCACGCAGTGCTTCCCCTGGCTGAGACCCATTGCGGTGGCGATTGCCGACGCACAGGACACCGTGGTGGAGTACTTCCGGGAGCACGGTCCCGGGTCACTGGTGGGGCCTCTTTCCGGGACCGTTGCAGACGAACTGGACGCCATTCTGGTGGCGCTCCGCCTGGAGGACATCATCGACGGACAGACCGACGTACGACAGACTCGAGCCGCAACCGCGCGCAAGGCCGCAGCGCGTGGCCTTGCAAAAGTCAAAGCAGTTCCAAGTGTGGTGTCCGGGGTTCGGGTGCCTGCCAGCAAGTGCCAAGTGAGTTTGTGCGAACCCCACATAGACGTGGAAGGGTGTCTGTTTGACGCGGAGGCGTACGAAGAAGCCGAGGCTGCAAAGGCGCGGTCAAAACTTGGAGTGCGAGGCCGTGGCCAGGTGCACGTGTTTCAAGCTGACCTAATGGAAAGGGAGCGGCAAAAGGCCGCGTTTGCGTTTTCAGCCCGTGTGCAACAACGGGTTGCGGAATTGCGCGCCACGCGGCCGCAAACAAGAAAATAGAAAAAATGCATTGCTAACGCCCCCCCCCCAAACACACCTACTCGGCGCCCTCGTCGTGTGTGCGGGTACGCTTCTTTGCCCCGGAGGTCGCACGTTCCTCAGAGGGGCATTCCAGCAACAGCCCAAGCACCTTCAAAGACGCAATTATCGCGGGGCTTTTGTCAATCCCCTGAATCGCGGTCCAAACCGCGCGCTTTACCAAGTCCCGGTCCGGTACACTCACAGCCGTGCACAACACGGCATACAGTAACTCCACAAAACTCTGAGTCGCTTGTTCTTTTCCGTGGTGCAAAGAAAGCAAGTCCAGCATCGTCGACACCGACACCGGTGGCACCAGCGCAACGCCAAACACGTTGTTCTTTAAACCAGCCGTCATGGCGGCAGCCACCTCCAAAGCCACTTCATCGTTGCACTTCCAGACTTCAAGCGCGTTTCCAAGTAGCCCAAATGCAGAAACGACTTCTTGTCGATGCACGTACACGGGCACAAGGTGTCGTAGCGCCACCACGGCGTGTTTGACTTGCAACGCCAAACTGTCGGGCGCACCCGAAAGTGCCCGGGAAATATAGACCCACAACGGGGCAACAAACAGCCACTTTTCAAACTCCGGAAAGGGTGACCCGACACGATGCTTGGTACACTCTGCCAACACCGTGGCAAGCATCTCCACCGCGATCTCACACCAAGGTCCAGGGTTGCTGTGCAGCAACGCCCCCAAAAAGTAAAACCCACCGCAGCCAACCAGCCAGCCCGCGCAATCGGGCTTGTGAACCCGAATCGCCTCCAACAGCGTCAAACCCCCAGCGGGTTCGTCCGACAAAACAACTTTGCTCACACAAAAGTCCGGCAACAGCACTTCAAGAACTTTCATCAGCGGAAACTTGTCCACAAACCCGCCTGCGTTTAAACACGCGATTGCGGTCGTGGTAATCGCACCCCGAACATGCGGGGGAAGAGGAAGCCACTGCCCCTCGGGCAGTTCCACAAAGCACCGTTCAAACACGCTGAACACTTGAGTGACCAGCTTTCCTGATTGCTCCACGCCAGGCTCCCGCGCCAAGAGTTCGCAAAAGAACTCCGCAACGGACTTAGCGTTGTCCTGTGCAAACTTGGCGTCCAGCCGAACCTTAAAAGGCTCCAGCAACGTCGTCCAATGCTCACTAACCCACTCCCGAAACACCACACTGCACAGCAATCTCGTGACGACGCGCATCACGACCTCGAAACCGTCCCCGGCTTCAAACAAAACCACGTTGTCCAGGACTTGAGACGCCAACATTTCAAATACTTCCGGGTCGACACCCAACGCAAGCAGCCTATCGATGCACAGCACAAACACGGTTCCCTGGATCTTGGTGCGGCGGAAATGCTGAACAAAGCGCCGTGCAACGCGCAGCAGTCGTCCCCCATTTTCAAATGCCGTGCACAGATTCGGCGTGGGTCTGTTCAGCAGACAAAACAACATGTGCAGGTACACTCCGCCGGCTTTGAACCAGTCGTAGTCTTGCGTAAAAACCCTGCACAGCCACTCAACAACAACGTCCCAAAACTCGGGCTCGTCCACCACCGGCACCAAATTACACAGCACCCAAATCGCAGTCTCGCGCGTGGCGCGGTCAAAGGCCCACACCAACGCGTGCCCACTTGGGCCAACAAACCACTTCGCAAGTAGAGTCCGTGCCACCGGCACGTCGATCAACACCCTCAAAAACTTAATTGACGGACAGGGCTCGGTGGTGCCGTGCAGGTACTTGTTGTACAGCTCCAACGCAACAGAAACAACGTCTTCGGTAAAATCGGACGTCGGGATCCAGCGCATCGCCTTAAATAGGCATCGCTGAGACGTCCAAGCCATGGAATTGCCCAACGCCAACATCTTTGCGGCGGCCCCGGGAGAATACACCAACAACGCAGAGCACTTCTCTGCCAACGTCATCACATTAAAGTAAAGACGCTGATTTGGGTACTTTTCGCACGCGCTCAAAAACAGGTCAAAGTCTTGCTTCGCTTCAACGCTGGCTTCCCCCAACTCAATTTTCCGCTTCCACGCTAGAGCAACTCCCAGCAGCTCTGTCACAACACCGACCGCCTCCGCAGCCGTAGTGACACCCCGCAAAACCAAACTCGCGGTTACAAACCACCGCGCGCAAAGACTCGCGCTAAAACCAAAACTGCTGCACATATTTGAAACCCGCTCTTGCCAGCAAAACACCACGCCCGGCTTTTCGGCGGCCACGTCGCACAGGTAACCCACAAACTCAGACGTGGTCGGATTTTGGATTTCAAATGAACCGAAAAAGGGCACGTTTCTTGCAACAACTCGGTGTACATCCACCGTGTGATTCACGCCCGGCTTCATCAGTTCCGAAAGCACGTCCAAGGACAAAGACGACGCGACCGGCACCACGTCACTGGGGTCATCCCACTGGGTTGCCCAAAACACGGGCCCACGACACAGCGGGCATGTTACTTTGCCTTCGCAGGGCAGGCGACACAAACACACGTCGCAGCACACGTGTTTACAAGTTCCAAGCAACCGCGCGTCGGGGCGCTCGGCCAGACACGCGACACAAAAGTTTGGGGCCTCCACGCCGGACATGGTAAAACAGAAGTGCGGGCAATGAAGGGTATAGTTATGTTGCAATTTGCAACAAAATTATGCCCACATAACACACCCGTGGTGTTGTCCAAACTGTAACTATTTCCTCGCATGCCGGTTGTTGCGTGGTCACACCCCATTCAACCCCTACCCAAGTGCCCCCGATGTCCGCCGTTTCACCGCTGCAAACCGAAGCTACCGAGGCGGCGTTGAGCAACCACAAACACGACAAAGTAAGAGAGTTTGTGTGAGCGCGCGTGCGTGCGAACACGGAGAGGAGGTTTGTGGAACCACGCTTTGTGTTTGCAGGTGGTGGGCCGCTTTCTGGGAAACCCCGCTAACGACTTGGACAGCTTGGATGACCACGAGGGCCCCCTTGACGTCAGTCCCATCATGCGGAAACTGTGCAGCGAGTGGATTGCGACGCCACAGATTGGTTCTCCCCGTATTTTTGCAGTTGTGCACAAGCAGTGCTTGCCGCTGCTTCAGCTGTTCCTCGAGCTGCCCGAGACTCGCCACGCCGTGATTCACTCCTACGCGGGTCCTAAGCATCTGCGCATTTTCCCAGAGGGCACCGCTGTTGAGGACGGCTGGTTACCCGGCTTGAAGGCCCTGCAAGCCGTCCTGCGGGCCGAGAACGTTCGGTGCGGCACCACTTTCACCGGGGAGTTGATCAAGATTGCCCTGCGGCGACTCAAGCGTCACCACGTCCCCGTGCTGGATTTCCTGCTCAAGATGGACGACTTTGATGGGCGGCTGGACGACGAAGGCACCACCGTGCTGCAGTACTTGATCAAGAACGGTGCCAAGCCCAAGCACGTGCACTGGATGCTGCTTGAGTGTGGCCAGGACCCCGTCCAGATCGGCAACGGCGGCGAGACGCCGCTGGAGGCTGCCCTTGCGACCGGTGGCTACTGGCAAGTGCTGTGCAACGTCCCGGGCATCAATCTGCATTTGGACACTGCGCTGGAGAAAGTTCTAACTGGCGAACGGTTGCCCAAGGCTGCAATCGACGACTTCACGGAGTCCAGGTTGTTTACGTACGTGGTTGCGACAACCCTGCGACTGTTCAAGCAGTGGCGGTTTAACTACGGTCACGCTTTGGGTCTTTATGCCACTTTGAAGGCCGTGTCGTGTCACGAAGTCATGACCGAGGGTCGGCTGGACTATGCGACCACAGAGGCCATCAAACTGGGCCTGTACACGGTGACCTTGACGGACAAGGGTGCGTACTGGGTGTCGAAGGCCCTTCGGCTTGGCCGCAAGGCTCTTGTTCACCGCGTGGAGCTGACCAAGGCGAAGTACCCGCCCGTGGGTAAGCCTGAGTGGGCTCTGGCGCCGCCTCCAGCACCCATGACCTGGATCCCTGGCCGTGCCGTGGGTGTGCCCAAGCGGGCCCGCGAAGTTTAGGCCCGCGCTTGTTTACCCGCAATGCAAAGATGTATGCACACCTCAGGAATGTGGTCTCTTGAGGTTTAAAAAAGCAAAAGTGTTCCCGCAGAACAGTAACCACAAACCAACAACAAGTCATGGGCGCGGCACTCTGGCGGATGTTTGAGCCGCCGATTCCGGAAGAGGGCGGCGAGCCCGCAAAGCGCGCTCGTGTTGCAGAAGATGAAATCGGTCGCGTGCTTCCTGGGGTGGAAGTTACTGTGTGTGGTGCACACACGGGGATCGACATGGAGGTGCCCGCGGAGCACGACCCGCGTCTCCACTGCGCACAGCTTTGGCTCGAGTTCGAAGACAACTTGGATCCATCCACGGGTCGGCACATCCATCGGGTGACATTTCCGTTGTCTCACGGCGCTGTGGGTGTACTTCCGGAGGGCCACACTGGTGTGACGCTGCCAGAGTCAGTGTCCGCGGAGCTGAAGACGTTTCTTTGGCACACGTGCCAACAGGGTCCCGACCCGAAGTCGCTGCATCTTGTGTTTGAAGGCGTCGCGACGTGCACAGGGCAAGACCACCCCGTGCGCGTGTGCGCCCACGCGGTGCCTCGGCCCGGGGGAGAGTTCCGTGTGTGGTACTCGGTGCACAGTCCACTGGGGTTCACGCTTACGTGCCCGGGGCTGGTGGCGGCAGAGACTCCCGGCATGGAGGCGGCCCTTGCGGAAGCCCGCGCGGAACTCATTCCGGGGGTGGCCCCGATTTTGGAGACCGGTTTCAACCCCGGCGAAGAGAACGGAGCTCACTTCCCGCCGCTGAACGTTGGCACGGGGAGTCGTCCGCGGTGGCTGTGCCGTGGCGTGTACACTTTTGGAGTGCACCACGGGGTGCACTCCGACCAGGGTGACTTGGCTGCAGCAGTGCGGGAGGCCGGTCCCGGCCTCCCCATTTCACCCAACACCATTTTGAACTTTAAAGGGCATGGTATAGATCTTTTGAGCTTTCCGGTCACAATGGATGGGTTTTGTGCGTCCTCTGGGAAATTGTGGCCACCAACACAGATACTGCTTTTGCTGCTGGACGTATTTGGTGGTCGACAAGCGGCGCAGGTATTTCCAAAAGTTTACATCTCGACTGGTGTAAACCCCGCCATGTTTAGCTCTGCGCTTTGGTATGCGTGTTTTCCGGACGGAACAGACTTGGGGCTGTGGGGCATTGACGCCCTTATGGGCTTTATTGGTTCGGTTTCCCACATAAAGTTGTCTGCGCACATTATGCGGAGGTTGTTGGAGAGGGCCATGCGGGCGTATCCGACGGGAAGATCGGTGTTTGAGTTTGTGTACAACGAGCAGACACTGCTGAGCACTGCCATTGCTCTGGAAAATGGGCCGGTAGCGTGGGCGTTGTTGGAGCTTGGGGCCGGTCTCCAGGATGGCGGGAAAAGGCCGTTTAGGGAATTTTTGACGCGCGAACATTTTGACCATCTTTTAAACCCGGGCGTCACCAGTTTTTCCACGCAGACGTTTATGGCGTGTATTGCACACGCGCACACTCTGTCGGATGTGTTTTTTGACACCGATAGGAAGACCACGTCCATCTTTGGGTTATTTAGAGGAAACTGGCCCGAACCCCCGGAGTGTGTTGTTGCTGCTGCGAGAGCATGGGGCAGGAAGCAGGTCCGGTGGACGCCTCTTCGCAGTGCATGGATTGAAGCTGTGGCCATGGCACTTCCCCACAACGCCAAGTAACACCCCTTTCTGTTTTAAATGCACGCTTTCATTTCAACAAATTCACAAAGTCTCACAATCATCTGAAGAACCACCGCCAGCGCATTTCACTCGCTTCGTCGCAGGCTCAACCGGCTCGCTGCTTGTTCCGCCTTCGAGTCGGCGCAGCACACTCAAACACGCATCCACCGCGGGACTTACAACCAAACCGTTCAACGCATCCCAAACATCGCGCTTGACCGCTTCCTGCTCCTCTGCTGCGATGCCCTTGACGATGGCCCACGCGTCCAGCAAATCCACGCATCGGTGCACACACGTGGCATTGTGCAAATGCGCGTGCAGTGCGTCGAGAACACTTGACACGTTAATCCGGACGCTGGGAACCAAGTTGACCACGCTCGCGGAAAGGGCAGCCGCAACGTGAACGACCACCTCTTCAAACCCCATCCAAGTGACGAACACACCCCACAGCGCCCCAGCCGCACTGACGATCTGCGCCTCGGACCAAAACCTTGCCACTGCTCGCTGCAAAAACCGCGCCACGTCCACAACTCGGCGCACGTCGCAGTCCCGCTCCTGGGACAGCACTCGAGACAAGTATTCCCAAAACCGGAAGCTGGGGTCCACAAACAACCACTTGTGGATGGATTCCACTGAAAAAGTGGTGTCCGGGTCAACAGCCCGTTCAAGCAAGTCGGCCGCCACAGCCACAGCAACTTCACCAAATTCGTCAGTTCCTCGCAGCTGCATCACGCGCTGCACCAAATCAAATTTGTTCAAAACCCACTCGGGTGGCTGGAGTGTGCGCTGATTTACCACTTCAAACAGCAACGCGACTTTCTCCAAAGACACGTTTGAAAGCACATCTGCAAACTCGCCAACAACTTCCAGTAGCTTGGGTACCACACCGGCCACGCCCGCGTCGAGACACGCCACGGCCATGTCCACCAATGCACCCAGCTCGGCCTCGGACCACTTTTCCAGCAAGGAACGCGGACACTTTGTCGTCAAAGCGCCAAATAAATTCACACACAGCTGCACCGTGAGCGCGTTCCCGTGTTCGTGTTCCAACGTCACACAAACCACCTTCGAAATGGCCACCGCGTAATTTTGCAACTTCTCTGCGGGTGTTCCCGCCACCACGCCAAAACAACAGTTCCAGCCATCAACCATTGCAACCCGAAACACCTCAAAACCCACCAACTTCGCGGCCACACTCAGCACCACCTCAGGATTGGCGTCCCCAGCGGCCGCAGCCTGAACTCCCAACCCCGCAAACGTTCGTTGAACTTCAATCGCCACGCCCAGGTCCAACATCCCGTCAATGCAACACAGAGTGCTAGCCCATAACTTTGGCCACTTCCGCATGCTTGCCGCCAACAAAGGCGCAGCCCGCGCCACGTACTCTGGATCGCTCAACATCCCCCGCAGTCCGGGGTTAGGCACGCCCAACAACGAGCTCAAAAACAGCACCTTCTTCGGGGTACAACACACAAGGCCCGCCTTTCCGGCCAACTCCACCAGCGCCCACTTGGTCAAAACCCGGAAAAACTCCAGTTCGCCGTTAACCTCAAACAGGTTTTCCAGCGCGCAAAACGCCAAATTCCTTGATTCATTGCTCGTTCCCCACACCAACTGTTCTCCACAAGGGCCCATGAACCACGCTCGAAGTGCTTTACGCGCGGTCGGGGCTTGTGACAACACAAACACCAACTTTGCAACCCGGTGCACGTCACCCGTCTTTGACAGCTGAGTTGTGCACAGCTGCAAGGCAACTGCAATTTTTGCTTCCGTCCACGCGTCGCCGGTGAACTTGTTCAGCGCCTTCAGGTGCAAGCTCGTTGCCTCAAAAAACACAGCGTTTGCTTGAACCAGCGTCATCAGGGTCGCCAGCAACTCAGCGGTCTTCTCAAAAAACTTGTGGCACAGCGAAAAGCACTCCAACGCAATTACCAGAACCCGAACATCGGAACACGCTTCGCACACGCGCAGCACTCGACCGAAATCAAGTTTGACTGCGCCCCCGTTGCCACTTAAAGCCCACAGTCTACTCACGGTGTCACGAAACAAATCCATCACAACCAAGGATTGGCCCGAACCAGACGCGGCCTCCACAACCGCAAGCGTCGCTTGCGTCCACTGCAAGCTGACTGTTTTGTCCAACCACCCCATGAGCACGCACAAGGTTTCCATCCACTGTTGCGCAGCAGTGGGGTGCCTAGTCGCCAAAGCCGCCAAAAACTCCACAAACCAGGACTGCGCTTTAAGCTCGCCTGTCCAAATCCAGTTCTTCTTCGCCAACAACGCAACCTCGCAATGAACGACAACAGAGGCCTCGTGCTCAGGCTTGCTTAGCTCCTTTAAAAGCTCGGCGGGAGCCTCAGGAAGCAGCACCATTACAAGCTCCGGGTTGTCCCACTGAACCACCCAAAACGCGGGCGCCCGACACAAGGGGCACACCCTGTGTTCTACTTTGCACAGCTTTTCAACGCAAAACCCGCACACCACGTGGCTGCAGCCACTCAGTTTGCACGCGTCGCAGCACACCTCCAAACAAACCGGACAAAAGTTCGGGGATTCCGACTCGGGTTTGGCCAAAACAGGGTTGGACATGATGCAGTAGCACGGGTGTGAGCTTTACTGCAGGGCTACACGGAAATGTTTATGAAACCCCAAATGCCCAGAGTTGTCGCGTGCATCCGCGTCCTTAAGCCCAGGTGTAATGCTTTCCGCGTTGGGGACGTGCACATACGACGTGCACACGCCATGGGCGCGGCGGTGGTGCGGGCGTTTGCTGCAACTGGCAGAGACGAAACGGGTGAGCCAGTGAAGCGCGTGCGCGTGTCGGACACGTTGGAGGTGCAGGTGTGTGTGGGCCACCGGGGCATCCAGCTGGGGGTCCCCGCGGAGCACGACCCGCACCTCCACCCTGTCACCATGCAGCTGGAGTTTGCGGATAACCCGGACCCGACCACGGGGCGGCACATTCGCCGGGTGCTGCTGCCGCTGGACTTTCCTGTCGCCAGCGCCGACGCGGCTGTGGGTGCCGTCACCGCCATCGCGCTGCAGCCCGACCACAACAACGAGTTCAAAAAGTTCTTGTGGCACCTGTTGCAGACCGGCGGCGGCGCGCGATACCCCGTGCACCTGGTGTTTGACGCGGTGGCCACTGGGCCTGGCGTTGTTGGGGAGGAACCCGTGTACCTGTGTGTGCATCGACAACCCGAGGCCGGCCGTGAAGACCGGGTGTGGTTTGCGGTGCACAGTCGCGGCCGGCGCACCCTTACGTCCCCCGAGCTGCAAGCCGCCGAAGCCGCAGCGGTGGCCACAGCCCTGGAAGCAGCACGGGTGTCGGTGGTGCCGGGGGTGCCCCCGGCCACACAAACCGACCTGGGCTACGACCCGGGCCACGGCTGGGAGGAGCCGTACCTGGCCCTAAACGTGGACACGGCCGCCACCCCCCGGTGGCACTGCAGGGGGGTGTTGACGTTTTGTGTGCACCGCGGCGCGCACCCGGACCGGGAAGCGCTGGCGGACGCGGCCACTGCGGGCTGCGGGCTTGAGTTTTGGCCCCCAGAGGCGGTTTTTGTGCGGGAACACAGCTTGGAGGCCCACGGGGTGCGGCTGGACAACTTTGGGTACACCATGGTGGCGTTGGACGAGGCGAAGGTATCGGGCTCCCTGTCTCAGTTCCTGCAGCTGTTGCTTGACGCGCTGGCCGGGCGCAACGCACTGCAAGCGTTCCAAGACGTGAGTCTGTCCAGCAACATGTACCCGCTGTGCAACACACCGTGTGTGTGGGCCGCGTGTTTTCCGGAGAGTGTGGACCTGGCGCCGTTGACGTACAACGGTGTCCTGGTGCCGGTGCTGGTGGAGGCCCTGTGCGAAGGCCCGGGCAAGCTCACGGTGCTGGAAACCATGCTGCGGCGCCTGGTGGAGACTTCGCAGCTTGCAGGCAGAGACTGGACCGTGTCGTGTGTGTGCCCCTCCGGCCAAACGCCGCTGCTGATTGCGGTGAAGTCCCAGAACGGCGTGGCGACGTGGACGCTGCTGCAGCTTGGGGCAGAGACTACAAGCGACCGCGGGGCTCCGCCCTTTCGCGTGTTTTTGGAGCGCCAGCGGTTTTGGCAGCCGCAGTGGTCCACCGCCACCCCCGTGACCGCCTTTGTGGCGTTTGCGACACTGGCGCACCACACCTCGGCGCTGTTTGTGGCGGGTGACCCCGAAGGCACCACCCTTACGGGGCTAACGCGCGCCCTGTGGCCTGACGCGCCCCCGGCCGTGGTGCACGCGGCCATTGCTTGGGACAGGGCCGTGGGGAGGTGGAACCCCTTGCGCGCGGCGTGGGTTAGGGCAACTGTGCTTTCAGACTTCTTCAACATTGCGCTGTGTGACTCTGTGTGTGAAGAGTAAGTCAATGTACCATTGTGTGCACACACTAAGCAGCCGCGTGACCACCCCCCGCTAACAGGCCGCGCAGTGTCTCGGCCATGTCCTCCGTGTCCTCGGTCTCGGCTCGCGCCAGACACCACGTCAACGCGGGCAAAAGCTCTACCCCGCAAAACGGCGCACACACTTGCACCAGCTTGCGCACGGGAAACAGGGGGGATGTGAAATGCCCCGCAAGCATCAAAGGGGACATGGTGTCGAAGTCGTCGTCTTCGTAGACGTCGTCGGCGTCGTCGTCTTCGCCCATGTCAGAGTCGGTGGCAACGCGTGTGAGCAGTGCGGCAGGCATGAAGGGTCGCAACTCTGGTCGCAACTCTTTTCCTGTGCCGCACAAGAACCAGTGCAGTCGGGCCTGAACCGCATCGCCCTCCTCCTCCACCAAGCCGTCGCCGTCGGACATGAACCCCATGGCAATGCGCAGTCCGCGCACCACCTCGTCCGTCTGGTGTTCCGTGTACGGAAGAAGACCCTGGTTGTTGTCCAGAACTAGCTGGCAGCAGTCCAGCTTGTCGTACTCCAGGAACATGTGCAGCGCGCGAGCAAGGCCCTCGGGCCCCACCACGCCACTTAGACTCATGTCCAGGAAGTTCAGCTGCCCCAGCGCAGCCGCCACCACCTCAAAGGGCGCATCCCGCAGCCACGCCGGCTCCCAAGCAAACAACATCCTCACGGGCACGCAGCGAGTCAGCGCCGCAAGCTCTTCAAGGGGGTCTTCGGACTCCGCCACCGCGTTGCCCAGCTCGTACACCTCTTCAGGGGTCAATTTCGCCCCCGCCGCCACCAGCTGCTGGCACGCAACCTCGTCCGCCCCCTCTTCGTCGGCCAGCTGATCGTGCAGCTCCTCCGAAAGCTGCTCTTGAGTCAACGACTGCAAGTCTTGCAAAAAATCTGACATGGCAGCACACGGAAGTGGAACGGGTTGTGAGTGCGTCGCGGGAGACCCACGGAAGAACTGTGGGGGAATGCGCTGTATGTCGGGTATAATTATTTCCAAACATCCCCGCGCTTTGCGTTCCCCGCACACGTCACACTGTTTGTAATGTCCAACGACACACCCACAACGCCGCACCCGGTGCGTCGCGTGTTCAACGACTGGCTGAACCGGTTTTTCGACCTCGAGCCAGGGCTGGGTCCGTTGGCACTGCTGACGCTGCGCATTGCGCAGCTGAACCTGCGGGGTCCGCTGTCTCTTGGCGACCAAAACCTGCGGGCAAAGCTGGCGTCGGACCTGCAGCAGTTTCTGACGTCTCGCGGCAGCAAAAAGGGTCTTGTTTGCGCACCCGAGGTGTGGGGGCCCGGGAAAAACGCGGCTGTGAAGCCGCTGCGCAGTACCGACATTCGGGGCAACCTTACGAGCATGAGCGTGGGCGCCGACGTGGGGTTTGATGTCTTGGTGCGAAGGGCCGCGGGGGTGCTACTGGAGGCCACCAGCTTTACCGACGCTGTTGCTCCTGCGCCGCAGTTTGTGCTGGCGTGCAGCATGACGCTGCTGGTGGCGGCCTGCATGCAGACCGTGAGCAACGAAGAGGGGGTGTTGGCCAACACGTCACAGTTGGCGGACCTGGCAGCGCGCGCGGCCATGGCTCTGGACACGTTGCCGGGAGAGCCCTCTCGAGCCGCGTCTGTGGCGGCGGTGAACTTGCGCGTTACAAGCCACGTTCATGTGGCGGTGCTGCTGCACGGATGGAGGGCGCTGACGGAGGTGTTGCCTCAGAGCGGAGCCGTCGCGGGCCTAATCCATCTGGTTGACGTAACGTGGCACAGGGTGGGACGAACCGACCCCCGGAAACGCCCTTTCTTAACCGTGGTGGCGGCCCTGCGCACGGTGGCAACTTGGTCCAGCGTGGTGCCGGGCCACGAGGACGTGCTGGACGGCATGCGGCGCGCGGTGGCGCAGGTGTTGCTGCAGGCCCACGCGGAGCCGGGCGCGGAGGAGTCCCAGTGCGCGGTGACCAGCGTGGTGCTGTCGGCGCTGGGGCTGCCTTGGTGTTTGGGGGCGTGGATGGACGCGGCACCGGGGGCCGACCCCCGGGCTGCACTGTGGCTGGGAGTCCGACTGCTGGGGTGGGTGTTCTTGCAGATTGGCAGGGACACGCCGGTGGGCTACGCGGTGCGGGACACCCTGTTGACCATGGCAGGGCAGGTGGCCCCCACCATGACGGCGCTGCTCATTCGGCAGCGCGACCCCCGGGCGGTGGCTCTTGCGGACGCGGTGGTGGCGAAAGTGTTAGTGAAGCTGCCCTGTGATACTCAGACCCGGTGCATGGCACTGAAGGAGGTGCTGCCCGCGCTTAAGAAACTGGATGCGCGGCGGTGTTTAGATCTAGCCGCAACCCTGCAATGCGATAGCCCCACTAGCGTGGTTAACGTGCCGCCAGACCCAGACACCTACGTTCGCAACCTTGAAGACGTGGACGTGGTGGGGTCTGTGGCTCCCACGGACGCGCTGTTTGTGGGGGGCCACGTCCCGAAGGACCGTAGTTTGAAGCGCTTGCGCGCCAGCTAGGTTTTCCATTGGGTGTTGCAGCCAAAAATGTAAAAACAGGGTGCATCATTTTGGGGACGGGACGGGACGGGATGGGGCGTGTACGCGCAAACTAAAAAATTGCCTGCAGAATTGTGGAAGCGGCGCGCGCCTCCAAAACCATGAGTTGCTTCCCCGCAATGTCGTCCCTGGACTGCCCCAGATAGGTGGCGGCTGCGTTGACTGCCCGTGCCGCAATGCCGGCCCGCACCCCAACCAACGCCTTGAGTGCAGCTGCGACGTTGGAGTTGGTCACAAGCTGGTGCAATGGCAGGGCCAAGTTCTGGAGCCGGGGCCGCTTTAGCTGTCGGCTGGTGTCGATCAGCCGCACCGCCATGGCGTGGATGGGCCCCTCGGGGTTGTTAATGGAGTCTTGCAACCCCGCGATTTCGGCCCGCACCACGGGGTTCATCCGGAACGCGGCAGGGCTGTCGCTGGGGACTGCCGCGGCGTCGCCACCACCACCACCACCACCACCGCCGCCAAATGTTTCGTGGGTGTCTCCCCAGCCCCCACCGGCGCCAGAAAACTGCAGCGCTTCCCGCAGTGACTGTGTTTTGGTGAACGCGTCCGTGCTTTTGGATTTGGCTTGGTCAACCTCAGCCTTTGCAGCGTCCAGTTTTTCAAGCACGACACCCAAAGAGGAGTGGACACCATCGACGACACCGCCCCTTGCACCGGACCGTGCCACGCTGGACATAGCCGGGCCCACGGACGGCGCTCCGACCACAGGGACGGACGTCGACCCAGACGCTGGTGCACCGTCAGAGCCGCCGGCGGGGGGCACCGCCTCTGCGTATTCCCGCACCCGCTTTTCGCAGTCCCGCAACCGGGTTTTGCATCGCGCCAGCTGGGAGGTCAGCTGGCGCAACACCCCTTCCAGGTCCTCCAGCCGGGTTGCGGTTTCATGGGGCGGCACCAGCGCCCGGGACACGTGCGCAGCATCGGGCAGCGCCCCCGCGTGGGGTCTTGCCCGCTTTTTTGGGCTCACCAAGTGCGCCCCGGTGACGTCGGCCGGCGTGAACCGCGTCACTGCGCCGTCGTCGTCACCAATGGCATCCCGCAACGGCACCAACATTGTGGCCGCAACCTCCTCTGCAAACTGGACCATGGTGGTCACCGGCTTTAGGTTTGCCTGAGTAACCCAGGCCCGGTTGGGAAGCTTGCCCGCAAACACCCATTGGTCCCACAGCTGCTTTGGGTCTGCGGGAAACGGCGCCCCGGCGCCGCCGTCGAACGCGGACTCGTCCATGCGTGACCCGTGAGTTGTATGAGTAACCCTCGAGCCATGGTAAACCCACCATACCACTGTTTGTTGGCACCAAAAACCTTGCTGCGCTGCACTGCACTGCACTGCACTGCACTGCACTGCACTGCACTGCACTGCACTGCACTGCACTGCACTGCACTGCACTGCACTGCACTGCACTGCGTT